>Ga0187864_10000261_pt1 | contig 59101 bp, 47 predicted proteins | sample June2016WEW_11_4_FD_132985 | JGI IMG/M metagenome (GOLD analysis project Ga0187864, IMG submission 132985) | Peatland microbial communities from SPRUCE experiment site at the Marcell Experimental Forest, Minnesota, USA - June2016WEW_11_40 | ecosystem: Environmental > Terrestrial > Soil >...
CAATCAGTTTGGCCGAGTGTGCCGACGGTTGGACCGCATCGACCGCAGATACCTGGCTTGGGTTCAATTGGCCAGCTGTATAATCTTCATGCGGCAGGGTTTTTTCCCTTAGCCCTTAACGCAGCCAGGGACGGGACGGTCCTAGACCGGGTTCTGAACGGCTTCAACGGTGTGCTCGTATCGGACTTTTACAGTATCTACGATGCACCTGCTTGTGAGCAGCAGAATTGTGTTGTCCACTTCGTCCGTGATCTCAACGATGACCTTAAACAGCATCCTCTTGATGTTGAACTGGCTGCACTGGCAAGAGGGTTTACGGGCGTGTTCACGCCGATCATCGCCACAATAGATAGGCACGGTCTGGCTCACCATTATTTGAAGAAGCACAAGTCCGATGCGGAAAAGTACCTGACGCAAATCTCAGGTTGCGAGTACAAATCCAAGGTAGCAATCAGTTATCAGCGACGCCTCGGTAAATATGGCGCGCGAATGTTCACGTTTCTGTCCCATGACAGTGTTGCATGGAACAATAATGCAGCCGAGAACGCCATCAAATTGTTTGCCGCACGCAGGAAAGTAATCGGTGGTGGGTTCTCGGAACGGGGTATTGGGGACTACCTGCTGTTCTTAAGCATCTTCTGTACACTTCGACGGAAGGGCGGCAGTTTCCTGAAGTTCCTGCGTTCAGGTCAGAAGGACATTGATGGGTTTCTCGGTGAGCGAAGGAGAAGGATTGAAGCTTGTCCCATTGGCACCCAGCCACTCGCATTGCCGCAAAATTCGCTCGAAAACACAGGATAGTTCAAATCCAGTTGCCAGTCCCGCGTAAGTGCTGATTATTGAGCCAGTCCCCTGTGAACTATTGAACCCACATTTACTCGCTAACTCTAGGTCTGACAACGATATGCGTAGGCACCACTCGGAATCGCTGATTCTGCCCTATAAACTCGGGACAACAAGATTTGAACTCACGCGCACGCACATTCTGCCTGGGAAGTCAGGCGGATGATTGCGCACGCGGGTTCGAAAAGACCCCATTACGCGGAACTCAGACCAGCCCCAAATCCAACAGCGCGGTTTCCGACATCCGCGATTTGTCCCAGGCCGGCTCCCAGACCAGCTCGATCTCCGCATCCTTGACCTCGGGGATGCTTTCGATCCTGCGCTCGACTTCGCCGGGCAGCGAGCCGGCCACCGGGCATGCCGGCGAGGTGAGCGTCATTTTTATCTTCACCTGGTTGTCGGGATTGATGGCGATCTCGTAGATCAGGCCCAGCTCGTAAATATTGACGGGGATTTCCGGATCGTAAACCGTTCGCAGCACCTCGACGATGGTCGCCTCCAGCGCCCGCTGGGCGGGGGAGAATTCCCCAGCGGTCTTGTGCATCGCATGTCCGAAGTCCAGCGGCGTGGGGTGGCCGCCGGGCGCCGGTTCATTCCAGGGCTGTTCCTTCAATCGGTTCACCATTGCCGGGTGCGGCAGCAGCGGCAGCGACTGAGGTTCGGGCAGGGGAGATTGAGGTGATTGCGACGACATGGCCTTCAGGTGGGCTTTTGTCCGCACAGACCCGCCGCTTCGGCGCGGATGCGGCCGATCATGCTGGATAAGCCGTTGCGGCGGCCCATGCTCAGTTGCCGATTCAGCCCCAGCCGTTTCAAAAAACCCTCGATGTCGAAAGCCAAAATGGCGGCTGCGGTTTGGCCGCAGTAGACGCGCTGCAACGTCCAGATCAATCCGCGCACGATGGCTGCGTCGCTGTCGGCCAGGAATTCCATCACATCGGCCGTCCCCGGGCGTTTGCGGGCAACCAGATGCACCGTGCTCATGCAGCCGCGAACGCGATTGGCCTCGGATTTCATCTCGGGCGGCATCGGCAGCAATTTGTCTCCCTCGTCAATGAGGTACTGATGGCGTTGCTCCCAATCACCCAGGAGATCGAAGGTCTCGATCAATTCATCGGCCGCGGCCTGCGGCGAAGGCGCGGCGGCGCTTGGAAACTGTACGGAATCGGATTGGGGGTTTCGCGCCGCCTTGGCGCTGGCGGCATTGAGGCGTCGCTGAGTCGTTTTGTTCGCGTCCGTCTCCAGGATTTTCCGCAACGACGCCGCCAGGGATTCGATCTCCTGCTTGGTGTTGTACATCGCAAACGAGGCTCGCGTGGTCGCGGAGATCTGGAGCCGATCCATCACCGGCTGGCAACAGTGATGGCCGGTTCTGACCGCTATGCCATCGGCGTCGAGCCGGGTGCCCACATCCAGCGGCGCAAGCGAGGGATTTTCAAAGACAAAAGAAATCACGCCGCCCTTGTCGCGGGCGGTCCCGACGATCCGGACGCGCGGAATCGCTTCCAGGAGCCGGGTCCCATGGGCCAAAAGCTCCCGCTCGTGAAGCGCGATATTCTCCAATCCCACCGAGCCGACAAAATCGATTGCCGCGCCGAGGCCGATGCCGCCGGCGATGTGGGGCGTGCCGGCCTCGAATTTGTGCGGCAGCACGTTATACGTCGTTTTCTCGAAGGTGACCGAGCTGATCATGTCCCCGCCGCCTTGGTAGGGGGGCATCGCTTCCAAAAGCTGGGCGTTGCCGTACAACACGCCGATGCCGGTCGGGCCATAGAGCTTGTGACCGGAGAAGGCATAAAAATCCGCGTCCAGTTCGCGCACGTCGGTGGGGAGGTGGGCAACCCATTGCGCCCCGTCCACCAGCACAACGGCGCCGCGCTGGTGCGCCTTGGCAATGATCTCCCGCACCGGATTCACCGTCCCCAGCGAATTGGACAGATGCACGATCGACACGAGTTTCGTCCGGTCGTTCAGCAGGCGGACGAATTCGTCCATCAATAGTTCACCGCGATCGTTCATCGGGATCACGCGGATTTTCGCGCCGATCTCCTCGGCCAAAAGTTGCCAGGGAACAATGTTGGAATGGTGCTCCATCGCCGAGAGGATGATCTCGTCGCCGGCTCGCAGGAACTTTCGGCCGTACGCGGATGCGACCAGGTTGATGCTCTCGGTGGTTCCGCGCGTAAAGATGATTTGGCGCGGGTCGGGGGCGTTGATGAAGTGCGCGACCTTCTGGCGGGCCAGCTCGTAAGCCGAGGTCGCGTCCTGGCTCAGGGTGTGGACGCCGCGATGAATGTTGGCGTTTTCGGATTGGTAGTAATTGCGGATGGCGTCGATGACGATGCGCGGTTTCTGCGTCGTCGCCGCGTTGTCGAAATAAACCAGCGGCTTGCCGTGGATTTTCCGGCTGAGAATGGGGAACTGGCCACGGAGTTTCTCAACATCCAGGGCAGGAGTTCGAGCCTCGCTCAAAATGGTTGCTTCGAGTGGCATGATCGTTTGGAGCGGACGGCTAAGCCCGCGCCGCAATCTTACTTATCGCGCCTTTTCATCGTGCTGGCCCAAATCCGTGATGCGCAAATCCCGGGGCAGACCGTGCTGGGCGGCGAGGAAATCTTCCAGCCGGCGGCGGACGGGCTCGACCTTGATTCGCCGGGTGATGTCGGCGGCGAAGGCGTAGGTCAGCAGGTGCCGCGCCGCTTCGAGGCCGACGCCGCGCGAGCGCAGGTAAAACACCATCTCCTCATCCACCGGACCGGTGGTGCTTCCGTGCGTGCACTTGACGTCGTCGGCGTAAATCTCCAGCGCGGGCTGGCTGTTCATCTGGGCATCATCGCTGAGCAGCAGCGACTTGCAGGTCTGCTTCGAATCCGTTTTCTGCGAATCGGGCCGAACCAGAATCTTTCCCTTGAACGCGCAGGTCGCCCGGTCATCCAGCACGTGCTTGTACAGTTCATGGCTGGGGCAGTGGGCGGCGGCGTGATCGAGCAGCGTGTGGTTGTCGCAATGCTGCTGCTTGCCGACGATCACCAGGCCGTTGAGCGTCGCGTCCGCTCCCTCGCCGGCCAGGACAACCGTCAGGTCGTTCCTCGTCAGCTTCCCGCCAAGCGTGGCGGCGTGGCTGATGAATCGGCTGGCGCGTCCGAGCCGGGCGGCGAGTGCGGACACCGCATACGCCTCGTCGGCGCCGACATGAAGATGGTTGTGATCGATCCGGGAATCATTGGCGGCGACGATCTCGGTGACGGCCGCGGTGAAATGCATGCCGGACCCGCCGATGAAGCTTTCCACCAGGGTGAGCTGACTGTTTTCCTCGGCGACCGCCAGGACCCGCGGGAAGGATCGCGTTGGCTCGGAAGGGGATGTCGAAATGAACAGCAGATGGATCGGAAGCTCGACGTTGATTCCCTTGCCGATGTGGACAAAGGCCCCGGCGCGCATCGAGCCGGTATTCAGAGCCACGAATGGATTGGCGGAGATACTGGCGACGTGGCCCAAATGCCGCTGGAGCGCGGGGCTGTCGGCGGCCTGCGCGAAGGCGCCGACGATTGCGCCGCGCGGCAGCTTGCCGGCGCGCGAGAGCGATGGAGCAAAATGTCCGTTGACGAATACCAGTTCCACCACCGCGTCGGTCCCGAAGCTCGATCGCTTCGCCAGCTCGATCGCTTCTTCGTCGATCTGTGGCGTCGCCGGGACGAATTGGGTCTTGGCGATCGGGGTGACGTTAGTGAGCCGCCATTCTTCTTCCTTGATGGTCGGGTACCCCACGGATGCGAAGCGGTCGGCGCCGGCGCGGCGCAGCGCTTCAAGCCACGACCGTCCCGAGGCGTCGTCGCCGCCGGGCACGTCCGCTGTTTCAGATTTTCCCGATGCCAATTTTGTCATGTTCAAACCGTGCTCCGGGGAAAATTCAAACTTCCGCGGCCACCTGGCGTTCGACCCAATCGTATCCGCGCTCTTCAAGCTCCAGGGCCAGGTTCTTGTCGCCGGATTTTACGATCCTGCCGTCGAGCATCACATGGACGAAATCCGGCTCGATGTAATTGAGCAGTCGCTGGTAATGGGTGACGATGAGGATGGCGCGGTCGGGACCGCGCAGGCTCTGAGCGCCGTTGGCCACGACCTTCAGGGCGTCGATGTCCAGACCCGAATCGGTCTCATCCATCAGGGCAAGGCGCGGATCGCACACCGCCATCTGGAAAATTTCGTTTCGCTTCTTTTCTCCGCCGGAGAATCCCTCGTTGACGGCGCGGTTCATGAAGCTCTGATCCATCTTCAGCAGAGCCATCTTTTCCTTGACGAGCTTGAGGAAGGCAACGGTGTTGATTTCCGGCTTGCCGTGATGCTTGCGGACGGCGTTGACGGCGGCCTTGAGGAAATAGCTGGTGCTGACGCCGGGAATCTCCACGGGATACTGAAACGCGAGGAAGACGCCTTCGCGAGCCCGCTCCTCGGCGGAGAGTTCCAGAAGGTCCTTGCCGTCGTAGGCGACGGTTCCCTCGGTCACCTCATAGGTTTCGCGGCCGGCCATCACCTGCACGAGCGTGCTCTTGCCGGAGCCGTTTTTTCCCATGATGGCGTGGACCTCGCCGGCATTGATGGAGAGATTCACGCCCTTGAGAATGTCGCGCCCGCCCGGGGCGGCGACGCGGGCGTGGAGATTGGTGATTTCAAGAAATGCCATGAATTCCTTCCAATGCTTTCAAGCGACGGTTAAGCCGACTGCGCCTGGGCATGCGTCACCCAACGCTGCCTTCCAGACTCACTCCCAATAACTTCTGCGCCTCGACGGCGAACTCCATGGGCAACTCGCGGAAAACTTCCTTGCAGAACCCGCTTACGATCATGCTGATGGCGTCCTCAAGGCTGATGCCTCGGCTCTTGCAATAGAACAACTGGTCCTCGCCGATCTTGCTGGTGCTGGCCTCGTGTTCCGCCCGGCTGGTGGTGTTGCGGACCTCGATATACGGAACCGTGTGCGCCCCGCACTTGTCGCCGAGCAGCAGCGAATCGCACTGCGTGTAATTCCGGCTGCCGGTGGCGCCTTTGAGAATCTTCACCAGCCCGCGATAGCAATTCTGTCCACGGCCGGCGCTGATGCCCTTGCTCACGATCGTGCTTCGCGTGTTTTTGCCGATGTGGATCATCTTGGTCCCGGTGTCGGCCTGCTGGCGATGGTTGGTCAGGGCCACGCTGTAAAACTCGCCGATGCTGTCATCGCCCTGGAGAATGCAGCTTGGATATTTCCAGGTGATGGCCGATCCGGTCTCGACCTGGGTCCAACTGATCTTGCTGGCGCGGCCGCGGCAAGCGCCGCGCTTGGTCACGAAGTTGTAAATCCCGCCCTTGCCATCCTTGTCGCCCGGATACCAGTTCTGCACCGTGGAGTATTTAATGCTGGCATTGTCCAGGGCCACCAATTCCACCACGGCGGCGTGAAGCTGGTTTTCATCGCGCATCGGGGCGGTGCATCCTTCCAGATAACTCACCGAGGCGCCTTCATCGGCGATGATCAGCGTCCGCTCGAACTGCCCCGTGTTCCGGGCGTTGATGCGGAAATAGGTGCTCAGCTCCATCGGGCATTTCACGCCCTTGGGAACGTAGCAGAAACTTCCATCGGTGAAGACGGCGCTGTTCAGCGTCGCGAAATAATTGTCGGAATAGGGAACCACCGACCCCATGTATTTCTGCACGAGATCGGGATGCTCCTGCACCGCCTCGCCGAAGGAGCAGAAAATGATCCCCTTTTCCGCCAGGGTTTTCTTGAACGTCGTGGTCACGGAAACGCTGTCGAAGACGGCATCCACCGCGACGGACGGTTGCTCCACGCCAAGCAGTGCCTCGCGCTCGTTCAGCGGCACGCCGAGCTTTTCATAAATCTTCAGCAACTCCGGATCGACCTCGTCCAGGCTCTTCAATTTCGGCTTGGGGGCCGAATAGTAGATCGTCGCCTGATAGTCGATGGGCGCGTGATGCACCATGGCCCAGTTCGGCTCGGTCATGGTGAGCCAATGCCGATAGGCCTTCAGCCGCCATTGGAGCATCCACGCCGGCTCCTTTTTCTTGAGGGAGATGAAGCGGATGACTTCTTCGTTCAACCCGGGCGGGGCCTCATCGGCCTCGATGTTGCTGATGAAGCCCCACTTGTACTCGCGATTGGCGAGGGTCTCGATTTCAGTTTCAGCGGTAGGCATTACACACGCCCTTAGCTTCGCTCTTAGGCCGTAAAGCTGCTTCCACAGCCGCAGGTGCTGGTGGCATTGGGGTTCTTGAACACGAAGCCGCGGCCCATGACCTCATCCTTGAAATCAATCTCGGTTCCGTTGAGATAAAGGTACGACTTCATATCGCAGAGAATCTTGATCCCCTGCGATTCGATTTCCTCGTCGGTGTCGCCCTTGCCCTCTTCGGTGAGGTCGAGCATGTAGCTGAATCCGCTGCAACCGCCGCCTTTGACGCCGACGCGCAGCTTCGTCGCCCCTTCAGGCAACTCCTGCTGCTTGATGATCGTCTTGATTTCGCGGGCCGCCGTTTCGGACAATATGATCGCCATGAACCTGCTCCTTTGGGGTTAAATCTCCACTGCTGTTTCGATCATCTCGCCGGCCCCGTGGCCGGGATTTGCTTCGCGCTTGGTTCTCCGCAGCATCTCAGCCGGCACATCGATCCGCCGACCCGGCAGCACAAGGTCCGCCAGCGAGACATCGTGCAGGAACCGCGTCAGCTTGTAATGCAGCGCCTGGATGGGCGCCTGGGCCGAACCGCCGGCCGAGCCGATCGGACCGTCGGGCTCGCATTCGTGATCGCAACCCGGCTCGACATCGTCTTGCAGGATTCGAATCAGTTCATGCAACGAAACGGCATCCAAATCCGCGCCGATCCGATATCCGCCCCTGATGCCACGAGTGCTGACCACAATGCCGTGCTTCTGCAAGCGTTTGAGAATGTTCATCAGCAGTGCCTGGGGCAGGCCGTACGCCAGGGCCACATCCCGAGCGGATACAACGAACTCCGGCCGCTCGGCCAGATGACCAAGGGCTACCAGAGCATAATCGGCTTTTCTGGAGAGCGAAAGCATAGTTGATACCGCGTCTCAACGAATATAGGACTGCGGGAGTGCGATATCAAGGGCGGCGGGGGTTTGGCACGAAAGCCCCTTCAGAAGGGTCACTTTGGGAGCAGAAATGGGGGGTTCTGGGCAGCATACTAAAAGGCCAAGGAGAACTATTGGATTGGCCGTCGGGATCGCACTATCCGTCATAAATGTCCTTGCTCCGCTCGCCGCCGGGCGTAGATTTATTTCCCCATGCATACCGCCGGCAAATCAGCTTGGCTCATCCCTCTCCCCGGCGGGCCGGCTATCGATCCACTGGAAATCAAGCCGGCGGCGGGCGGGATTGTTATCGGCAGACATGAACTCTGTCCGCTTCGCCTTCCCGCTGACGCCGACCAGGTCTCTCGCCGTCATGCCCGGTTCAGCGAACATGCCGAGCATTGGCGCGTGACCGATCTGCACAGCCGATGGGGAACATTTCTCAATGGCGTGAAGATTCCGCCCAATCGGGATATGCCGCTCAGCGAGGGGGATTTGCTGCGGATCGTCCCGTGGACTTTCAGTTTCTCGACGCGGGGAGTGCCTCAGCGCGCGCTTCAGTTGGTGGATGACGCGGCCACGGCTGCCGTGATGGTCCGGAGCCATGCTCAGAGCGGCGGGGTCGAAGCGCTGGAGGATGATCTGCTCAATCTGCTCCTCGATAGCGCCTCGGCCATCCATGCGGCGGAGGACGACAAATCGCTGGCGAATGTGCTGATGGACAGCGCGTGCCGGGGCACGGGCCTGCCAAACGCGGCGGTGCTTCGGGCACTGGATGCCGCGGGACGGATTGAAATCGTTGCCAGCCGACTTGGGCCGACGCTGCACGAACCGACCGCCATGGGATTCAGCCGATCGCTGCTGACGACGGCGTCGCAGGGCGTGCTGGCGGAAATGTCGGCCACATCCAGCGAGGACTTTTCCCAGAGCATCATCCGGATGAACGTTGATGCGGCGATTTGCGTGCCGCTGATGCTGGGTTCCACTGTGGCGGCGTATCTGTACCTGGATTCGCGCGGCGGGTCACATGCTCCCCGGACGTTGCGGCCGAACGCCTCGGGGTTTTGCCTGGCGCTGGCCAAAATTGCGGGACTGGCATTGGCAAATCTCAAGCGTCTGGACATGGAGCGTCGCGGGGCTCAGATCGAAGCGGAAATGACCGCGGCGATGGCGGCGCAGCGATGGATCCTGCCTCGCGGAATCGTGCGGGCTGGATCGTTCACCTGCTCGGGCACGAGCCGGCCGGGCGAATATGTCGGCGGGGATTTTTTCGACGCGATCGTGCTGGCGGACGGCCGGCTGGTGGTGGCGCTGGGCGATGTTTCCGGCCACGGGGTCGCCGCCTCGGTCCTGATGACCGCCACCCAGGGGTTCTTGCACGCGGCGATTACGCTGCACGGCGACTTGGCTCGAGCCGTCAAGGATTTGAACGCGTTCCTCCATCCGCGTCGGCCGGTAACAATATTCGTCACGCTATGGGTCGGCCTGTTCGATCCGAAGAACATGACGGTGAGCTACGTTGACGGGGGCCACGGATATGCTCTGCTGGCCAATCCCGATCAGACGTTCCAATCCCTCAGCGAGGGCGACGCCATGCCCATCGGAATCATGCCCGATTCCATTTATGGCGTGGTGACCAAGGCGTTGCCGGCTCATGGACGGGCCTTGGTGATCAGCGACGGGTTGGTGGAACAAACCCAGTCCGATCGGGGTCCGGACCAGCCGCGCGAGCAATTTCAGATGAGTCGCGTCCAATCGGCCCTGGCGGCGACGAAAAGCGAAGATGACGCGGTGTCGCGGTTGTTCGAAGCGGTTTACGAATTCGCGGGAACGCAAACGCTCTCGGACGATGCGACAGCCGTTTTGGTCAAATGGTGATTCGCCCATACCAAGCCCATGGAAGGCCTTCCATGGGATTACCACACCCTCGGGTTATAATTGACTATTCCCCCCAACGCGCTTAATCTTTGAGTAACCGACCGCTCTAAATAAAGTTTGTGGACCCCGCTGCAAATCGCTATAAAAGAGCATTCCGAGTCGTTCTGCACTGGTTTTTAATCCAGAAGTACCGCCATGAGAGGCTACCCGCCCGCACAGGGCCTGTACGATCCACGGTTGGAACACGACGCCTGCGGCGTCGGCTTTCTTTGCCACATCAAGGGCAAAGCGAGCAACCGCATCATCTCGCAGGCCCTGGAGATGCTGGAAAACATGAACCACCGCGGCGCCTGCGGGTGCGAGCCGAACAGCGGCGACGGGGCCGGCATCCTGGTGCACCTGCCCGACCGCTTCTTTCGCCGCAAATGCGCCGAGCTTGGGTTTACCCTTCCGCCGCTGAACCAATATGGCGTGGCCAACATCTTCTTGCCCCAGGACATGGTTCAGCGCAACGAGTGCCAGCGGATACTGGAAAAGGTCGTGTCGGACTACGGCATGGTGACGCTGGGGTGGCGTGACGTGCCGGTGGACAACCGCCGCATCGGCCCCACCCCTCGGCGCTGTGAGCCGCGAATCCGGCAAATCTTCGTCGGGATGGGCGGTTCGTTTTACAACAGGCAGGATTTCGACCGCCGGCTTTACCTGGTGCGGCAACGGGCCGAGAACAGCATTGAATTCAGCAATCTTCCCGAAAACGCTCGTAGCACGTTTTACATCTGCGCTTTAAGCGCATCCCGCATCATCTACAAGGGAATGCTGACAGCCGATCAGATTCGTCAGTATTTCCCGGATCTCAGCGAGCCGGATTTTGAAAGCGCGCTGGCGGTGATTCATTCGCGGTTCAGCACCAACACGTTCCCATCGTGGGACCGTGCCCATCCGTACCGATACATCGCGCACAACGGCGAGATCAACACGCTGCGCGGCAACCGCAACTGGATGCGGGCGCGGTACGGCTCGCTGCAATCGGACATCTTCGGCGACGAGTTGCAAAAGATGTTCCCGATCCTGACCGAATCCGGCTCGGATACGGCCACCATCGACAATGCCCTGCAATTCCTCACGATCAACGGCCGAAGCCTGGCCCACAGCATGCTGATGCTGATTCCCGAAGCGTGGCAGAACAATCACAAGATGGATGAGGAACTGAAGGCCTTTTACGAATACCACGCCTGCCTGATGGAGCCGTGGGACGGGCCAGCGAGCATCGTGTTCACCAACGGCGCGCAGGTTGGGGCGGTGCTGGACCGTAACGGGCTGCGGCCGAGCCGGTATTACGTCACCAAAGACGATATGGTGGTGATGGCCAGCGAGGTGGGGGTGCTGCCGATCAAGCCGGAAAACGTGGCGCGCAAATGGCGGCTTCAGCCGGGCAAGATTTTCCTGATCGATTTCAAGCAGGGCCGGATCATCGACGACAACGAGATCAAGCGCAATCTCGTCGAAAAGCGGCCGTGGAAGGAATGGCTCAACCAGTACATGATCCCGCTGGACGACCTTCCGGCCCCGCGCCACGTTCATCAGCCGGACCATGAAACGCTGCGCGTGCGGCAACACGCCTTCGGGTACACGGTTGAAGATTTGAAGATGATTATGATGCCGATGGCCGCCAGCGGCCAGGAAGCGATCGGCAGCATGGGCGCCGACACGCCGCTGGCCTGTTTGAGCGATAAGCCGCAGCTTTTGTACACGTATTTCCGGCAACTGTTTGCGCAGGTGACGAATCCGCCGCTGGATGCCATTCGCGAGGAATTGGTCACGAGCCTTTACACGTATCTGGGCCGGGAGGGCAATCTGCTCAGCGAGGAGCCGAAGAACTGCCATCTCATCAAGCTCAAGCAGCCGATCCTTTCCAACAGCGACCTGGAGAAGCTGCGGGAAGTTGCGCATGGCGATTTTCGCGCCGTCACTCTTGGGATGCTGTTCAGCGCTGCCGACGGGGAAGCGGGGCTGGAAAAGGCGGTGGATGCCCTGTGCGTCGCGGCGGCCAAGGCCGTTCGCGATGGGGCGTCGATCCTGGTGCTGTCGGATCGCGGCGTGGATGCAAAGCATGTCCCGATTCCCAGCCTGCTGGCGACGGCGGCCGTGCATCATCACCTCATCCGCGAGGGAACTCGCACGCAATGCGGGCTGGTGATTGAGACCGGCGAAGCGCGCGAATCACACCATTTCTGTCTGCTCATCGGCTACGGGGCCGGCGCGATCAATCCCTATTTGGCGTTTGAAACGCTGGCCGATCTGCACAAAAACGGCATGCTCCCCGAGGGTTTGGCGCTGGAAGATGCCAAGAAAAACTTCATCAAGGCCGCGAACAAAGGGATCCTCAAGGTCGCCAGCAAGATGGGCATCAGCACGGTGCAGAGTTATCGGGGCGCGCAGATTTTCGAGGCGATCGGCCTGAGCCGGCGGCTGGTGGACAAGTTCTTCACCAACACCGCCAGCCGCATCAGCGGCGTCGATCTGGACGTGATCGCCCGAGAATCGCTGATGCGGCATCGGCATGGATTTCCGCCGATCCGCGTGAACGGACAGGTATTGGACAACGGCGGGTTTTACCAATGGCGTCGCGACGGGGAATACCACATGTGGAACCCCGACACGATCGGCAAAATGCAACATGCCGTCCGCCTGGGCATCACCAAGCCGATCGACGGATTCAAAGCGTTCCAGGAGTACACGCGGTTGTGCGACGACGAGGCCCGGCATCTCTGCACGTTGCGCGGGCTGCTGAAAATCAAGCAAGCCCCAAAGCCGATCCCGCTGGAAGAAGTCGAGCCGGCCAAGGAGATCGTCAAGCGCTTCGTCACCGGGGCGATGAGCTTCGGATCGATCAGCAAGGAGGCGCATGAGAATCTGGCGATCGCGATGAATCGGATCGGGGGCAAGAGCAATACCGGGGAAGGGGGCGAGGACGCCGAGCGCTTCCTGCCGGATCGCGACAAGACCGGCAAGCCGATTTCCATGCCGGCATTGAAGCTCTTGAACGATTCGCTTCCGGCGGCGCCGGTGTTGCGCCGGTCGGCGATCAAGCAGGTGGCGTCGGCGCGTTTCGGGGTGACGGCGGAGTATCTCATCAACGCCGCGGAGTTGCAGATCAAGATGGCGCAGGGCGCCAAACCGGGCGAGGGCGGCCAACTTCCCGGTCACAAGGTGGATGAATACATCGGAAAAATCCGTCACAGCACGCCGGGGGTGGCGCTCATCTCCCCGCCGCCGCATCACGATATTTATTCGATCGAAGACCTGGCCCAGCTCATTCACGATCTGAAAAACAGCAACCGCGAGGCGCGGATCAGCGTGAAGCTGGTGAGCGAAGTGGGGGTGGGGACGGTGGCGGCCGGCGTCGCCAAGGCCAAGGCCGATCACATCCTGATCAGCGGCGACAGCGGCGGAACGGGCGCTTCGCCCCTGACCAGCATCAAATATGCGGGCATTCCGTGGGAACTGGGCGTGTCGGAAGCGCAGCAAACCCTGGTGCTGAACGATTTGCGCGGGCGGATCATTTTGCAGACCGACGGCCAGTTCAAGACCGGACGCGACGTGGTCATCGCCGCTTTGCTCGGCGCGGAGGAATTCGGATTCAGCACCGCTCCGCTCATCGCAACCGGATGCATCATGATGCGCGTCTGCCACCTCAATACCTGTCCCGTCGGCATCGCCACGCAGGACCCGGAGCTTCGCCGCAAATTCACCGGCAAGCCGGAGCATGTCATCAATTTCATGTTCTTCATCGCCGAGGAAGTTCGGCAATTCATGGCCCAGATGGGATTTCGCAAATTCGACGAGATGGTCGGGCAGAGCCAGATGCTGGAATTCGCCGATCTCAGCAACCACTGGAAGGCCAAGAGCCTGGATCTGTCGGTGATCCTTCACAAGCCGGTGGTGGGCCCGAACGTCGCCATCCGCAACGTGCAGAAGCAGGATCACGGGCTGGGGGCCGCGCTGGATAATCGGTTGCTGAAGCTGGCGGCGCCGGCCCTGGATCGCGGCGAGAAGGTGCGGGCGGAGTTGCCGATCAACAACGTCAATCGCACGGTCGGCGCGATCCTGTCCAGCGAAATCGCGAAAAAACACGGCCACGCCGGGTTGCCCGATGGCACGATCCACTTCAAATTGACGGGCTCGGCCGGGCAAAGCTTCGGATGCTTCCTGGCCCGCGGCGTGACGCTGGAGTTGGAAGGCGACGCCAACGATTACTGCGCCAAGGGAATTTCCGGCGGGCGTGTGATCGTCTATCCGCCCAGGAATTCAACGTTCAAGGCGGAGGAGAATATCGTCGCCGGCAACGTCATCGGCTACGGCGCGATCGCCGGAGAAATCTATCTCCGCGGCGTCGTCGGCGAGCGATTCTGCGTGCGCAACAGCGGCGCCGAGGCCGTTGTCGAAGGCGTCGGCGATCACGGGTGCGAATACATGACGGGCGGCCGGGTTGTGGTGATCGGGCCGACGGGGCGCAATTTCGCCGCGGGCATGTCCGGCGGAATCGCCTACGTATACGACACCTCGGGCCAGTTCAAAGACCTTTGCAACCCGGAGATGGTCGAACTCGAGCGTCCCGACAGGGCCGAGGACGTCAAGACGATCCGCCGACTGCTGGAAAATCACCGGAAACACACGGGAAGCACCGTGGCCAAGGCAATCCTGGATGATTTCGAGCAGGAACTGAAGTGGTTCGTGAAGGTCATGCCGACGGATTATCGCCGAGTGCTGGAACACCGTGCGGAGGTGGAGGAGAAAGCGCGGATGTTGGCGCAGAGGCAAGTCTGAAGGAAATGTCATTTGTCACTGGTCATTTGTCATTTGTATTTGCCAATGATAAGCGACAAATGACGAATTCCCAGGAATTCCAAGCATGGGCAAACCTACGGGCTTCAAGGAGTTCAATCGCGAGACGCCGTCGCGGCGGGCGGTGAGGCTGCGCCTGCTCGACTGGGACGAGGTCTACAGTAATTTTCCCGAAGACAAGCTGCGCAAACAGGGGGCGCGGTGCATGGACTGCGGGGTGCCGTTCTGCAACGGCCCAAACGGCTGTCCGCTCGGCAATATCATTCCGGAATGGAACGACCTGATCTTTCGCAATCACTGGCGCGAAGCGCTGAACATGCTGTCCAAAACCAACAATTTCCCGGAATTCACGGGCCGGGTCTGCCCCGCTCCGTGCGAGGAAGCCTGCGTGCTGGGGATCAACGATAAGCCGGTGACGATCAAAAACATCGAGCTGAGCATCGTCGAGCACGCCTTCGAGCAGGGTTGGATCAAGCCCGAGCCTCCGGAAAAGCGCAGCGGGAAAAAAGTGGCGGTCGTCGGCTCCGGTCCGGCCGGACTGGCGTGCGCGGCCCAACTCAATAAGGCGGGCCATGCCGTCACCGTTTTCGAGCGTGCCGACCGCGTGGGCGGATTGCTGATGTACGGCATCCCCAATTTCAAGCTGGAAAAACGGTTCGTGGAGCGGCGCGTCAAGCTCCTGGAGGCCGAGGGGATTAAGTTCGTCACCAGCGCCAATGTCGGCCAAAACATCAAGGTGGACGATCTGCGCCGGGATTACGACGCGATCGTTCTGTGCGGGGGCGCCGCCAAGGCCCGCGACCTCGACGTGCCGGGCCGTGAACTCAAGGGCATCCACTTGGCGATGGACTATCTGCCGCTGCAGAATAAAAAGAATCTCGGCGATCGAATCAGCGAAGAGGAGATGATCGACGCCAAGGGCAAGCACGTCATCATCCTCGGCGGCGGCGACACCGGGGCGGATTGCCTGGGCACGGCGCTTCGCCAGGGATGCAAATCGGTCAAGCAGTTCGAGCTGCTCCCGCGTCCGGTGGACCATCGCTCGCTCGAAGCGGTGATCGATGGCAAGGTAAAACCCTGGCCGGAATGGCCGATGATCTTCCGCACCAGCAGCGCCCACGAGGAGGCCAATGAACTGGCCGGCGGCGAAATCCGCGATTTCTCCATCAACACCAAGGCCTTCAGCGGCGAAAACGGGGTGGTCAAAAAACTGCACGGCGTCCGCCTGGAATGGTCGAAGAACCACACCGGCCGGGAGACGATGAAGCCAATCCCCGCCAGCGAATTCGAGTTGGATTGTGATCTGTGCCTGTTGGCCCTGGGATTCGTGCACCCCGAACACGACGGCCCGATCGGCCAATTGGGATTAAAGCTCGACGCCCGCGGCAACGTGCAATGCGACGACGATTATGCGACGAGCGTTGGGGGCGTCTTCGCCGCCGGCGACGTGCGGCGAGGACAGAGCCTGATCGTTTGGGCCATCAGCGAAGGCCGCCAGGCCGCCCGCGGGGTGGATGCGTTTCTCATGGGTCACAGCGATCTTGGTCCGGTGATTAAGCTGTTTTGACAGCCCTGGCGGGGGGATCTGCCGACGTGACTGAACAGAACCGAACACTTCTGAACACTTTTGCGATTATTATGTAGTGTGCACTAACTTCTGGTTTTCCTACGAGAAATGAATAGGGGCGGCCGCCCATTTTCAAATGGGAGCCGATGGAATTTGAAATCGGCGGATGCCCCTGCTTTTCGTCTGCGGCTTATGCCAGCGTCCGGCGTCGGCGCATGGCCAGCAATCCCACGCCAGCGAGGATGGCCAACGAACCTGGTTCCGGAACGACGAAGATCTGGCCGCGGATTTCGCCGCTGGGGAAGACCGGATCGGTGATGTTCAAATAGGTATTGCCATTGATCATGTCCGTGATCGCGCCGCCCACGAGCGTGCCGCTGCCGCTGAATGTGCCGGTGGTGTTGCCTGGAGTATCAAGGGTCAGCAGAAACTGAGTCGGGCCGTTAGCGCCGACCGCCGCATCTTGAAGCCGGACAGTACTGGCGCCGGCGAGCAGATCGGCATAAGTCCCCGTGCCGGCGACGATCGTCACCAAGCCGGTTGTGGCATTCAGCGTGAGGTCGGCGTCCCCATAGCCCGGAGTGTTGTGCGGAGGGATTTCCTGGAAAGGGTCCAGATTAGCAACGAGATTGTAAATTTGACCTGATGCTCGATTTGCGACAAACAAACCCGCGAACGCGACGATCAATATGCTCTTCAAAGACGTGTGCCGCATGGTGCATTCTCCCTTTCCGAAATGCCAAAATTCCGCCGAAAATGCCTAAGCTTCAGCAAATCCGACGAAGGGGAACTAATTCCGCTACTATTTGCAGAATACCGGCGCGGGTCATCAATTGTCAACAAAACTCCCTACAAAAAAGGTCGGTTTTAGCATGTTAGATTGGCACCGGGCGACAGTTATCGCGGATGGCAAAGAACTGGAGGAGCCAGATCCGGCACAACGCAACGGTCACGTCACTTGTGCCTCGCACACCAGTCGGAAGTGATAGCCCAAAATCGCCAGGGTGACTGCGTGGCCGAACAATCGGGGACGGTGCAACAAGGTCCACAATAGCAGGTACCAGAATTGTACGCGCTCACGGCCAATCACGCCCAACCTGACGACTGATCTTGCAAAAGCCATGGGTCGCTGGAACCCGAACGGCGCCCTGACGCTCGGCGGCCGGTACTCGCGCAAGAAGGTGCGGATCCGCTGGTAATAATTCCGGGGCGAGTAGATTTGACTTAAGATGCTGCGATATCCCTCGCGGAGCGCTTTCAAGCCCATGCTGGGCTGGATGTTGGTGGTGCCATCAACGTTATCGCCGGTGATGGCGCCGAGCAACCGGCCTTGCTGGCGCAGCCGCTCGAACAAACGCGTTCCGGGAGGCGCCTGGAGAAGCCCGACCATCGCGGTCACGATGCCGCTGGTTTGGATAAAGTCGATCTGCCGCTGGAAGATCGATGGCCGATCGCTGTCGAAACCGACGATAAATCCGCCCTGCACCTGCATCCCAACTCGCTGGATGCGCTTGACGTCGGCCACAAGGTCGCGGTTCTTGTTTTGCACTTTGCTGCACTCGATCAGACTGTCGTTGTCGGGCGTCTCAATGCCGATGAAGACCGTATCGAACCCCGCGTCGGCCATCATGCGCATGAGTTGCTCGTCATCCGCCAGATTGATGGAAACCTGGGTATTGAACACAAATCCGCGCCGGGTTTTGCGCCACTCGATCAGCGCCGCGAGGAGCGTTTTAAGTTCCTTCCTGTTGCCGATCAGGTTGTCATCGACGAAGAAGACCGGCCCGCGCCAACCCAAGTCATACAAATCGTTAAGTTCGGCGATGACCTGCTGGGGGGATTTGGTTCGTGGGCGGCGGCCAAACAGCGAGGTGACGTTGCAGAACTCGCAGTTGAACGGACAGCCTCGCGAGAATTGAATGCTCATCGACGCGTAGCGGCGCAGGTCGGTGATGCGCCAGAGCGGGCGCGGAGTATGTCGCACGTCCGCGAACTCATCCGTGCTGTAAAGATGCTGCGGCCGTCCCTGCTCCAGATCCGCCAGGAACAGCGGCAGCGTCAATTCCGCTTCGTTGAGAACGAGGTGATCGACATGAGCGAATCGGTCCGGATCACCGGTAAACAGGGGTCCGCCGGCGACAACCTTAACGCCGGCGCGCTGGCAGCGAGCGATGATCTCGCAAGCGGATTCCTGCTGGACGATCATGCCGCTGAGCAAGACGATGTCCGCCCACGCCAGATCGCGGTCCTCCAGGTTCGAAACGTTTACGTCCACCAGCCGCTTGGCCCAGGCTGGAGGAAGCATCGCCGCGACGGTGAGAAGACCCAACGGCGGCGAAGCGGCCCGCTTTCGGATGAATCGCAGGGCGTGCTTAAGACTCCAGAACGTATCGGGAAACCGCGGATACAGGAGGAGCGCATTCATAAAAGGAATGGCCATCATACTCCATCCAGACCAGAGATACGATGATTTTCGCGCATTCCCGAAGAATTCATCCGATGCGTCAGAATGAAGCGACGCCAAGGCGATATTGAAGCGCGGCAGGGTCTTGGAGAAGCCTGGGCAGGCTCATTTCCACGCCGCCAGCCGCGAAAAGTTCAACCTGTGTCCTGTCACGTGCGATGACGGCGCAACCGCTTACGTCGCAATGAAGTTTCCCGAAAAGGCTGTGACATTGCGACATCCATAGGATACAATTTCAACACGATTGGCCCGTACGTCCGATAAGGGGCGTGGGCAAACGCGGCTTCGTCCGGCCCGAAAATCCCGGCGAGGCCAAGAGTCTTTTACTTTGCGGTGTTTCAACGGCGTCTCCTGTCCCGATTGATCGGGATAAGCCATGCCGACCCTGAGCTTGTCGAAGGGCCCGCGAAAGGCAGACTGAAACATGGCTACCGATCCGCGCTTTCTGGCCGATTCCGGCCCTGAGATATTTACCGGCAATGAGCTTCTGATGAAGGGGGCCCTGGAAACCGAGGGCGGGGTTCATTTGCTCACGGGGTATCCCGGCTCGCCGGTGGCGGGGTTCTTTGATGCCATGGGGGACGTCGCCGAGCTACTGAAGTCCAAGGGAATCCGGGCGTTTCAGGCGAACAACGAGGCGCTTTCGGTGGCGGCGGTGAACGGAAGCCAGATGCTGCCGACCCGTGCGATCGCGGTGTTCAAGAGCGTGGGCGTTCACGTCGCATCCGATGCGCTGGCGCTGGGAAATCTGGGCGGGGCACATCCGCAGGGCGGGGCCGTCATCGTCATGGGCGAAGACCCTTGGTGCGAGAGCACGCAGGTGCCGGCCGACAGCCGATTTTTATGCGAGCATCTTCGCATGCCCGCGGTTGAGCCGGGATCGCCGCAGCAATTGAAGGACTGGGTCGATCTTTCGTTCAAGCTGAGCCAATCGGCGGGTTTGTACATCGGCTATATCGTGACGGTAGCGCATGCCGACGGCGGCGGCAGCGTTTCGTGCCGACCGAATCAATATCCGGCCATCAATACGCATGAGAAGGTCGCGCTGGAGACGCAGCGGATTGATTTGGAAAGAGTATTGCTTCCGCCGCGAACGTGGCGACGGGAATTGCTCTTTGGGCAGCGCTTCGCGACCACGATGCGGGTGGCCCGCGAGGTGGGGATTAACGGAATCATTCCGGCGAGCGATGGGGCATCGGCGTCTTCGCCCGCGCCCCTGGGTTTCATCGTGACCGGCATGGGCGGGCCGTATCTTCAGCATTTGCTGTTCGATCTGGGCCTCTCGGGGGTGTTCCCGGTGCTGCAAATGGGGATGAGTTATCCCGTTGACGTGGGGCTGGTCAAGGAATTCTCCGCGCTGTGCGGGAACATGATCGTCATCGAAGAGCGGCGAAGCTTTCTGGAGAGGAACATCCGTGACGGGCTGTTCCACGCCTTGGGGCAGCAGGAGGCGTCGGAAATTTGCGGCCGGCTGTATGGAAAAGTATTCCCCAAGGGGGTGGAAGGCATTCCCGAAACGCGCGGGCTGAATTTTTCGGTGCTGGCGCAGAAGATTATTCCACTGATCCAAGGGACGGCGCAGATCGATCCGCATCACCGCAACGGGCGGTTGACGGAGGAAATGAATCGGCTTCGCCGCGCGAGCAAGCCGCATCTGGAAGTCTTCAATAAGAACGTGGTATCGCGCACGCCGACGTTCTGCCCCGGTTGTCCGCACCGCGACAGCTCTTCGACGCTGCTGGAGCTGCGCCAAAACCTGGCCGATCCGAGATACATGGCCAAGCACCATCAGATGGGCCCGGTGGACCTGGTGGCGCACGGGGACACGGGCTGCTACACCATGCTGATGTTCGCGCCGACCGAACAGCTCATGCACAACTACAGCGGCATGGGCCTGGGCGGGGGAACGGGCTCCGGGATCGATCCGTTCATCACCAACAAGCAGATTGTCTTCATGGGCGATGGAACGTTTTTCCATTCGGGCCAGATCGCCATCAGCAATTCCATCAAGGCCAATCAGGACATCACGTACATCATCCTGGAAAACAAGACGACGGCGATGACGGGGCATCAGGAACATGCCGGCACGGAACTCGACGTGGTGGGCAACCGCTCGTACATGCAGGACATCGAGGAGGTCCTGCGCGGGATGGCCGGCACGAGCCCGCTGACGGTTGTGAAACTCTCGCCGGCGGATCGATCGGCGTACAAGGCGGCGCTGGAGCATGCGATTCTGGGGGACGGGGTGAAGGTGGTGATCGCGGACAAGGAATGCGGCATCACCTATCACCGCCGGCAATTCAAGGAAGAGCGCAAGACGATCAAAAAGCACGGCTATTTGCCAAGCAAGACGCACATGAACATCACCCCGGAGGCGTGCGAGAATTGCCTGGAATGCACGAAGGCGACGGCCTGCCCCGGGCTGACGAGCATCGACACGGACTATGGCAAGAAGATCGACACGGACCTGACGTGGTGCGTGAACGACGGGGCGTGCGAGCGCGTGCGGACGAGCAACGAGATCGCCGATTCGGTCAAGCCGTGCCCGAGCTTCGAACAGGTGACGGTCCTCCGCAAAAAGCGCCGGCGATATATTCTGCCGAATCTGGAGCTGGCCAAGCTCCCCGACGCCGGGCGCGTGCATGATCTGAGCGCGGCCGGCAGCGTGTGGCGCGTGCACATGAGCGGCGTGGGCGGAATGGGCATCGGCGTGGTCGGAGCCATCCTCGTGCGAGCCGGACACAAGGAAGGGTATCACGTCATTTTTCAGGACAAGAAGGGGCTGGCGATTCGTAATGGGGGCGTGTTTGCGCAAATTACGTTTGTGAATGCGAGGCACGAAGGCACGGAGGCACGAAGGCACGAAGGGGAAGACCCGAGACAATCTTTGGAGGCAACCGATTCCTCCCTTGGCGCCTCCGTGCCTTCGCGCCTCCGTGCCTCTCCTTTCCCCATCACCGGTTCCATTCCATACGGCAAAGCCGATCTGCTGCTGGGCATCGATATTCTCGAAGCGTCGCGGGCGATCGATCCGCGGGAACAGTTCCGCGTCGCCTCGCCCGAGCACACGACGGCCGTGCTGAATACGCATAAGCAGTCCACGGTTTACACCCTCCTGGGCAAGGATGATTTCGATCCCGACCAGCTTCGCGAACAGATCTTCGAGCAATGCGATTTGCAGCACAGCTTCGCGTCGAACCTCGCGGAAATATGCGAGCGGCGGCTGGGCAGCAAGCAGTTTGTGAACATCATGATGCTGGGCGTGGCGTATCAGTTGGGGCTGATTCCGGTATCACCCCGAAGCATCGCCTGGGCGATCAAGGACACCATTCGCCGCGAGCATCGCCGGAACCTCAAGGCGTTCAACATCGGTCGCAAGCTGGCCCTCGAGCCGCGGGCTTTGCCTCGCAAACCTGAACCCCAGACCTGGGGCCAACTGCTGACCAACAAAGTCCGCATCCTTCGCAAGACGCGCTATCGCGGGCACGTGCTGTCCGAGCAATTCGAGCAGCTCGTAAACTCGGCGATGCAACAAATGCCCGATCTGCCGGAAACCGCAAAATACGATCTGGCCCTGCGAATCTACGATCTGATGCAATATCAGGACGTGGCGTTTGCCAGGCGATACGTCGAGGCGGTGCGGCGCATCTATCGCCGCGACCGCGGCGAGGCCCGCTTCGCGGCGACGCAGGCGGTGATCTGGAACCTGGCGAAAGTCTCGCTCATTAAAGATGAGCCGTACGTTTCGTACCTGCTGACGCGCTATGAGAAAAAGCAGCGCGACATCGCCAAGTACAACGTGGACGCGCTCAACGGCGACCGGCTGAAGTATCGCCATCACACCAGCCCCGAATTCAACATCGGGCCTTGGCGCATCCGTCTGCGGCTGACCACGACCGATTGGCAATTGGCGTTGGTTCGTCACATGAAATGGTGGCGAAAACTGCCCGGCTGGCACAAGCGCGAGGTCGCGTTCCGCGAGTGGTACATCGATTTGCTGGATCGCGTGAGCCTGAACACGGACGAGGCATACGAAAAGGCCGTGCGTATTCTCCGCTGCCCGGAGCAGGTGAGCGGCTATCGCGAGGTGAGGTATCCGAAGATGGACGCGGCGAGAGCGGCGGTTGAATCGGAGTTGCATCCAGTGCCGCAGAGAGTGACGGATCCACCGGCGAGCGCCATTCCGCGTGTTCCAGCGTCGGTATAAGGGGCCTGTTAGCGCCGCAGTCGAAAAACTGAAGAGTGCAATTATTTGCGCCCACCGCGTCGCCGATTATGCATGATTGGGATTCCAACAGCGTCTGCCAAGCGCGCTCTGAACTCCTCCCAATCTTCTCCTTCGCCCGAAAGTACCTGTGCGACATCGAACCACTGATCGGTGGATGGAGATTCTTCTTTCAACCTCGACTTCTTCAATCCCTTCATTGCAATGAGGGTCCAGCATTCGCGAAAATCCTGCGAGCGCGCTTTTTGATGCGACTTTTCGGCTTCCCCCGCCCGGTTATGGGCGTTGCTGCGATCTGTCCCACCCTTGATCTCGATGGCGAGCTTATTCCGTAATGATTCGCCTTGCTTAAGTTGCACGCGAACGTCGGGATCATGGGCCAGCGAGATAACGACCGTATTGCCCGAGGAATTTTGCAGAACAATCTTCGTATTTGTCCTTTCAACAATCGCGTGTCTTGTGAGCTTTCCGATGACAAGAAAGACACCCCTGGTCGCCTGTTGCCCGATGAGGACATTATTGGCCCCTTGAAACTGCGCGCCCAAGGTGAGTATCGGCAGTTGATCGACGTCTTGCTGTTTGATCGCGGGGGAAATCTGCTTAATGATCTCGCCAAGGGCTCGTCCCAGTTCGCGGCAGAAGGTGGGCAAAAGGTCGCGCTGATTTTCACGCAGGATTCCGGAAGTCTCCATTGATTTAAAGCGTGCCATACCCGTACCGCCGGCATAGAAGCTCTTTTGAGGAATGCCCGCGAGCAATCGATAGTATCCAACCAAAGTTGGCTTCGTCTCTAAAATGATTGGGACCGGAAAGACGTGCTCGTCTCGGATGCGCGCCGCGGCGAGCAATCTCTGAGCATCTTCCGGTGCGTACAAGATCAACTGTTGCTTAACTTCCGCAGGATCGGCGGCCGACAGCGCTTCGGAAAGAGCCTCGTGAAGCCAGGTTTTCCTGGCGGCGGCGAGAAGTTGCTGAAACGCGATCTGTCGATGGATACTCGGGCATCGAATGACAGCGACTTTATCGGAGGACCGCGCCATTCAACCGCCTCTCCGCGATATGGATATATTCGGGATTCAATTCAATTCCGACGAACCGACGCCCGAGATCGTAGGCGACGACCCCGGTCGTCCCCGAGCCAATGAACGGATCCAAAACCAAGTCCCCGGGTCGGGTTGAAAGGCCGATGCACGGCTTAACCAATGCCGGCGGAAAGGTCGCGAAGTGCGCCGCGCGAATCGCAAACGTATTGATATCCCACACCGTCCTTGTGTTGCGGTTATTGGGTCCACGTACCGCTCGATGGTCGTATCGGTAATGTTCCGACTTACTGAACAGGAACAGGTATTCATGGCTCCGCGTCGGACGGTCCTTTACGCTCTCCGGCTGACAGTTGGGCTTGTTCCAAACAATATCGGCGCGCAAATACCAACCGGCCGTTTGCAGCGCAAATGCCAGCCGCCAGGGAACTCCAATCAAATCCTTCGCTTTGAGACCTTGAGGGGTCGGCGGGCGCTCCTCCATCGCTCGGACAGGATTTTTTCGGTCGGGGGCGCGCCAAGTCCGACCGCCCGACGTGTAGGAATCTCCGATGTTAAGCCAAAGGGTCCCATCATCGCGCAAGACTCGCTTCACCTGGTCAAAAACCTCGACCAGCTTTTTCAAGTAAGAATCAAGCGATCTCTCTAAGCCAATTTGACCCTCGATGTTGTAATCGCGAAGCGACCAATAGGGAGGCGACGTCACGCAGGTCTGGAAAACCTTGTTCGGGAGACGCGCGAGAACCTTGACACTATCACCAGCAATCAAAATCGAATCGGTTGATCCCGGGAAAAAAAGCTGGCCAAAATCATTTCCAAGTTTGCTGATGCCTCGTGATAGGATGCATCCTCGGGTTTGCGAAAAAAGCATCTCCGTCGCCATCGGGCTTCTCCATTTCGATGGAAGGGCAACCCGCTTAATTTAATAGAAAGCTGCACGAACCGCAAAATTTCTCGTCAGCGAAGTGCATTTCCAAAGTCAGTCTCAGAAGGTCTTCCTCTGCCGCGCCGTTGGGATGCTCAGGATTTTCCGGTACTTCGCCACCGTTCGGCGGGCCAGGTCGATCCCCTGCGCTTTCAGCCTTTCCACAATCTCCTCGTCGTTCAGCGGATTCTTCGGATCCTCGTTGCCGATGATCGCCTTGAGCTTTTCCTTCACCGCGTCCCAGCTCATGTCTTCGCCCTCGGAACTGGTTGTGCCGCCGGAGAAAAAGCGGCGCAATGGAAACACGCCGCGGGGGGTTTGAATCCATTTTTCAGAGACCGCGCGCGAGACGGTGGCGACGTGAATCCCCAATTGATCGGCCACGTGAATCATCGGCAGGGGTTTTAAGTATTCCGCGCCTTTGTCGAAAAACTCCCGCTGGGCGTCCACGACCTTGCGGATCACTCGCATGATGGTGCTGCGGCGCTGCTCGATGCTTTCGATGAGCCAGCGGGCGTTTCGCACGTTATTGGAAAGGAATTCGCGGGTTTTCTTGTCCTGGGTCCGGTCCTTGATCATCTTGCGGTACATCCCGCTGATGTACAGGTTCGGGGCCGGATCGTTGGTCATCTCGATCTCGTACGTGTCCTGGTCCTCATCGTAATAGATGATGGCATCGGGCGTGATCGGCGGGGCGTCGCTGCCGCCGATCTGTTTGCCAGGATAGGGATTCAATCGCGACAAGCGCTTGACGGCCCGCTGAATCTCGTCGATCGGCCGGCCGATCTTGCGGCTGATCTGCGGATAGCGATTCATCTCCAGGTCTTTCAGATGCTCGGTGATCAAAGCCCGCTCCAGCGGAAAATCGTGGCCTTCGGACAGTTCTTCGTCCTCTTCCAGCGCGTCAAGCTGAAGCAAGAGGCATTCCTGAAGGGTCGTCGCCCCGACGCCAGGCGGCAGCAGCGTCTGAACCAATTTCAGCGCTTCCTGCAATTCCGCGGTCGCCACCGGCGCTTTGGATTCCTTCTGAACGTCCTCAAACTTGGGCCGGAAATACCCCTCGGCATCGATGTAGTTGATAAGGATCTCGCCGGCCTTACGCACCTGCGGGGAGCATTCGATGAAAGTCCACTGGCCCAGGAGATACTCGGCAAGGGTTCCGCTGCGCGCGGCGGTGTTGTTCATCGCATCGAGCTTCTTGTCGCGGTCCCCGTCGTAGGACGAGGCCTGGCGGAAACGATTGCCTTCGGGGCTGAACTCTTCGCTCTCGAGATATTCGCTGATCTTTTCAAGGCGGTCGAAGTCCTCGGATTGATCGGAATTCTCCTTCACGACCAGGGCGCGTTCGCCCTCGGAGTCATCCTCGCTCCGGCCTTGCCGCTCGCCGTCTATCGGGGCGTTCTCACCCGGCTCCGCCCCCGGCTCGGCGCCCGGCTCGGCATCGGACTCGCGCATCTCCAGCACGGGGTTGTTCTGAAGTTCCTCCTCGATGCGCTCTTCCAATGCCATCAGCGGAAGCTGAAGGATCTCCATGCTCTGGATCATGCGGGGCGTCAAAAGCTGCCGCATCTCCGTTCGCATCGATGTTGATTGTGTTAACTGCATATTGCGAAAATGCTTACCGACATAATGCCCACAATGGGCACGAGATTTGCTGCCTTCACACTATATCATCCTTTGGCCTCTGTCCCAAAAGAAAATTTGCCGCTTGCGACTCGGTTTTCCGACCCATAAGCGGAGAGCGGCCCGGCATGGCCGATATCCGCGTTTTAAACGATTCATGTTCTTTGGTCGCGCCACCATAATTCCAGCATCACCAAGGCGTAAAGCCGCTGTGAATGATCGAATTTACCGCCACAATGTTTATCGATCATTTCCCGCCACACCTTGGTTTGGAAATGCCCCGACGCGAAGGAATCGCCGGCGCCCAGCAAATTCTCCATCATCGGCCGCAGGGACTCGCGCAGCCACTGGCCGATGGGCAGGGCAAACCCCATCTTCTTTCGCCGGAACACGAAATCGGGCAAATCGGCGGCAAAGGCCTCGCGAAGCATTCGCTTGGGTCCTCCCTTGAGCAGCTGGGCGGTCGAAAAGCCCGCGGCCATGCGCACCAACTCGTGATCCATGAAAGGGGATCGGACCTCCAGGGCGTGAAGCATGGAAGCGCGATCCAGCTTGGTGAGCAAATCGCCGGGCAAATAGGTTTCGCGATCGGTCGCCAGGGCGGTCTGAACCCGGTCGCGGTTGTGGCTGAGCCGCTCAAATGTTTCGGCGACCACATTTCGCCGGCGGGGTGATTGGTCGGGATGGAGCGCGCCGAGCAGATCGGGATCGAACAGGGCGACATAGGCGGCGTAGCGCTGGGCGGGCGGCAAGCGCATCGCCGTCAGGAACCGTCTGGCCCGGGCAATGGAGGATTTGGGATGCGTGCTTGGGATCGCCTCGGCCATCCTGCCCAGGACGCCTGGGATCGCGCCTCCCCCGCCGCCCAGCCGTATCGCGCGATAGCGGTCATATCCTCCGAATAATTCATCGCCACCGTCGCCGCTGAGCGCCACCTTCACGTGCCGGCGCGTTTGGCGCGAGAGGTAATGCGTCGGCAAGGCCGAGGAATCCCCGAACGGTTCGCCGAAAACTCTGGCCAGCTTCGGCAAATCCTCGGCCGCCTCGACGCGGACCGTAAATGTCCTGTGCTCGGTAGCCAGATGCCTGGCGACCTGGGCGGCATATTTCGTTTCGTCGTAGCGCGGATCATCAAACCCGATGGAGAAGGTGAGGACCGGCTGATCGCCGGCGGCGGCTTTCATGGCCGCGGCGATGACGCTGCTGTCGATGCCGCCGGAAAGGAAACATCCGAGCGGCACGTCCGAGACCAGTTGCCGCCGCACCGCGCGCAGCACGGCCACCTTCACATCGGCGGCGGTTGCGGATGCGCCGCCCGCGGAATCGTTGGGATCGAAATAGCGCCGCAAGACGATCGATCCATCGGCTCCGCAACGCATCCAATGCCCTGGTGATAATTTGGCCACGTCGCGATAAATGGTGGCCGGCGCCGCGATGTATCCCGCGAGCAGATATTCGTCCACGGAGGCCGAATCGATCTCCCAGTTGATCCACGGCACGGCCCGCAGGGCGGAGAGTTCGCTGGCGAACGCCAGCCCGCGGCCGGTCTGGACGGCGAGATACAGCGGTTTTTGTCCCATTCGATCGCGGGCCAGGAAGATCGAGCCGGTGTGCGGCTCCCAAATCGCCAGGGCGAACATGCCGCTCAATTTTTCGACGCAGGCCTCTCCCCAGTGGTCGAACGCGCGGAGAATCACTTCGCTGTCGCCGGTGGTTTTCCACTGATATCCAGATGACAGCTTGTCCAGTTCCGCCCGCAACTCACGGAAATTGTAGATTTCCCCGTTGAAGACGAGCCAGCGCTTGCCGTCGGTCATCGGCTGCATGGCCCGCGGATCGAGGTCCAGGATCGCCAGGCGGGCGAACGCCAGGCCGCATTGCCCGTCCATCCAAATGTCGCGTCCATCCGGACCCCGATGAGCGATCGCTTCGCCCATGCTCGCGACGATCTCGCGCTGCACGCGATATCGCTCGTCCCACGCCACCACGCCGGCGATGCCACACATGAGCCTCAATCGTACGAGCGGGCGCGGCGGCGTCTACACCAACTCGAAAATCTCGATTCCCTGCCTGGCCGGCTCGGCGAACGGGGCCTGGCAATGCTCGCAGGTCTGGCGTGTCACGAGCCGCTGTTTGCCGCAGGATGGGCAGCGAACCGTCGCGACGCGCTGCCGCAATGACAGCAGAAGCAGCACGCCCGAAATCCCCATCAGCGATGCAATCAGCATCCAAACGATCTTCGTCCCGCGCGTTTGATGGCGGGGGCGAAGCAGCGGGATTGCCACGATCGCGCACACGAATCCGATGCCGATCCACTCAGCCAAAGCTCTAGTCCGGCGCGGTCCTTTCGCTGTTTGAAGTGCGATGAGCTTCATCCATCCATACGCAGGTGGATCACCAACAATGTGCAGCGCACTCACCCACCAAGCCTGTTTTTCGATCTCGGTCCGCGGCAAAGGAAGTTCCATGCGCTCCAGAATATTCCCATGCTCGTCCGTTTCCACGATCAAATCATACTCTCGCGGACCCGGCCAGTACGCACCGGTATAGTGGAAGATGACGCGTCCCGGGCCGGGCCGGCCGACATAGAGCGACTGATACTGCGGATACCCGCGCTCCAGCGGCACAACGAACAATTCCCGTCCGCTTGTGAAGACATGCACGGTAGACCGCGTCGCGACCAGATCAAACCGAAGTGAGTTAGAAAAATACATTTTCTCGGCATCCAGAATGGGATCCTGGGCCGTGCCGACAAATAACCTGGCAATCTTGCGATCGTTTAGGTCGAGTTCATAAGCCGTGGTCCGGCCCCACACGATGCTTGTCGACCAGTCCTTGCGTTCGAGCGGCTCGGGAAACGCTAGCGGCAGCGCCGGCGCCGGCACAAAGCCATCCGGCCCGGTGCCCCCGATATACCGTCGCGTGCGGGTATCAAATCCCTCAATCGTCCGTCGATTCACGAGATAAGACCAGTTGATCTGATGCCCAACTCCGGCCCAGCCTTGCCCCAGATCCAGACGATAACGCTCTTGGGATTGAAGTCCCGCCGGAGTCATCGAAGAGGCCCCTCCGTATCCGTCCAGCCTGAGATATGCCGTGTAACCTCGCCAATTCAAGAAATTCAGGACTTCGGCTTCCGAAAGCCGGTGTCCCTGCAAATCCGTCAGCACCTGCTCGCCGTTCCGGGCAAAGTGGCTGTAGGCGACCCGTCCGTTCGTATCGACTTCATAATCGCCGAAATAATAGGTGCTTCCTCCGCGACCCAGGGTGGCATCCAGCATCCTGCCCAATAGTGCGACTCCAAAGGTGAGCGCGATCACCACGCCGAGGCCGACGGCTATTCCCTGCGTCAGGCGAACGGCAAGCGGTTGCGGTTCGTATTCCCCGCCGAAAATGAATGCTCCCCACGCCGCCGGTAGAAGGATGACGATCGCCCCCGCAAAAATGGCCATCGCCTCCCACAGATTCATCGCGAATCCAACCGCAGCGATCGACGCAAAAAACGCCAAGCCGGCCGGCATGAGCCGGCTTCCGATCCACCGCGCTTGTCGCCCGGCGACGAGCAGTCCACCGACGTACCATACGAGACCGCTGAAGAGATCGGCCAGCCGCGGGAGGATCATGTGCCAGTCGAATGGCGCCGCCACGTTTCCCGGGCTCGCTATCCACCCGATGGCAGCGGCGAGAGGAATACCACAGGTCAGAGCGTACAACGCGACCCCGGCGATTACCTTGGCGAAAAAAATCCGTGTCCGCGAAATCGGCCGATGCGTCACGAAATCCCATCGCCCCCGCCGGCGATCCACGAGCACTTGCGTCAACCCGAACACGAATCCCGCGGCCGGGAAGCCCATCGCCGTCACCAGATGGAACATATCCCCCACCAGCAGCGTTTCGTTTGGCGACTTGTAAATCACAGAAGCCATCAGCGCGCCCAGGACCGGCAGGATCAGCAGCGCCCACACAATGTTTTCACGAAGCTCTTTGAAAACAATCGCTTTCATTGGATCACCCCGGCTTCCCGAGTTTTTTCCAGCAGAGAAACCTGCCGGGAGCGATCGCCGAGATAGGCGATCACCGCGTCTTCCAGCGTCAGAACCGATTCACGCATTGAGATCGCTCCGAGGGACGCGATGGCCCGCTCGGTTTCGGCGGAAGAATTCGCCAGCGTCAGCCGCAGTTCGTTGCCCTCCCGGCGAACCTCCAGCAAACCGGGAATGTTCGGCGCCGGCGGGGCCAGGCCCGCGAACGTCAGCGTCAGCCGATTCACCCGGGCGCGGAACGTGTCCACCGGGCAACTGACTCGCAGCACGCTGCGGTCGAGGATGGCGACGTGGTCGGCCACCCGTTCCACGTCGTCGAGGATGTGCGACGAGAAAAAGATGGTGTGCCCGGCATCCCGCGTAAGGAGGATCATCGCCTCCAGGAGCGTTCGGCGGGCGACGGGGTCCAGGCCCATGGCCGGATCGTCCATGACGAGGAGTTCGGGCCGTGTCGCCAGCGCGATCGCCAGCGACAGGCCCGCCCGTTGCCCGCGCGAAATCGCCGAAGCGCGCGCATTGGATGCCAGATCGAACTGTTCCACAACCGTCCGAAACACTCCGCCGTCCCAGTTTGGATAAAAGCTTTTTTGAAATGCTTCCAGATCGGAAACCCGCATCCAGTCGATCAGCGGATGGCCTTCGGCCACATAGGCGATGCGCCCGCGCGTGGCCGGTTGAATCCGCCGGCAATCGTCCCCCAGCACATTGGCGGATCCGCGCGTCGGCCATAGCAGCCCCATCAACATACAGATGAGGGTGGTCTTGCCCGAGCCGTTGCGGCCGAGCAATGCGAAAACCGAGCCGCGCGGCACCTGGAGTGACAGTTGGTCCACCGCGCATTTCGGCCCGAAATACCGGGTCAATCTCGAGGTTTCGATCACGTACTGGCTCATAGCGTTTTCCTTCCGCCGCCGGGGGTGAGCTTGGCCAATTTCTGCTGGAGGGACTCAACGAGTTCATTGGATGAGAACCCAAGGGACAGTCCCTCATTGATCAGCGCATCGACCAAGGGGCTGATCCGCCGCAGGCGTTCGGTCTTGGTGTAGATCTGGCGGGGCGGCGTGATGAAGACGCCGCGTCCCTGCTGGCCGTCGATGATTCCCTCCCTGGACAATTCCCCGTAAGCCTTGGCGATAGTGTTGGGATTGACGACCAGACGCTCCGCCAGCGCCCGCACGCTGGGCAACTGCTCGCCCGGCTTGAGTCTTCCGGTCGCGACGGCCAGGCGGACCTGGTCCGCGATCTGTTTGAAGATCGGGTTGCCGCTTCCCGGAGAAACATCGAATTCGAACCCCATGATGCCCTTTGTGTACTAGTACGAATAGTACACACGGGCCAGCGCGTTGTCAAGGGAATAACGAAGCGATCGGCGGCGCCTACAAGAGGACGCGAAATTTCAGGTATCACCTGTCGCGCTGATACCACGATCCCGGCTTCCGGCTCAGGTGCATGACGGCAACGACAAGAAAGCCGCCGCTGTTTTCTATTGTCCTGTACACGATGCCGTATGGAAACCGATGCTGGCGATAGCGCCGATAGGTCTCATCCATCGGGTGCCACGCTTGAGGGAAGCGAAGGATTTGTTCGATGCCACTGCGGAACTCGTCGAGCAATTCAACGCCCAGACCACGGTGCTCTGCCTCGTAATAGCGGAACGCCGTCTCGATGTCTTCCTCGGCCCCTGGAAGGATATTGGCCATCATGGCCGGATGCTGTCCTTCAGGCGGCCAATCACTTCGTCCACTCGCTTTGCGGTTCCTCCGCGTTGACGGAATACCGCGTCGCGGCGCTTCGCTTCTTCCAGCCAAGCCGCGTCAACCGCCTTACGCTCGGTGTCCGAGATGCTGAGCAGCAACTCCTCGGCCAGCGCCTCCCGTTCGGCGGGATCGAGTTGCAATGCGGCGGTCTTGATTTGCTCTTTTGAGAGGGGCATGGTTGAGAGTAATTATACCAGCGTTTTCACGCAAAATCACCGGGAAAACCGAATCTTCCGGTCGCTCGATGATTCGCCGTCGTACCATCGGCCGGGACGCAGTGTGATCTTTCGCAAACCGGCGCTTTTGCAGGCGATGAGCAATTGCTGCTCGAGGCCGGAAAGGAGGAGTTGTTTCAATTCGTACAGATGCGATGAACTGTCCACCATCACCGTCAGCGTCCCGCGCGTGAAACTTTCCAGGGCGCAATGCTCGCTGAGGATTTGTGGAACCAGCCGGCCCCAGGATTCGGCCAATTTCTCCAGCTTGGTCTGCCGCTTGGCGACGGACTGCTTGAAAAAATCGATCATCTCCTGTCCGAGCGCGGCGGCGATCGGCTTGGATTGCGATTTGAAGCGGTGCATTCTCCGGAGTTCGTCGGTGGAATGGGAAGCTCTGCTCGGCATGGCGAAAACCTAGTTGCTGGCGCGGACGCCGACGACACCGATGTAGAACAGCACCGCGATGAGCGGAATATACAACCAAGGGCTGGCGGGCAGAAATCTTCGCCATGCGTACGCCAGCGCCGGCAGAGCGGGGATCGTGAATCTGGGGAAATGGTTGAATCCCCAGGCGCCGGGGCCGAGTCCAAGGCAAAGAACGAAGAGCGTGTTCAGCGCGAGCCAGGTGAATGCGAGCAAATCAGTGGGTGAATTCTGCCGTGACAAGACGATGCATCCGCCGACGCAAGCTGCCACGTGGGCGGTGATGTAAATCCATCGGGGCCAGCCGACCTGACCGTGCAGGGTCATCCACAGAATTGAGTGCGTCGGCCAGGTGAATGGCTGTCCGGCGTAGGTCCGCGGCGAATTGGCATAGACATTGATGCCGTGGAATAAACCGCCGGTAATGGGATGAACGATCAACATTCCGAGGAGAAAGATGAGCGCGGCCCAGGCGGCGGCGAGCAACCCGCGGCGGGCGCGACCGCGCGCGATTTGATCCAACAGAAGTCCCATCAGCGCAAAGCCTGCCACGGGGCGGGTGAGCACGGACAAGCCGAAGATCATTCCCGCGGCGGCGGCCCGATTTCGGCGGGCCAGGAGTAATCCCGTCATCGCCAGCGCCAGCACGGGCGCTTCGCTCATGGCCAGGGACATGTTGATCCACGCATGGGGCAGGGCCAAGCCCACCGCCCAGCCGACGCGGCGGTCCTGGAACACGACGGCGGACAGCACCGCAGCCGCGCCGGCACTGATGAATGTCACGAGCAACGAGGATGCGGCGATGGACAGGCGAGTGATCAGGTGGGTCACGGCGATGAGCATCGGATAGCCGGGAAAGACGCGCGCGTCGTATTCGTCCAGCGCCCCCCGCTGGCCGAGCAGCGCCGCGGCCATGTGTTTGTAGCTCGCTCCGTCGCCTTTGTCGGTATAGGCTGGCAGTGAGACGTGGAAGAGCGAAACGACCGTGAGGAATATTGCCAGATGAACCAGCGACGCGGCCGCGCCGACGGTCAAGACATCGCTGGCGGCAATTCGCCCGCGAGAGCCGCCGGCTGCTTCGTTCACTGCAGATTCACGGGCATGATGACGTACAGGAAATTCGGCCCGGCTTTCAGCAGGCCCGGCCGGTTTGGGGCAGTCAATTCCAGGCTGATCTCATCGGTATCCACGACGCGCAGGGCATCGACGAGGAAGATCGGATTGAAACCGATCTCGACGTCCGAACCCTCGAATTTGCAGGGAAAATTGACGGTCGCCTCGCCGCTTTCCGGCGAGCGGCTGGTGAGAACGACACCCTTTTTGGTAAAGGCGAGGCGCACGCCGCGGCTTTCCTCGGTGGTCAGCAGCGCGGCGCGACGGACGGCGCTGAGGAAGTCGTCCCTCGAGGCAGTCATTTTCTTGTCCGCATCCTTGGGAATCACGTCGTCGTAGGGCGGAAACTGTCCTTCCACGAGGTTGCTGGTGAGGGTTGCGCGGCTGGTGTGGAAGATCACCTGGTTTTCGCGGATCTGAATATCAACCATTTCCTGCGGATCATCGACGAGCTTCTCGATGAGATTCAGCGCCTTGGCTGGAATGATGGCCTTCTTGCCGTCTTTGTCGAGCTTGTCGCCGGCTGCCAAGTCGCCTTTGGCCATCGCGAGCCGTCGGCCATCGGTTGAAACCAGCGAGATTTTCTTTGCCTTCACCACCACTAGCACGCCATTGAAGGCGTATCGGGTGCTTTCCTTGGCGGCGGCAAAAAGGGTCTGGCTGATGAGTTGCTTCAGCGCGCCACCGGGCAATTGGACATCCGCATCGCCTTCGAAATCCGGAATGGGTGGAAAGTCTGCCGTCTTTTGAGTGAAGATTTTGAAATGTGAATCCTGGCCCCGAATGTTGGCCGTGTCACCGGCGGTCTCGAGCGCGAGGGTATCGTCAATGCTTTCCCGAACGATGTCACGAAGCTTGTCAGCCGGAACGAGGGTCTCACCGCCTTGCTCGATCTGCACCTGTTCGTCGCGATATCGGATGGCGACTTCCAAATCGGTGGCCGCGACGATCAGGGCATTGTCTTCCGCTGTGAGTTTCAGACACTGCAATACGGGCTTGGGAGTGCGCGCGGCGACGACATTGCCGGTCAGGTTCAGGGCATCAAGGAGCGCTCCGCGATTACAGTTCACTTTCATGAGCAGGACCTTTCGTTGCTCTCCGGACCGAGGCGATTCGCATCCCCTCCATGGGGGAAACGAGGATTGTGGAGTGTAACTACACTGCTTTGATAATGGAACTTTATAGAATAGTAGCCGTAGTGGTGGTGGGCGTTGCTTTGTGGATAAGTTTAGGTGATTGCGTATAAGTCTCTTTAATACATAGGGATGAATCTGCTATTATGGGACTCTGAAGGTGGATAAGGTGTTGGCTTTAATTTCACGGAGCAGTCGTCAGCACAGGGTTTTGGCGACAATCGGTCGAGCGGGAACCATTGGGCTGTTCGTAAGCCTCAGTTCTCGCACCGTGCTCGCGGCAGGTTAGATCAAGTTTTCCACGAGTTATCGGCACCAGCTTGGCGTTGGGCCGACCGTGCCGCCAAACGTAAGGCATAATCGGAACATGAGCGCTCGTTGGCTCGTTTATCTGTGGGCGTTTCCGGTCACGGCACTGGGGTTGCTGGTGGCGGCGATCGCGGTGCTCAGCGGTGGGGAAGCGCGCGTGGTGGATGGCGTCCTGGAAGTCTGCGGGGGCGCCACGGACTTTTATCTGCGGCGGATCGTGGGATTGGTTATGCGCGGTGGGGCGTCGGCGATGACATTGGGGCATGTCGTACTGGCCAGGAATTCCGAACTGCTTTTGATTACGCGGGCGCACGAACGTGTTCACGTTCGGCAATGCGAGCGATGGGGGCCGCTGTTTATTCCAGCCTATCTTTTCGCTTCGCTGTGGGCGTGGGTGACCGGAAGGCGGCCGTACAAGGATAATTTCTTCGAGCGGCAGGCTTTTCAGCTTGCGGGCTGATAGGCTGAAGACTTCATGCCGCAGGCGCCGACGTTAGACACGATTCTCGGCAAGGACGGCGGGGTGGCCCGCCGCCTTGGAAAACTGTACGAATTCCGCCCGCAGCAAATCGAGATGGCGTCGGCGGTGCGCAGCGCCATCACGGACGAACAACATCTCATGGTCGAGGCGGGCACGGGGGTTGGGAAGTCGTTCGCCTATCTTCTTCCGGCCATCGAATACGCCGTGCAAAGCAAAAAGCGGGTGGTTATTTCCACGCACACGATTTCGCTTCAGGAACAATTGATCGAGAAGGACATTCCGCTGCTTCGCGCGGTGTATCCGGACGAATTCACGGCGGTCCTGGTGAAAGGGAGGGGAAATTTTCTGTGCCGGCGGCGGCTGGAACAGGCGCGGGGGCGCCAAGGGATGCTGATGGACCAACCGCGCCAGCTCGAATCGCTCCGGATCATCGGGCAATGGGCCCAATCGACGAATGATGGGACGCTGGCGACCGTGCCGGCGCTTCCGGATCCGTCCGTTTGGGAGCGCGTCTGCGCTGAACACGGCAACTGCCTGGGAAAGAAATGCAAGTTCTTCAACGATTGCTTTTGGCAGTCGGCCAAGCGGCGGATGAACAGTGGAAATATCCTCGTGGTCAATCACGCGCTGTTTTTCGCGGATTTGGCGCTGCGAATTTCGGGCGTCAATTATCTTCCCAAATATGATGTGGTCATCCTGGATGAAGCGCACACCGTCGAGGACGTGGCGGCCAGCCACTTCGGACTGAACGTTTCGGAACACCGGCTGAAATATCAACTGCGAATTCTGTATGATCCGATGCGCGGCAAGGGACTCCTGAGCACCCACGGCGCGGCGGTGAACGATGCCATCGACGACATCGTGGACATTCACCAGCGGCTGGACGGATTTTTCGGGAACTGCGTGGAATGGCAGCGAGAGCATGGCCGATCCAACGGGCGGGTGCATGAAGCGGGAGTCGTGGAGAACAATCTCTCGCCGCTGCTTTACAAGTTGTCGCTGCATCTGAAGGCCGCGCTGTCCAAGATTCAGAACCTGGAGGAAATCTCGGAGCTGTCCGCGATGGCCGAGAAGGTAAGCCTCCTGGGGGAGGAGTTGGAGGCGATCGTTTCGCAGAAGATGCCGGATGCGGTTTACTGGATAGAGGTGGGCGGGCGCCTGCACCGGAACGTCAGCCTGCACGCGGCGCCGGTGAACGTGGCCCAGGGGTTGCGAGCGCATCTGTTTGGGAAGCTGCCCAGCGTCATCATGTGCTCCGCGACGTTGTGTACCGCGAAAAAGCCTCCTCCGCATGAGCAGGAGACGCAAGCCGCGGGCGATCCGGCGCCGGATTCGTCGTTTAAGTACATGATCTCGCGGCTCGGCGCCGAGGGGACAAGATCGTTATCGCTGGGCTCGCCGTTTGATTACACGAAGCAGGTGACGCTTTACATCGAATCGGATCTTCCCGAGCCGAACGACACGGCGCGGTTTGCGCCGGCGGCGTGCGGAAGAATCGTCGAATATCTCAAGCAGACCAGCGGCGGCGCGTTCGTGCTGTTCACGAGCTACAGCGCGCTGCTCGACGCGGCGAAGCGACTGAAGGGGCCGCTGGCGGGGCTGGGTTATCCGATGCTCGTGCACGGGGAAGGCACGCCGCGAAAAGCCCTGCTCGAGCGGTTTCGATCCACGCCGAACGCGGTCCTTCTCGGCACGTCCAGCTTCTGGCAAGGCATCGACGTGCGCGGCGACGCGCTGCGGAACGTCATCATCGTCAAGCTGCCATTTTCCGTTCCCGATGAACCGGTGATCGAAGCGCGGCTGGAAGCAATCACCCGCGCCGGCGGAAATCCATTTGTCGATTATTCCGTGCCGGAGGCGATCATTCGGCTCAAGCAGGGGTTCGGCCGGTTGATTCGCAGCAGGACCGATCGCGGGATCGTCGTGATTCTCGACAGCCGGATAAAAACGAAGCGATATGGGAAGCGGTTTCTCGAGGCCCTGCCGCCGTGCAATCTGGTGGTGCGGCAACGGACGCGCGATTCATGAAATTTCTGCAAGATCCAATCGAGCGAAACCTCTCGCGACTGCTGCGAAGGCGAGTGAGCTTTGCGCGGCTGAATGCCTCGCCCCTGGCGGGGCAGATTGAAGCCGAAGGCATGACGGTGGCCGGCGACGAGCCGAATCGGCCGCTGCTGTCGGTTCTTCGGATCGGCGCGAAGATATCGGTAGGCATGGCCATCGCCGGACGAATCGTCATCAAGTCTTTGGTGATCGAAGGTCCAATGCTGAACATCACGCGCCAGCGCGATGGTTCGGTCGATCTTCGGCGTGGCGGCGAGCCGCCGGCCGCAGGCGGGGAAGCGGACGAAGCCGACGGTTGGCAACTGGAAGCGCAGTCGATTCGCGTGGTCAATGGCCGGGTTTCTTTCGAAGATCGGCTCGGCGAATCCGGCTACAGCGCATCGGCGGAGCAGATCAATGGCGAGCTGAAACGATCGGCCGGGCAGATGGATTTTAATTTCAGCGTCGGCTCGATCGGCCGGCGCGATCGGGCGACGGAATTGGGACCGCTGGAGTTGACGGGACAAATCAGCGGCGCCGAAAGCATCAAGGACCTTGGGGGCTCCCCGATCCGGGCCGAGTTGCAATTCGCCGGTGGCTTTCGCCTCTCGGTTGATTGCCCGGCCCTGGCCGGACGCCAGGCGGCGGTCGAATTGCGGGGATCGGTGGATATTGCGAAATGGCTGGCAGCGCTCCCGCCGGCGATCGCCTTGCCGCCGGCGCTGTCGGCGTGGAAATTCAACGATCGGGTTGAAGTGCAGGTTCGTCTGGATATCGACGGCGAGCACGCCATCCATATTCAAAAGATGGATTTGGGCGTTCAAAACGTATTAATTCCGCTCAGGGGAATTTCCGGCCAGTCTTGTGGTCAATAGATGTTGTCCGACAAATCGCTACGGCGGAATATCGCGTTGCACCGGAAATAAAGAAGGGAACACAGCGGTGTTTTTCATGTGCGCTTCACATTCAGGAGTAAATTGGAATCGGCTGCCGCTTGCGAAGCGGCGCGGCGAGCGATGTCAGCCAGTGGCTTGGCAAAGCGAGACCGAGCTTGCGACGATGCGTAGGGTCTGTACAATTCGCAGATGCACGGATCGACGTTCGCGCATGTCGTATTAGTTTTGAGAACCCCGGCCTATGTTGCCTCGAGCGGAGCAATTGGAATCCAAAGGTCAATTTTGCTGCACGTTGATTCTGCCGACGTACAACGCCGCTGATTTTATTGAATTTACGGTTGAGCGGTTGACTGGTTTCTTGCGGCGTCATGATGACTGGTGCGCGTTATTCGTGTGCGACGGCTGCACCGATGGCACGGTTGAAATGCTTTACCGTCTGGTGGGACGGGCCGATCCGCGGATTCGCGTGATTTCCTGCGGCACGAACCGGGGCAAGGGCAGCGTGGTGCGGCACGGGCTGAATGCGAGCGACACGCCGTACCTCGTCTATACGGATGTCGATTTCGCCTACGACCCGGAGGAGGCGATCAAGATCGTAAAGGTGCTGGAGGAGGGCGCGGACATCACGGTAGCCAACCGCGTCAGCGCCCAATCGGAGTTTTTGATCAACCCGCGCGATTTCCCGAGTATTTACTGGCGGCACCTGATGAGCAGGAGTTTCAACTGGTGGCTGCGGCGCATGCTGCCGATCACCGCTCTGGACACCCAGGCGGGCCTTAAGGGGATGACGGCGCGGGCGTGGCAGATCCTGGCACCGACCATGTCCAACGACGGCTTTTTCTTTGACGTCGAGCTTCTGGCGCGGGCCGCGGCGGCGCAATTGCGGATTGAAGAGACGGCGGTCTGTTTCAAATACGTTGATCTAACGACGGTGCGCATGGTGAGCCACGGCTGGCAGATGATTAAAGATACCGTGAGGCTTCGCCATCGCATGCGAAAAACGGCCAAGGGATCTCGAATCATGGCGGGGACACCGGTGCAGCGCGTCGTTGAGACGGTCGGGAAGCCAGGAGTCGCGTTTCCAGTCGCCGGCAAAGCTCGCCTCAATTGGCGGCGGGAATTCTTCCCGAACCCTAAATCCCCGAGGCCCGACATCCATGAAGAATCTGGACGAATTACGGATGCCCAATAAGCGTCGCCTGATGTGGATCGCCTGGGGACTTTGGGGGTTTGCGGTCATCCTGGTGTCGACACTGGTGTACATTCATCCGTTCAACACCAACCTGTGTTCCACGTTTTCGCCGAGTTCCCGCAACTGGTGGGCGGGACGGGACCTGTACTTTACCGCGTCAATTGACGGGTTCCTGTATTTCCCCCAATTCGCGATCATCTTTTCGCCGTTCGCGTTTGCCGGCAACCCGGTGGGGGATATGGCATGGCGGCTGGCGGGGCTGGCGCTGTACTGCGTCGGGCTGTTGCGACTGGCCAAGTTATTGTCGCCGCAAAACGCTGCGCTGGTCTTTGCGCTTGGCACGTTCGCGGTGTTTGCGCCGGCCCTTTCGAGCATCCGATGTGGACAGGCGAATCTGCACATCGCGGGGTTTCTGTTGAATACGACGGTGGAGTTGGCCCGAAAGCGATGGTCGGCCGCGACGATTTATTTGATCGTCGCGCTGGCGGTCAAGCCGATCATTTTCGTCATGCTGCTCCTGGCGGCGGCGGTTTATTGGCGGATGATCTGGCGGCTGGCGGTGGGGCTGGCGGTGTTTGTGCTGTTTCCATTTGCGACGAGCAATCCGCATTATGTGATGGCACAATATCATGCTTGCGCCGCCAAGCTTTTGGTGGCGGCGCTGCCGGATCGGGCGTTTTGCGACCTGCGCGGGCTTCTCTGGACGATCGGCTGGATCATCCCGCAATCACTCCTGGCGATGATGCAGATTATGGCGGCGATCGGGACGCTGGGGTTGTGCCTGCTGGCCAAACGCCGGTGGAATGAGCCGCAACGGTCCGTATTCGTGGCGGCGCTGAGCGCCTGCTATTTGATGCTCTTCAATCCGCGAACCGAGGAGAATTCCTACGTGATTCTGGCGGGAATCCTGGCGATTCCCGCGGCCGTCGTGTACCTGGACCATCGTCGCCTGTCCGGGGGTGCGACGCTGGTGGGCATCGGCATCTGGTTCAGTTGCGACGGCTGGGCCTACCATCTGACCGATCCCTGGCTTAAGCCGCTGGCGTGCGTGGTTTTGACCATTCTATTGATTTGCGAGCTGCTGCGGCGGGAAAGGTATGGGCCATCGCCCGCGGGGGCCGAGCAGGCGGCCGCCATCGCCTTTTCTTCCCGGTCGCAAACTCCTTTGCCATCTGCTCCCGCCTGAAGGCAAAGCCTCCGCGGCGCCTTCGTGGTTTCTTGCTCTGCGCATGGGGAACGGGAAAACACCGCGCTGCGAGTCTGGAGAATTGCGTCCGTTTCCGCCGGATAGTATTCTCGCGGGTCAGTCTTTCACCGGAGCGCCAACATGGGATTCGAGTCCGCGGTCAATCGGAAGGCGATCGATATCGGCAAATTGAGCGTGGAGATGACCACGTCCGCGGGCAGCGGGCATCCTTCGACGGCTTTGTCGCTGGCGCATCTGGTCACCGTGCTTATGTACCGTCAGATGCGGTGGGATCCGAAAGACCCGTGGAACCCGGCTTCAGATCGGCTCGTGCTTTCCGAAGGACACGCGGTGCCGATTATTTACGCCGCACTGGCCGATCTGGGGGCGATGATCGTGCCGCTGGGCAAGGGGCGGGAATCGGCGCGGCCGATGACCACGGCGGATGCGCTGACCCTGCGGGCGATCGATAGCCCGATCGACGGGCATCCCAATCCGCAGGTGGGCGTGCCGTTTTTCGACGCGGCCACCGGAAGCCTCGGGCAGGGCCTGTCCGTGGCGGCGGGGCTCGCGGCCGCGGCACGCATGGACAAGATCGATCGGAACATCTACTGCATCATCGGCGACGGCGAGAGCCGGGAAGGGCAGATCTGGGAGGCGGCGGATTTCATCGTCGATCATGCGCTGACCAACGTCGTTGCGATCTTCAATTGCAATGAATTGGCCCAGAGCGATTGGGTTTCGCCGCAACAGAGCTATCAGGGGCTTGCCGACAAGCTGAAGGCGTTCGGATTCATCGTGCGGGTGATCGACGGGCACGAGGCGGAGGAGATCGACGAGGCGCTGAAGGAATTGCACGTGGTGCAGAACGGGCAGAGGCCGCTGGCGATCGTGGCCCGGACGATCAAGGGCTGGGGCGCGCCGCACGAGCAGGGAATGGGCAAGCACGGAACTCCCGTCAAGAAAGATCAACTGGGCGAAATCCTCGGTGAATTGGATCGCACGGCGAAGGATTTGGGAGTTTTGGATTACAAGACCAGCGGGGAGTTGAAGCCGGGCGCAATCACGGCCAAGGCGCCGGCCCGGGAGAAGAAGGCGATCAAGATCAAGTCGTATGCCGAGGGGTTGGCGGCGGTGGGAATGGAGAAGGAATTGGCGGCGGGCAAGCCGATCGCCCCGCGCAAGGCGTATGGTGCGGCGCTGGTGGCGCTGGGGGAGGCGGATAAGCGCGTGATCGGGCTGGATGCGGATGTAAAGAACTCGACGCATGCGGAATGGTTTGCCAAGAAATTCCCGGCCCAATATCTGGAATGCAAGATCGCCGAGCAGAACATGATCAGCGTCGCGGCGGGCGCCAGCGCGGCTGGGAAAATCCCATTTTGCTCGACGTTCGGCAAGTTCGTGGAGCGGGCGTACGACCAGGTTGAGATGGCGATCATCAGCGGGGCAAATCTGAAGATCACCGGAACGCACGCGGGCGTGACTTTGGCCGCGGATGGGCCGAGCCAGATGTCCCTGCCGGACGTGGCGTTCTTCCGCAGCTTCTGCCATGTGAGGAATTTCAACGGCCAGCCGGCGGTGAGGTATTTCTTCCCGGCCGACGCGGTGAGTTGCTACCAGATCACCGAATTGATGGCGAACCTGGATGGGGCATGTTATCAGCGCGCTCTGCGCGCGGAGACCAAGACGCTGTACAAGCCGGAAGATTCGTTCGAGGCCGGCGGATACAAGGTGCTCCGCGAGGGGAAGGACCTGGTGTTCGTGTCGGCCGGTTACATGGTTCACGAATGCCTGAAGGCGGCGGATGAGCTGGCCAAGAGCGGAAAGAAAGCGGGGGTGATCGACGCGTATGGTTTGCCGCTGAAGGATGACGGGATCATCAAGATCGCGGCCAAATCGGGCGGGCGAATCATTACCGTGGAGGACAATTACACGGGCGGACTGGACAGCGAGCTGGCGATGCAGATTGCCGTCGGCGGCGCGGACGTGACGCTCAAGTCGCTGAACGTGCATCAGATCCCCAAGAGCGGCCGCGAGCCGCAGGACGTGCTGGATTATTTGGGTTTGGGCCTGAAGGCGATCCTGGCGGCGGTGTGATGGGCCGAGGAAAAAATGAAATGTGTGATTTGCAAGAATGGCAAGACGGCGCCCGCGCGGGTAACGGTCACGCTGGAACGGGGCGCCACGACCCTGGTGTTCAAATCGGTGCCCGCCAATGTTTGCGACAACTGCGGAGAGCAATACGTTTCGGAAGACGTAACACGACGGTTGCTGCGGGCAGCTGAAGAAGCGGTTTGCGCCGGCGTGCAAGTTGAGATCAGGGGATTCGGTCTGAAGATTGCTTAGCTGAGCGCGCTGAGGACACGGATGTCGCTATCACTTTGCATTCTGGCCAGCGGATCAGCGGGGAATTGCTCGGTGCTGCGCGGGGACGGGGGCACGATCCTGATCGACTGCGGGATCGGGCCGCGAACCGCCGCCGGGCGCATGACCGCGCTGGGAGCGGATCTCGGCGAGGTCGCGGCGATCTGTCTGACCCATCTCGATCGCGATCATTTCAATCCCAATTGGATCGGGCAAATCGTGCGGCAGGGGATTTTCGTATTCTGTCACGAAAAGCGGATCGACGAATTGGCCGGCCTCGGCGCGGGCGAATGTGAATTCGCCGGTCTTATTCGGCCATTCAACGGGCGGCCGTTTTCGCCGGCGGATGGAATTGAACTGCGCGCCATTCGGCTCCCGCACGATGAGTTGGGGTCGCATGGATTCGTCATCGAGGGATTCGGCGGCCGGATCGGATACGCGACGGATTTGGGTCGCGCCAGCGCGGAACTGGTGCGGCGATTCCGCGGCGTGGACGTGCTGGCGATCGAGAGCAACTACGATCCGCAAATGCAATTGAACAGCAATCGGCCGGCGTTTTTGAAACGGAGAATCATGGGAGGGCGCGGGCACCTTTCCAACGCGGAGGCGCTGGATGCCGTGCGCCAGATCCTCGATCAGGGCCAGCGGCAAGGGCAGGCGCTGCCCGGACATATCGTGCTGCTTCATCGCAGCCGGCAGTGCAACTGTCCGAAATTGCTCCGCGAACTGTTCAGCGCCGATCGGCGGATCGGCCGGCGGCTGGTCCTGGCTGAGCAGAATCGGCCCACGCCGTGGCTGCCAGCCCGGAAGAGGCCGGTGTTCCGGCAATTAGAACTGCAATGGGCGTAAGGGTCGGTTGCCAGCCGATGCGTGGTCGAGTATTTTTCCGCCACATTCTCTTATGGCGCTATTTGGCTTCCTGAAACGATCGAAACCTCCGCCGGCGGAGCAACCGTTGCTGATCGAGCTGCGCATTCCGCGAGTGAATGAGCCGACGATAACGCCGGATCGGCTTCGGAAGGAATTGTTCGACGCGGCGGCGGCGGGGGATGAGGAAAAATTGACCTGCCTATGTCAGGTCCACGAGAAGTCGATTTTCGAGCAGGGAATGATCTGGGCGAAGGTGCCGCCGGAGATTCAATCCAGCCCGATGTTGAAGCGATGGTACGGGAAAGGATTGAAGGCGATTGCAACCTATTGTGCCGAGCGGCTGGGGAAGCCGGAGTTGATGGATCGGGTGCGGCAAATCGACGCGCTGCCGGGCGGGGACCAGGCCGATGAGGCCGGGGAAGCGAAGCGTTAAGTCGATTACTTCAGCCAGGCGAGCAATTCTTCGGGGGACAGGACACGATCGCGGATTTCGCGGGTAATCGTTCCACTTTTGGGATCGACGACGAAAAGGGATGGGATTGCCGCGATGTTGTATTGCCGCGTCAATTCCGGCTGTGCATCCACATCAATCAGGACGGGGACAAAGGTGCGCATGGCGGCGGCGATGGGGGGCTGGGTCCAGGTTTGTCGAGCCATTTCCTGGCAATCGGGGCACCAACTGGCCATGAATTCAACGAGCAGCGGTTTATTCGCGGCGATTGCGTCGCGGCGGGCGGAATCCATATCGCCTCGCCATGGGATCAGACCCTTGAGGTCCTGCCCGGTTGATTCCTGGCCGCCTTGGCGATGGGTAATGGAGCCCATGGCAGCCACAATGACCACCAGCAGAACGAGGCATAGGGACGTTTTAACGGTCGTTTTCATGGATAGCCTGCTCCATCTATGAGTTCGGTCCGTCATAGGGGCGGCTGAAGATGATAGGCGCCGGCTTGAAGCGAATCGCCGGGTTCCTTACTATCTCTGGCCATGGTTCAAACTGGAGGTTCAAATATGCGTATTCTGGTGGCTGACAAACTCGCGGAAGAAGGCCTGGAGTTTCTGAAGCGGAGTCAAGCGGCTTTCGACGTGAAGATCGGTTTGAAAGAGGAGGAGCTTGCCGCGGCGGTGGGGGAATATGACGCCGTGATCGTGCGGTCGGGGGCGAAGGTGACCGCGCGGGTGCTGGAAAAGCCGGGGAAGGTGAAGGCGATCGCCCGCGCCGGCGTCGGGGTGGACAACATCGATCTGGAAGCGGCGACGGCCCGGGGAATCCTGGTGCTGAACACCGCCGAGGCGAGCACGCTCTCGACGGCCGAGCACGCTCTGGCGCTGCTTTTGTCCCTGGCGAGAAAGGTCCCGCAGGCACACGCCAGCCTGAAATCGGGGCAACTGGAATGGAAGAAGCGCAGCGCCTACCAGGGCACGCAGCTGGCGGGGAAAACGTTGGGGGTCGTGGGGCTCGGCCGGATCGGCCGGACCGTCGCGACGCGGGCGCTGGCGATGGAGATGAACGTCGTGGCATTCGATCCCTATTTCACCGGCCCGACGGCCCTGGATGGGAAGGTGAAACTGGTCCGCGATTTCGACGAATTCCTTTCTCAAATCGACGTGATCACCTTCCATGTTCCCGGCGGCGAACAGACCAAGCACCTGCTGAACCGCGATCGACTGATGAACAAATGCCGGCCGAATCTGCTGGTGATCAACGATTCGCGCGGGGAAGTGGTGGATGAATTTGCCCTGGCCGATGCGATCAAGGAGAAGAAGATCGCGGGAGCGGCGATCGACGTCTACGCGACGGAGCCGCCGGCGAAGGACCATCCGCTGTTCGGTTTGGAGAATGTGGTATTGACGCCGCACCTGGGCGCCAGCACCGACGAGGCCCAGACGGCGGTGTCGGTGGAGGCGTGCAAGGCGATCGTGGCGTATCTGAACACGGGCGAGATTCGCGGGGCGGTCAACGCGGGGGGGTTGAAGCTGGATTTGCCGGCGGATGAAAAGCCCTTCGTGGAACTGGCGCGGCGGATCGGGGCGCTGCTGGCGGCATTGTGCGAGGGAGGATATCGCACAATCACGCTTCGAGCCAGCGGGACGCGCGCTCCCAAGCACATGAACACGCTTCTGCGCCTGGCGACGGTGGAGCTGTTGCGCCCGCATCTGGACACGGAGGTGAACGTGATCAACGTGGAACATCTGGCTCGGGCGCGGGGCATCGAACTGGCCACCATCCACGAGCCGAACCCGCCGGCGGGATTGGTGGGGGACATCGTCGGGGTGCGCGCCGACGGACCGGACGGCCAGAGCCACCGCGTGCTGGGCACGGTTTACGCCGATGGTCTTCCGCGCGTGCTGCGGGTGGACGGGTACTCCATGGACATGATTCCCGAGGGGAACATGGTGCTGATCGTGAACCAGGACCAGCCCGGCGTGATTGGCGTGGTGGGCTCGAGCTTTGGCGACGCGAAGGTGAACATCGCGGACATGGTGATCAGCCGGGAATTTGAAGCCGACGGGAAGGCGACGGCGCTGATGGTGATCAAGACCGACAGCGAGCCGCCGGCGAGCCTGCTGGAGCGGCTGAAGAGCCGGCCGAACATTTTGAAGGTGAAGAGCCTGGTATTGCCGGCAAGGCCAAAATGAAGGGAAGGCCCCTGACAATTGCGCCGCTGCTGGCGACGCTGATTTGGGTTGCGGCGGCACAGGGAGGGGAAAGCGGCGCGGCGACAGGGCCGACAACCGAGCCCGCGACCGCGCCGCACAAGGCCGAGATTCCGCCGGGATTTCATCTCGTGACCAGCGGGGATCGCTCGGCGATTTGCCGGCCACAGGACGATGCGTGGATCAAGACCGTGCTGGCGTCGGTTGCGCCGGCGACGCGCCCGACGACGATGCCCTCCGATATCACCGGCCTGATCCGACAGCGCCGCCAGGAGCTAACCGGCACGATGATGCAGGACCTGGCCCTGGGGGACCGCAAGCCGGTGGATGACTTTCTGGACAACAAGCTCTTGCCGCAGCTCGGGAAAATTGCGGCGCTGAGGCCGACGATTTATTATTTCGTCGCGACGCGGTCACAGGTGGCGGACGCGCTGGCCGCGGGGTGGAGCGATCCGCGGTTCCATTACATTCGCTTTGCTCATGACGTGTCGTATTCCACCGTCGCGATGCTGACGACCGACAAGCCGATGGATGATCTGCTCTGGTGGGTGGAGATTCGCGACGGCGACAATGCCGCCACACAGCGCGACGCTCTGGCGGCGGCGGTCCGCTATTTCGAAGGCGGAATGGCCGATCACCTTTCCATGTACGGCACGAACGAAGCCGAGCATCTTTTCGAGCGGTTCGTTCACGACAACGTGCTGGAGCCGCTGAAACTTCCGGCCCGCGAAAATTGGTTTGATTTCGGCGTGGCGAACATTTTTGCGATTAAGTACGCGGCGATCGTGACGGGGATGTCACGGCGCCAATGGACGGAGGGACTGATCGGCCGGCCGGATGAACTCAGGCCCTTCGTGCGGCTGGATTTGATCAACGCGCTCGATCCGGCGGAGATTCGGCCGGAGTATTTGGACGACTACGACCGGGCGCTGCTCCCGAAAGGGGCGCTGGTGATTGATTCCTGGTTCGCCGCCGAGGGGGATGGGGCGCTGGCGAAGGTGTTGCCGGCTTTGCACGGGCACACGCCGGCGACGCCGCAGGAACTGATCGACGTCGTCAAGAAAACGACGGGGTACGATTTGACGCCGCTGATGCAGCCGGATTACAGCCTGCCGTCGACGCGGCCGGCGCATTGAGCTGGATGATTCACGGCGCGGAGAAAGAGACGGAAACCCGAAAGTGCGAAACCAGAATGACGAATGAATGACCAAAACCAGAAGGGCGAACAAAGACCGTTTCAGTCATTCTGGTTTCGCACTTTCGGGTTTTTGATCTAACGAGCCGTGCCGGACAGGCGCCGGCGAATTTGGTCGGCGAGCCATTCCAGCTCGTCGGGATCGTCACAGGAATAAAGGCAAATCGACGGCGGATCATCACGAAGTTGAAGACAAAGTGAAGCCGGGCCGGAGGGGGATTGCGGCTCGACGCGGATGGCGATGATGGCGGATCGCGGCCAATGGCGGCGGTGGGGGGTTTCGGCGGGACCGCTGATCCTGGCGAGCGATTCGGGGGTGACTTCAAGTTTGATCGCCCCGGGAGCGTGCAGGAGGCCGCCGCGCAGCGCCAGCAATTGCCAGCCGGTGATCAGAAAAAAGAAGAATCCCGCGGCCGTCCAAAGGAGATTGCCGCCGAGCATTCCCTGAGCGGTGAAGCAAACGGCCAGGAAACCGCAAACGGCGGCCGCCGACCAGCTTCCGCCGATGCAGCCCACGCGCGTGGGGGAACGCGGGATCGTGATGGTCAGAATCTCTCCATTGATCCGGCAAGTGATGCGACTTTGCGGGGGGAGTTCGGGCATTCAGAAGCGCGTCGAGGCCGACGCGGCTAAACTTGCGAGTCATTTGCCGATGTCTTCGTACCACAACTGGGGATGCTCGCGGATGAATTGGGCCATCATGTCGATGCATTCCTGATCGTGCAGGTCGATGACCTCAATGCCCTTGGATTGCATGAAGGAGGGCGCGCCGGCAAAGTTGACGCTTTCGCCGACGAGGATCTTTGGGATACCGAACTGAACAGCCGCGCCGCTGCACAAATAACAGGGCATGAGCGTGGAATAGAGAATCGTGTCGTGATAAGTGCTCAGGCGACCGGCGTTGGTGAGGCAGTCGATCTCCGCGTGAGCCATTGGATCGCCCCGCTGCACGCGCCGGTTATGTCCGCGGCCGATGATCTGGTTGCCGCGAACCAGGACCGAGCCAATGGGCAGACCTCCTTCTTTCAGGCCCAGGCGGGCTTCTTCAATCGCGGCCACGAGAAAAGGATCGCGGCGATCTTCGGCCAGTCGGGGAAAAGATGGGTCGGGCTGATTCAGGGCAATTGGCTGAGGGGGTATGGAGGGAAGATGCGTGAGGTCGGCCGGCTTCACCTCGGCCGCCGCCTTGTTTTCCGCTCGGATCTGGTCGTACACCTCTTTGCGATGGACGGCAATCCTTCTGGGGGCGCTGATGCCGATGCGCACCTTGTCCCCGCGGATATCGACAACCGTCACTTCGACGTCGTCGCCGATCATGATCGTCTCATCGCGCGAGCGAGTCAGAACAAGCATTTGGCACCTTTCTGCGGTGAACGCAACCTACGGCGGAGCCTGACAATTATATGCGATCATTGCCCGTTCGGCTTCCGAGGCGAGGGTAACGGGGATGGGTTGGCGAGATTTTGGACATCTTGATGATGACGTGACCGGCGCGATCGGGCAGATCGGCCGGGATAATCAAGGGGCGATCGCCGCCGAGAAGCCCGATTAATTGTTGAGCCTGGTCCAGTTCATCCTTTCCCTTGGGGCCTTTCATGGCCAAGGCATGGCCGCCGAGTTTCACCAGCGGCAGCAGCCATTCAACCAGAATGGGCAGGACAGCCACGGCACGGGCGACGGCGATGTCGAAAGTTTCCCGGCTGGCGGAGCGAGCGACATCCTCCGCGCGCAGCGGCTCGACGGTTACGTTGGCCAGATTCAGTTCCGCGGCGGCCGTGCGCAGAAAATTCGCCTTTTTTTGCGTGGACTCGATCAAAACGATTTGGGCGTCCGCGCGGACGATGGCCAGGATGATGCCGGGGATCCCGCCGCCGCTGCCCACGTCGGCCAGCCGATGTGGCCGGGGCGGAAGATGCGGCAGCAGCGTGAGGGCATCGGCAACGTGCAGGATTTCCGCCTGGGGGCGATCGGTGATGCGCGTGAGGTTCATCCGCTGGTTGGCGGACAGGAGCAGATCGAGAAAAGAGTTGATCTGTGCGTGATGGCGCGTGTCAAGCGTCAAACCTGCCCGCTGCGCCAGCGTGTTCCAGAGTTCTTGGGACATGATTGACGATTCATTCGCCGGGGACGTGGCTGATGATGCCGTCAAAGGGGCTGCTGGCGGTGGCGTAGCGCTTTTTGGCGATTCGGCCCGCCCGGTAGGCAAGCTGGCCGGCCTCAATCGCATAACGCATGGCGACGGCCATTTTCACGGGGTCTTTGGCATGTGCGACGCCGGTGTTGAGCAGCACGCCGTCAGCGCCCAGTTCCATGGCGATGGCGACATCGCTGGCGGTGCCGACGCCGGCATCAACGATGACCGGATAATTCGGATCGTTTTCCTTGAGGGTTTCCAGGCAAAGCGAGATGTTGAGGGGGTTCAGCACGCCCTGGCCGGAACCGATGGGGCTGCCGGCGGGCATGACGCTGGCGGCGCCGGCTTCCTTGATTCGCAGAGCGGCTATGGGATCGTCGCTGGTGTAGCACAGGACGGTGAAACCCTCCTTGACCAGTTCCTTGGTGGCTTCCAAAGAGTCGATGGGATCGGGCAGGAGCGTCTTCTTGTCGCCGAGAACTTCGAGCTTAACCCAGTCGGCACCGGGATTTTTTTGTTTTTCGAGCAGATCGCGGCCCAGAAGCGCGACGCGGACGGCGTCATCGGCGCTGAAGCAACCCGCCGTGTTGGGCAAAATGATGTATTTGGCGAGGTCCAGGAAATCCAGGATGCTCCGGCCCTGTTGATCGACCAGCCGCTCGCGGCGGACGGCGACGGTGACGACCTGACAGCCGCTGGCCGCGAGGGCCTGCTGCATGATTTCGTAGGTGGCGTATTTGCCCGTGCCGACGAAAAGCGGGCTGCGGATGTCGAACTTGGCGATGCGAAGGGATTGCATGGGGGAATAGTAGAATGCCGAATGCCGAATGCCAAATGCCGAATGGAAGGAGGTCATTCCGCCTCTTCCATTCGGCATTTGGCATTTGGCATTCGGCATTTCCCCTCATCCTCCCCCGACGAACGTGACGATTTCCACCTCGTCTCCGGGCTTCAGCGGCGTATCGTATTTTGCGGCGCGGATGAGCCGGCGGTTCAGCTCGATCGCGACTTTGTCGGGGGCGAGCTTATGCGCGGCCAGCAGGGCGTGGATGTCCGCGCCATCGGGCAGGTCGTAATCTTGTCCGTTTACTTTGATGCGCATGATGATTTGGGGCCGGCGCGCAGCTCGGTGCCGGCGCGGAGGCGGGCGATGTTGCCGCGGTGTTTGTAGATGATCAGCAGCGGAATGAAAATCGCAAAACAAAGCAGGGGAAGCTGTGCGCCGGTCAACGGCCAGCGGCCCAGGCCGATGGAAATGTAGGCGGCCGGGAAGCTCAGGGCGGCGAGGATGGAACCCACGCTGATATAGCGGGTGAAGCGAAAGACGATGATGAAGATGAAGATGGCGATGAGGCCGGCGAAAGTGAAATAGGGATAGATGCCCAGAACAATGCCGGCGGTGGTGGCGACGCCCTTGCCCCCTTTGAATTTGAGGAAAAGACTGAAGACGTGGCCAAGCACGGCGGCGGCTGCCACGGCGATCCAAAGCAGGCAGGTTTGGCGATCGTCGATGCCAAAGCCGATGACCGCGCCGGCGGCGAGCGTCGGCAGGGCGCCTTTCAACAGGTCGAGGGTGAAGACCAACGCGAAATATTTCGCGCCCAGCAGTCGGCCGAGATTGGTGGCTCCGATGTTCCCGCTGCCGCTGGCGCGCGGATCGATCCCCTTGGCCCTGCCGACGATCAGGCCGACGGGGATTGATCCGACCACGTACGCCAGCGGGATCAGGATCAGTAGGATGTGGTCATTGGTCATTAGTCACTTGTCATTTGTCACTGGTCATTTGTTATCCGGTATTGGTGCAAATGACAAATGACGAATGACCAATGACAAGTGACAAGTGACGAATGACAACTGACAATACCGGCATGAAGATTTACACCAAAGCCGGCGACGACGGCACGACCGGATTGATCGGCGGGCAGCGAATTTCCAAGGCGGACCCGCGAATGGAATGTATCGGAGCGGTCGATGAATTGAACGCGGCCATCGGCTGGACGGCCGTGGCGGGAGATAGCCAATGGCTCGCCAGGCTGCGGCCGGTGCAGAACGAGCTGTTTGTGATTGGCTCGTTATTGGCTTGGCCTGACGAGCGGCCGCCGGCGCATTTGCCGCCGCTGGAAGAATCGAGCATCGGCCGGCTGGAAATGGAAATCGACGCGGCGACCGCCGAGTTGGCGCCCTTGCGGAATTTCATTTTGCCGGGTGGAAGCGAGATCGGCGCGCGCCTGCACGTGGCGCGGGGGGTTTGCCGCCGGGCGGAGCGGGCGGTGGTGGGATTCTCGCACGATCGGCCGGTGCCGACCGTCGCGCTGACTTACTTGAATCGGCTGAGTGATTGGCTATTCGTGCAGGCGCGATGGGCGAACGCGCGGGCGAGCGTGCGGGACGTGGAGTGGGGAAAACCAAATTCAGAATGACGAAACCACGGCCGCTTCTGATTTCTGGTTTCGGATTTGATTCGTCATCGCCAGATCCCGGCGCGCGGGGGTTCTGGTTTCTGGTTTCGGATTTACCCGCGCACACCATTTGCACGAGCAGTCCGCGCCGCCGCGCCGCGCGGGACCATGGCGGTGGTCAATCGGGCAATGCTCGCTGGGACTTTTTGCCTTATCGCGGCAGGCGCAGCCGCAGCCGTCCATGGCGGGGTCGCGGTCGATCTGTTGGAGCAGTGGGTTGCCGCAATAGGAAACGCCGCAACGGATGACGCGAAGCGGGCAGCGTTCGCAGATGGCGGCGCGGACTTGCCAATCGGGATGGACCGTCAGGGCGCCGACGCCGCGGAGGCGGGCGGCGGCGAATTTGCCGACGGCTTCCAGGAAAAAACGTGCTACTCCAGTCGCGGGTGCTGATGTCGCCATATTGGTTTTTATCGGTCTGACGATTGCCGTTGCATCAATTGACAGACCCGCTGAGCGGGCGGGGGCTAGCGATCGGTTCCAATAAAAAGGGCTCGTCGAATTGTAAAGTGGGGTAGTTTTAGGGGATAGCCGACAATTTGTCCATGGCGGGGGTTGACGGAGCCGCCGGGAAAGATAGCGTGAGCGATTTACAAGAACCGGTTTGTAAAGTGACCAGTCAGTCAGGTGTCCGCACCAAAGGTGGAAAGGATTCAAGTCCCGGTGCCGCCGGGGATTTACCTCCGGGGAAGGATCCTTCCGCGCGCGAGCCGCTGAATCCGTCCAACGCGACGTTGTTGCGGTGGATGTTCCGGTTCATTCGGCCGGTAATGCTGCTGGTGATTCTCGCCTGCTGGTGGGTGGCGTCGGCGTCGGCGACAGACACGCTGACGATCGGCGTCTCGGGCAAGGCGATTGACACCATTCAGGACATGCGGCAGGTGAACAAGAATCAGCCGCTGTCGTTCGGGCAGTGGCTGCAAACCCCGGACGCGAGAACGCGGCGGTTGCTTTGGCTTCTGAAGTGGCTGGGCGGTCTGATCGTGCTCATGCTGGTCGTGCGCTACTTCAAGGAAACGGCCAATACGCGCATGAGCATGAACATGGTCTATTACATCCGCGAGGCGGTGTACGACAAGGTTCAGCGAGCGGGGTTCGCCTTCCACGATATCCACAGTTCCGGGCAATTGATCAACCGGGCGCTATCGGACTTGCAGCGCGTGCGCGCCTTCGTGCAGACGGCCGTGCTGGTCACGCTGGAAATCGCGCTGACGGTGGCGTTCAACATCGTGCTGATCGCGACGCTGAACAAATGGGTGGCCTTGTTGTCGCTGGTTCCGCTGCCGATCTGGACATACTACATCCTGCGATTCAGCCGAAAAGTGCAGCCGGTGGCGCGGAGCGTGATGGAGGCGGAGGACCGCAACGTCTCGATCATCACAGAGAACATCGCGGGCGTTCATGTGGTGAAGGCGTTCGCGACGGAAGAGCAGGAAATCGGCAAATATCAGGCGAACTGCGATACGTTCAAGGATCGCGTCCTCAAGCGCATCCGCATGTTCGCGGATTTTCAGCCGATCATCCGATCCATCGCGATGGCATCGCATCTCTCGCTGTTCCTGGCGGCGGGGATTCTGATGATCCACGGCAAGATGAAAGCGGGGGATTTGTTCATCCTCGGCGGAGCGATGGGGGCGATCCTCGGCCGCTTGCAGCAGGTGGCGAACATCAACGAGCAGTATCAGGACGCGATGGTCTCCTCGCGGCGGCTGTACGAAGTGGTGATGGCCACGCCGACGGTGCAGGATCGGCCCGGCGCTCGGAAGCTGCCCGCCGGTCCCGGCACGGTGACGTTTGATTCCGTCAGTTTCGGATATGACCCAAGCAAGCCGGCGCTGCGCGACGTGAGCTTTGGCATCAAGGGGGGCAGCGTGGTGGCGATCGTGGGGCCGACCGGAGCGGGAAAGACGACGCTGGTGAATCTGATCGCGCGGTTCTACGACGTGCAGCAGGGGCGGGTGCTGATCGATGGCGTGGACGTGCGCGATTTGACGCTGGCGAGCTTGCGGACGCAGGTGGCCGTGGTGTTCCAGGAGACCTATCTCTTCAGCGATACGGTCGCGGGGAACATCGCCTACGGCCGCCCGAACATCAGCGACGGAGACATCGAAGCCGCGGCGCGGCTGGCGCAGGCGCACGAATTCATCGAGAACCTTCCGCGCGGATATCAGACGATCCTGGGCGAGCGCGGCGCGTCGCTTTCGGGCGGCCAGCGACAGCGGCTGGCGATCGCGCGGGCGATCGTCACCAATCCGCGCGTGCTGATCCTGGACGACGCGATGGCGGCGGTGGATCCGGAGACGGAAGCTCTGATCCGCCGGGGGATGCGGTTTGTCATGGAAGGCCGAACGACGTTCATCATCGCCCATCGAATCAGCACGGTGAAGCAGGCCGATTTGGTGGTGGTGGTGGAGCAGGGCAAAGTGACGCAGACGGGCACGCACGCCGAGTTGATGGCGCAAGACGGGCATTACCGCGAGATAGCCGAGGCGCAGCTTTTCGGCGACGAGAGAATGGAGAACCCGGCGGAGGCGCCGTCGCATATGACGCGGGTGCAGTCGGCGGGCGAGGTGGAAGCGGCCGTGCTGGAAGTGGAGAAGATGGGATGATGGAAAACCAGAAATCTGAAACCAGAATGACCCGTCGAGAGCCTCTGGGCCGAACGGCGAATCAAGCCCGAAATCAGAATGACGAAACAGCCCTCGTTTCTGGTTTCTGGTTTCGAATTTGATTCGTCATTCGGGTTTCTGGTTTCGGATTTATTGTTGTTATGTCTGTTTTCGGAAACACATCCCGATCGAAGAAGCCGCTGGCGATGTCGGCGGCCGTGGCCCGCGCTGCGCAGATCGAATCGGAGGATGAGGACCGTTATCGCCCGATTCAATGGCCGCTGGTCAAGCGGCTGCTGATGTCGCTGGCGACCTTCAAGTGGTGGTATTTCACGGCGATCGGGCTGGGGTTGTGTCAGGTCCTGCTGGATATGCAAGGGCCGCAGTTCATCAAGTGGCTCGTCAATTACGGCGCCGATTATGCGGGAGGCAAACTCCCGGGTGTTTCAACGACCGCGGCGTCGTGGCACATCGTGCACATCATAGGGATCTGGACGCTCGTATTCCTCGGATCGGTCGTGCTTCAGCGGTTCACGATCATCATCATGACGCGCGCGGGGGAGAGCGTGCAGTTCGAATTTCGCCGGAAAATCTTCGCGCAACTCCAGCGGCTGTCGATGAGCTTTTACGACCGCACGAAGCTCGGCCGCATCATCAGCCGCTGCACCACCGACGTGAACAGCCTGCGCGAAGTGAACGTCTGGGGCATCTGGCAGCTCGTGGCCAATGGAATGATCATGATCGTCGCCGCGATCTACATGCTTCGGGAAGACGCCCGGCTGTTCCTGGCGATCGTGTGGCTCGGGCCGGCACTTTACGTGCTGACCCGCGCATATCACCGCAAGGCGGCCAGGGGATACCAAATTGCCCGCGAGGGTTTCACACGGGTCAGCACCAACCTGGCTGAGAACATCACCGGAATGCGCGTGGTGACGGCATTTAATCGGCAGGATCCGAACCTCGATGTCTTCAATGGCCTTCAGCAAATCAACACGACGAACAACATGGCGGTGGCGAAGGTGAACGGAATCTATCAGCCGCTGCTGGAGGTGGTGCGGTTCTGCGGGCGGGTGACGATTCTGTTGTACAGCGGATACTTGGTGGCCTGCGGCCGCATCCGAGTCGGGTCGGTCGTGGCCATGTATCAGTATTGGGATTGGTTCATGGGTCCGGTGATCACGCTGGGGGCTTTTTACAACCAGTTGATGATGGCGATGGCCGGCGCCGAGCGTGTGTTTGGGTTGCTGGAACTCAAGCCGGAAGTTCAGGATGAGCCGGATGCGCAGCAACTGCCGCGGATCGAGGGAAACGTGCGGTTTGAGGAAGTCAATTTCGGCTACGTCCCCGATCGGCCGGTGCTTCACGAGGTCAATTTCGAGGCGCGGTCGGGGGAGATGCTTGCCCTGGTGGGTCCGACCGGCGGCGGCAAGAGCAGCATCATTTCGCTGATCGCCCGATTCTATCAGCCGCAACAGGGCCGTGTTCTGGTTGATGGGCGCGACATCCGGCATGTGACGGGCGATTCGCTGCACAAGCAAATGGGCTTGGTGCTGCAAGTGAATTACCTGTTCACCGGGACGGTCATGGAGAACATCCGCTACGCGCGCCCCGGCGCCAGCGAGGCGGACGTGATCGACGCGGCCAAGGCGATCGGGTCTTACGATTGCATCATGGGATTGGCCAAAGGATTTGAAACCGACGTGGGCGAACGGGGCGCGAGCATGTCGCTGGGACAGCGGCAGCTTATCTGCTTCACCCGGGCGTTTCTGGCTGATCCGCGAATCTTCATGCTGGATGAAGCAACTAGCGCCGTGGATACGGCGACGGAGCTGCTGGTGCAGCAATCGCTGGAGAAGCTGCTGGCCGGGCGGACGACGTTCGTGGTGGCCCATCGGCTTAGCACGATCATGCGGGCCGACCGGATTCTGGTGGTCGACGGCGGGCGGATCATCGAGCGGGGAACGCATCGGGAGCTGCTGGCGGCGGGGGGGAAATATGCACACCTGTACAGGCAGTTCGTCTTGAAGGATCAGTGAGGTTTAATTTGGGATAATGCCTCGACCACTCGTTTGACGACGCTGTCCCAATCCCCCCGCGAGTTCTGGCGGAATAATCGCATCGTCGGATACCACGGGCTGTCCTCCCGTTCCAGGAGCCAGCGAAAATCCGGCACAAACTGAAGCATGACCCACACCGGCCTTCCCAGTGCCCCCGCCAAATGCGGCACGGAAGTATCGGTAGTAACGATCAAGTCCATCAACGACATCACCGCCGCGGTATCCGCAAAGTGGTTCAGCTCCGGGCCCAGATCGACCCAATCCAATCCCGGCGGCGGATTCTTCGCCTGCTCCCCGGCCGGACCTTTCTGGAGACTGTAAAACTTGACGCCTCGGGCGGCTGCGAATGGGGCCAATTGTTGCAGGTTCAGCGATCGCGTTCGATCGGCCTTGAATTGAGGATTGCCCGCCCACGCCAAGCCGACCCTCAATTGCCCGTCGGCAGAGCCGAGCGTTCGACTCCATGCGTCCACCAGCGCCGGTTCGGGACTCAGATAGGGCACGATTTTGGGGATGTTGGCTAACGTCGTCCCGAAAACCCGCGGCAGACTTAGCAGAGGACAGTGCAGATCAAAGGCCGGCAGGGGCTGGCCATAGGCCACGATTTGGCATCGCTCGGCCATTGTCTGGAAGAGGCGCTCAAGTTCGGCCTGACATGCGATGATGATTCTCCCGCCCCGCTGGGCCACCAGCGGCAAGTAGCGAATGAATTGAATGGCATCGCCAAAGCCCTGCTCGGTGTAGAGCAGAAGGGTGCGACCTTCCAATGGGCGGCCGTCCCATTGTGGCTGAGTGAAGTTTCGCAGGGGTGCGGGAAAATCCTTGCATTTCCATCGCCATTCATATTCCTCCCAGCCTTGTTGAAAATCCATTCGCGATAGCAGCGCAATAGCGAGATTGCTGTGGGCTTCGGCGTGGTTGGGATTGAGGGCGATGGCACGCCGATAGGCGGCGATAGCCTCATGGAGTTGCCCTTGATCTCTCAGGGCAGCGCCGAGATTGTTGTGGACTTCGGCCAAGGTGGACTTGAGAGCGATGGCCTGGCGAAAGGAGGCGATGGCCTCATCGAGTTGCCCTTGGTATCTCAGGGCGTTGCCGAGATTGTTGTGGACTTCGGCCAAGTTGGGATTGAGGGCGATGGCCAGGCGATATGCGGCGATGGCCTCGTCGCGTTGTCCTCTATCTGCCAGGGCATTGCCGAGATTGTTGTGGGCTTCAGCATGGTTGGGATTGAGGGCGATGGCCAAGCGATAGGCGGCGATGGCCTCGTCGCGTTGTCCTTTGTCTTTCAGGGCATTGCCGAGATTGTTGTGGGCTTCGGCGTAGTTGGGCCGCAGGGCGATGGCCTGGCGACAGGCGGCGATGGCCTCATCGAGTTGTCCTTTGTCTCTCAGGGCATTGCCGAGATTGTTGTGGGCTTCGGCGTAGTTGGGCTTCAGGGCGATGGCCAGGCGATAG
>Ga0187864_10000263_pt1 | contig 59066 bp, 54 predicted proteins | sample June2016WEW_11_4_FD_132985 | JGI IMG/M metagenome (GOLD analysis project Ga0187864, IMG submission 132985) | Peatland microbial communities from SPRUCE experiment site at the Marcell Experimental Forest, Minnesota, USA - June2016WEW_11_40 | ecosystem: Environmental > Terrestrial > Soil >...
CCGCCTCGGGCGTCGTCTATCTGATACTCGTGGTCGCCCTGACCCCGGCGGTCCTGATCGTTGCTTACTACGGCGGTATGCTGACGTTCCCCGTGGAAAGAAAGGGCTGACGGGCACGCTGCGAGCCATTATTGACATCGCCCGCTATTACACGTATAGTACACGTATAAGGAGGTGCGTAATGCAGAAGAAGCTGACTATAACTGTTGACGAAGAGGTCTATGAGGGGCTCCACGAGAGAATCGGCCGCCGCAAAATAAGCAAGTTTGTTGAGGGACTGGTCCGGCCATACGTTGTACGGCCTAACCTGGAATCGGCCTACGCCGAAATGGCCAAAGACAGGAAGCGAGAGAAAGCGGCGACGGAGTGGGCTGAGATTACTTTCAAGGACTTAGCTCATGAAGCGGGGTGACGTGTGGTGGGTCAACTTCGGCCCCTCCGTAGACGGTGAAATCAAGAAAAAGCGACCGGCGGTGATCGTAAGCAACGATGCCTCGAACAGATTTTTGAACCGGGTTCAAGTCGTCCCTCTCACGAGCAACATAGATCGTCTCTATCCGAGCGAGGCAGCAGTGGTTTTTGAAGGTAAGGAGGGCAAGGCAACGGCAGACCAGGTGGCAACCGTCAGTAAGGAGAGGCTTTTCAAGCGCGCCGGCACTCTTTCTGAAGAGGACATGCGCAGGGTAGAGGAGGCCATCAAGATTCAACTCGATATGCATTAGAACCGGGGGAAACGTATTATGAAGGCGTGACTATTTTTGTGCCCGATGCTTTTCGATGAACCAGTCTATCAGCTTCCTCGCAATACTGACTTTTCCCGGTATTTCCGGCAGGTCGTCGACGCTGAACCAGCCGGCGTCCACGATCTCCTTGCCGTCGATGCGTATCTCCCCTGAGGCGTAGCGGGCGGTAAAGCCAATCATAAGACTGTCGGGGAAAGGCCACGGCTGGCTCCCGAAGTAGCGGACGTCCTCGACGAGGATGCCCGTCTCCTCTTCGATCTCGCGGGAAACCGTCTCTTCGAGACTCTCTCCCGGCTCGACAAAACCGGCCACCACGCTGTGCATGCCTTCAGGAAAATGGGAAGCCCTTGCGAGAAGCACGTGGTCTCCCCGCTCGATGAGGACGATCACCGCGGGAGATATCCGCGGGAACACGATGGCGCCGCACGCCGTGCATTCCTTGGCGCGCTCTTCCCGGCGCAGCTCCGTCCGCGCCCCGCACCTGCCGCAAAATTGGCTGGTCCCGTCCCATTCAACCAGGTGCATCGCCGTCAGGGCGACCTTGAAGGAGTCTTCCTCCAGGAGGCCGTAGAGGGACCGCAAGCCCACGAATGCCATGCCCTGAGGGGCGGGGGTCTTATCGCTCACCTCCACGCCGTGACAGGAGAACCCGCGAAGGGCGCCCACATAGTGCTGCCTCAAGGGAACGAGGCCCCATCGATCGAGACCTTCTCCGAAGGGGATTGCCGCGGCGTCCGTATCCATGGCGACAAGCAGCTTGTGGCGCGAGACAACGCACCAGAAGGCGCCCGCCTGTCCGCCGCGAGCGGATTTTGCAGAAAGTGTGGACGAGTCTTCCGCCATTATGGTAAAAGTCTATCAGGTTCTCTCTGAAAAGTCATACCGAGTCGCGGCCGAAGGCGTGGATTGCGCAAGGAGCAGGCCGACTCGGTATGAGCCGGAGTACGCCTGGAAGGGTTGAGGAGCCAATAGCGTTACCTTAACCGCAAACGTGTATGCGAGTGGCAATTTTGCACCATCCTTGCCATTTCTCTTCAGCGGTGTTAAAAGTATATAATGAGGTGACCGAGCAGCGCCACACGGGGTGAGCAAAATTCGTTACGCATAACACGTACTGAGGAGGAGATAGTGATAAAGAGGAAACGGGTCGATGTTGCCGGAACCTTCTTCGGCATATTGTGTGTGAGTGTGGCGCTGGTCGCCGCACTAGGATTGGCGGAATGTTGGGCTACCGAGCCGATTCTGGGGGGCTCGAATGTCCCGGTGACCGGGGCAGCCGGTGGCGCCACCAGCCAAGGAGCCAATAGCCAGCTTGAGCATTGTGATGATGCCCTCGGTACGATGGCCGTCGTGGAAGACCAGAGCGCACCGTGGTACGCCGGGCTTGCGCAGTACAAGCTCGGTTCCACCATCCCCGTGCTGCGCCTGCTGATTCAGCAATCGAACTGTTTTGTCGTGGTCGAGCGCGGTCGGGCCATGAGAAACATGATGCAGGAGCGGGAGCTCGAGCAGAGCGGCGAAATACGCCAGGGGAGCAATTTCGGCAAAGGCCAGATGGTGGCGGCTGACTATACCATGAGCCCGACCATTACCTTCAGCCAGAAAGGCACCGGAGGCATCGGCGGCGCCCTGGGAGGCTTCGGAGGCGTCTTTGGCAGGGCAGCAGGCGCCATCGCGGGCGGTATCAAGTCGAACGAAGCGTCGACGACGCTGCTCTTGATCGACAACCGTTCAGGTGTGCAGCTGGCGGCGGCGGAGGGAAGCGCGAAGAACTTCGACTTCAACCTTTTCGGCGGTGTGTTCGGCGGTGGGGTAGGAGGCGGTGCGGGTGCGTACACAAACACACCGGAGGGAAAGATCCTTACGGCCGCCTTTATGGATTCTTACAACCAGTTGGTCAAGGTGGTGCGCCACTACAAGGCGCAAAGCGTCAAGGGTGGTCTCGGCAAGGGGGGGCACCTCGGTGTGCAAGGGGGACAAAATCCGGCATCGAGAGGGCTGAATGACGACTGATAGAACCTTTTAGCCCCCTACTCCGCCGGCAGTTGCGCCACGTCCCAGCCTCCGCCCAGGGCCATGATGAGGAGCGCCGCCGCGGTCATCCGGCGGCCGAGGATATTGATCGCCACGACCTTGTTGCTCAAAACGATCGTCTGGGCCACTATGACGTTGAGGTATGCCACCGTCCCGGACTTGTACTGGTTGGTGACCACCGCGAGGGATTGCTCCGCCAGCTTCACCGCCTCTCCCTGAGCCTGTGCCTCCTGCTCCAGGATGCGGAGGGCCGCGAGGTTGTCTTCAACTTCCTGAAAGCCGGTGAGCACCGTCTGGCGGTAGGAAGCGACGGCCCCATCATAGGCCGCCCTCGCCTGCCGGGTCTGCGCCTTCCGCAGCCCGCCATCGTACACAATCTCTGAGACCGAGGGGCCAACGCCCCAGAACCTGGCCGGCCACGTGAGCCACTTTGCCAAATCGAGGGTTTGATAGCCGGCCTCGCCGGTCAGCGTCAGACTCGGGTAATAGGCAGCCAGGGCCACCCCTATTTGGGCGTTTGCCGAGGCCATACGCCGCTCGGCGCCTGCGACATCGGGCCTTCTCTCCAGGAGGACCGAGGGCACTCCTACCGGTATGGCGGGCGGGAGTGTGTCGAGCGCCATACGCGGGAGGGAAAAATTGGACGAGGGCTTCCCGATAAGCAGCGCGATGGCATGCTCTAGCTGCGCCCGCTGAACACCCACATCAATCGCCTGGGCCTGGGTGGTTTTGAGCTGCGTATCGGCCTGGAGCACGTCTCCCCTCGACGCCACGCCGGATCGATACCTGTTTTGCGTCAGCTCCAGGGACTTGCGGTAGGCCTCGACCGTCTCATTGAGCATCTGGCTCTGTGCATCGAGGGCGCGGAGCTGGAAGTAGTCCTCGGCCAATTGGGCCTGGCTGCTGAGCAATACGCCCTGAAGGTCGGCCGCGCTGGCCTGCGCGGTGGCGCGGCTCGCCTCGACGCTCCGGCGCACGCGGCCCCAGAGGTCGGGCTCCCAGGTCACGTCCACGGGCAGTGTCCAGAGGGAGACGGGCACCGACGGGGCCTGCGCGGTTGCCTGAAAAGAGCGGCTGAAAGAAGGCCCGATCGTCGCAGTCGGGAAATAGGCGGACCTGGCGACCTGGACAAGGGCCCGCGCCTGCCGGAACTGTGCCTCTGCGGCGGCCACGTTCTGGTTCGAGATGCTGATCTGCTCTTCCAGCGCATTCAACGCGGAATCATTAAATATCTCCCACCACTTGCCCCGCAGCAGGTGGTCCGCCGGCTCGGCCTTCTTCCAGCCGTCTATCTCCTTGAACGCCTCCGGCGTCACCACGCGCGGCCTCACATAGTTGGGTCCCACCATGCATCCAGCCAGGGCGAGGGCAACAAAAAGCAGGAAAAGAACTGCCTTTGCCATCCTGGGCCATAGGTTCATCCGACTCATTTCATCACCTCCCGATCACGCGTTTCATTTTTGGGCCTGCCCCATATGCTTTTCATCTTCAGCCGGAAGCGGTCGAGAAAGAGGTACATCACCGGCGTGGTATAGAGGGTGAGCATCTGGCTGAAGATGAGCCCGCCCACAATGGAAATCCCGAGGGGGCGGCGGAGCTCCGCGCCCACGCCGCGGCCCACCGCGAGGGGCACCGCCCCGAGGAGCGCGGCCATGGTCGTCATCATGATCGGCCTGAAGCGCAGCAGGCAGGCCTCGTAGATGGCGTCGACGGGGCTCTTTCCTCCCTTGCGTTCCGCCTCTATCGCAAAGTCGACCATCATGATCCCGTTCTTCTTCACGATGCCGATCAGCAGGATGATGCCGATCAGGGCGATGATCGTCAGGTCCGTGTGAAAAACCATGAGGGCCAGCATCGCGCCCACACCGGCTGAAGGGAGGGTGGACAGGATAGTGAGGGGGTGGACGTAGCTCTCGTAGAGGATGCCCAGTACGATGTAGACCGTCACGAGGGCCATGAGGATCAGGATGGGCTCGTTCGCCAGGGAAGCCTGGAAGGCCTGGGCAGTACCCGCGAAGCTGCCCCTGATGCTCCCCGGTATGGCCAACTCGTGCACCGCAGCCTCGACCTCTTCCACTGCGTCGCCGAGCGATTTGTCACGGGCCAGGTTGAAGGAGATGGTCACGGCGGGAAACTGGCCCGCGTGGGCGACGGCGAGGGAAGTCGCGCCCCGCTCGAAATGTGTAAAGGCGCTGAGGGGCACCATGCCCCCATTCGAGCCGCTCACATAGATGTCGCGGAGCGTGTCCGGCCGCTGCCAATACTCGGGCGCAACCTCCATGACCACGTGGTACTGGTTGAGCTGGGTATAGGTGATCGACACCTGGCGCTGGCCGAAGGCATCGTAGAGGATATCGTCGATCGCCTGGGGGGTGATGCCGAGGCGGGAGGCGGTGGGGCGGTCGATCACCAGGTAGGCATTGAGCCCCTTGTCCTGCTGGTCGCTGCTCACGTCGATCAGGGCGGGCAGGGACCGGAGCCGTGCCTCCACGCGGGGGGCCCACGCGGCCAGATCGGCCAGATTGTCACTTTGCAGTGTATACTGGTACAATGCGTTGGCCATCCTTCCCCCGATGCGCAGGTCCTGGACGGGCTGGAAATAGGTCGGTGCCCCCGGTATCCCGGCCAGTCTCCCGCGCAAGCGTGCGATGACCTGGGTCATCGTCGCCTTGCGCGCCCTGAAAGGGTTGAGCGAGATATAGAGGCGGGCGATATTCATCGCGGTCCCGCCCCCTCCCCCGCCCCCGGTGAAGCCGCCTACATATTGCACCTCGGGATCGCTCCGGACGATGTCGGCGACCTGTCTCAGCTTCGAGAACATCGACTGGAAGGAGATATCCTGGTCGGCCTGGATGGTGCCGCTGATCCGTCCGGTGTCCTGCTCGGGGAAGAAGCCCTTCGGGATGATGATGAAGAGATACACGTTGGTCGCCACGGTGATCACGAACACGAGGAGCATCAGCCGGGAGTGGCGCAGGGCAACGCGGAGGCTGCTCTCGTAGTGACGGCGCATCCAGTTGAAGCCATCCTCGCTCATGCGATAGATCAGGCCGTGGGCGCCCGTCTTGCCGGGTTTGAGCACGGTCGCGCACATCATCGACGTGGTGGTGAGCGACACCGCGAGGGAGGCGATGATGGCGGCGGAGAGGATTACGGCGAACTCACGGAACAGGCGGCCCACCATGCCCCCCATCAGGAGGATGGGGATAAAGACGGCAACCAGGGAAAGGCTCATGGAGAGGACCGTGAAACCGATCTCCTTCGAGCCGAGCAGGGCCGCAGGCCTGGCGGGGACTCCCTGCTCCATGTGGCGGGTTACGTTCTCTAGGACCACGATGGCGTCATCGACCACAAACCCTGTCGCAACGGTCAGCGCCATGAGGGAGAGGTTGTCCAGGTTGTAGCCGCAGACGTACATGATGCCGAAGGTGCCGATAAGGGAGACGGCGACGGCGACGGCCGGTATGATGGTGGAGCGGATATTCCTCAGGAAGGCGAAGACCACCAGGATCACGAGGCCGAAGGAGATCAGAAGGCTGATCTCCACATCCTTGAGGGAGCCGCGGATCGGCGGCGTACGGTCCTGGATGATGGAGAAATCGATCCCCCCCGGCAAATCCGCCTTGAGCTGGGGGAGGACGTCCACCACACGGTCGACCGTATCGATGATATTGGCGTTCGGCTGGCGGAAGATGACGACCATGACCGCCGCCTTGCCGTTGACGAGCCCCCCTGCCCTCAGGTCCTCCACCGAGTCCTGCACGTTTGCCACATCGGGGAGGCGCACCGGCGCACCGGACCTGCTGTAGCTCACGATGACGGGCATGTAGTGGCGGGCGTAGCGGAGCTGGTCGTTAACCTGGATCTCCCAGGTCCTCTCGTTATCCGAGAGCCGCCCCTGGGGCCGGTTTACGCTGGTCCGGGTCAGCACGCCGCGGACGGTTTCCAGGCTGATCCCATACTTGCTCAGGGCGGTAGGGTTGAGATCCACCCGCACCGCCGGGAGCGCGGCACCCCCCACGAAAACCTGACCCACGCCCGGCAACTGGGACAGCTTCTGCATCATGATGCTCGACGCGGCGTCGTACATCTGGGCCGTTGTCTGGGTGTCCGAGGTGAGGGCCACGATGAGTATCGGCGCATCGGAGGGGTTGACCTTGCGGTAGGTGGGCTGGCTCGGGAGGTTGGGGGGCAGGAAGCCCCTGGCCGCGTTGATCGCCGCCTGCACGTCCCGGGCTGCCCCGTTGATGTTGCGGTCCAGGTCGAATTGCATGATGATGCTCGTCGTGCCCCGGTAGCTTATGGACGTCATTTCCGCGACGCCCGCTATCCGTCCGAACTGGCGCTCCAGGGGGGCGGCCACCGAGGTTGCCATGGTCTCGGGGTCGGCCCCCGGCAACTGGGCCGAGGCGAAGATGGTGGGGTAGTCCACGGCCGGCAGGGGAGAGACCGGGAGCAGCCGAAAGGCGATGGCGCCCGCGAGGGCAACCGCGACGGTGAGGAGCGTGGTTGCAACGGGTCTCGCGATGAAGCCGGAGGAGATGTTCATCGCAGATTATCGGGGGCGGCGCCGTTCTCCGGTCCCTCCGGATGACGGCCCTTCAGGCGTCTCGCCAGTTGGTCGAAGCCGAGATAGATCACCGGCGTCGTGTAGAGGGTCAGTATCTGGCTGATGATGAGGCCCCCCACGATGGAGATGCCCAGGGGGTGGCGGAGCTCCGAGCCCACACCCGTGCCCACTGCGAGGGGAAGTGCCCCGAGGAGGGCGGCCATGGTGGTCATCATGATCGGCCGGAACCTGAGCAGGGACGCCTGATAGATCGCCTCCACCGGGCTCTTCCCCTCTTTTCGCTCCGCTTCCAGTGCGAAGTCGACTATCATGATCCCGTTTTTCTTCACGATGCCGATGAGCAGGATGATGCCGATGAGGGCAATGACGCTGAACTCGGTGCCTGACACCAGGAGGGCCAGAAGGGCGCCCACGCCGGCCGACGGCAGGGTCGACAGGATGGTGATGGGGTGGATGTAGCTCTCGTACAGGATGCCGAGCACGATGTAGACGGTCACCAGGGCCGCGAGTATCAGGAGGGGCTCGCTCGCCAGGGAGACCCTGAAAGCATGGGCGGTTCCCTGGAAGCTGCCCTGAATACTCGGGGGAAGCTGCAGGTCCCTGGCCGCGGCCACGACCGCCTGCACTGCATTTTCGAGGGAAGAGCCCTTCTGGAGATCGAAGGAGACGGTGACCGAGGGGAACTGTCCCTGCCGGCTGATCAGGAGGGGGCCCGTGGTCTCCGACGTCTGCGTGATGGCGCCGAGCGGCACCTGGCCGCCCGTGCTGCCGCGCAGATATATGCCTCCCAGCTTCCCGGGGTCCTGCTGATACTCGGGCTTCACCGCGAGGATGACGCGGTACTGGTTGAGCTGGGTGAAGATGATGGAGACCATGCGCTGGCCGTAGGCGTCATAGAGTATATTGTCCACGTCCTGAGGCTGAATGCCCAGGCGGGAGGCGGTGGGGCGGTCGATCGTCACCGCGAGCCTGAGCCCCTTGTCCTGCTGGTCACTGCTCACGTCGCGCAGCTCCGGCCGCGTGCGAAGCGCTTCAACCAGTTTGGGCGCCCATGTATACAGCTCCTGTGCGTCAGGGTCTTCAATGGTGTACTGGAACTGCGTGCGGCTCACCCGGGCGTCCACGGTGAGGTCCTGTACCGGCTGCATATAGAGCACGATGCCCTCGATCCGCGCGAGCTCCCGCTGGAGGCGGTGGATTACCCCGGTGGCGCTGATTTTCCGCTCCTTGAGCGGCTTGAGGTTGATGAGAATACGGCCGCTGTTGAGGGTGGTATTGGTCCCATCGATGCCGATGAAGGACGAGAGGCTCTCCACGGCGGGGTCCCGGAGGATCATGGCCGAGAGCTGCTGCTGGCGGCTCACCATGGCGGGAAAGGAGACCGACTGGGCTGCTTCCGAAATAGCCTGGATGACCCCCGTATCCTCCACAGGGAAGAAACCCTTCGGCACGATCACGTAGAGGAAGATGGTGAGGACGAGCGTCCCGGCCGCCACCACCAGCGTCGCCCGCCTCCGGCCGAGCACCCACCGGAGGGTCCTCCCGTAGAACGCGATGGTGCGGTCGAACATCTCCTGGGAGATGCGGTAGAAGCGCCCCTGCTGCTCCTTGGGCGTGTGTTTGAGGAGGCGGGCGCACATCATGGGTGTCAGCGTCAGGGAGACCACGGCTGAAAAAAGGATCGTGATGCCCAGGGTGATGGCGAACTCGCGGAAGAGCCTCCCCACCACATCGCTCATGAACAAAAGCGGGATGAGCACGGCGATGAGGGAGATGGTGAGGGAGAGGATGGTGAAGCCTATCTGCTTTGCCCCTTTGAGCGCCGCCTCCAGGGGGCGTTCGCCCTCTTCTATGTACCGGGCGATATTCTCTATCATCACGATGGCGTCGTCCACGACAAAGCCGGTCGAGATGGTGAGGGCCATCAGGGAAAGGTTATTGAGACTGAACCCCAGAAGGTACATGGCGCCGAAGGTGCCGACGAGGGAAAGAGGCACGGCAACGCTCGGGATGAGCGTCGCCGAGAGGTTGCGCAGAAAGAGGAAGATCACCATGACCACGAGCGCCACGGCGAGCATCAGCTCGAACTCCACGTCCCTCACCGAGGCCCTGATCGTCGTGGTGCGGTCGGTCAGGATGGAGACCTGCACGCTGGACGGCAGGGAGCTTCGGAGCTGGGGCAGCAGGGCTTTGATGTGGTCGACGACCTGAATCACATTTGCGCCCGGCTGCCTCTGGATGTTGACGATCACCGCGGGGGTATTGTTCATCCATGCCGCCTGCTGGACGTTCTCGGCGCCGTCGACCGCCTCGGCCACATCGGACAATCTCACGGGTGCGCCGTTCCGGAAAGCGATCACGATCGGCCGGTACTGGCCGGCCGTAAAGAGCTGGTCGTTGGCGTCGATGATATAGGACTGGCGTGGACCGTCGAAGCTGCCCTTGGCCTCATTGACGTTTGCCGCGGCAAGGGCGGTCCGCACGTCCTCGAGGGTCAGGCCGTAGGCGGCAAGGGCCTCCGGATTGACGTGGATGCGCACGGCCGGGCGCTGGCCGCCCGAGATACTCACGAGCCCCACCCCGGGCAACTGGGAGATCTTCTGCGCGAACCTCGTGTCCGCCAGGTCTTCCACCTGGGGCAGGGACATGGTCTTCGAAGTCAGGGCGAGCGTGAGGATCGGGGCGTCCGCCGGGTTGACCTTGCTGTAGACGGGCGGCGTGGGGAGATCGCTCGGCAGGTAGGTGAAGGCGGCGTTGATGGCTGCCTGGACCTGCTGCTCCGCCACGTCGAGACCCAGCTCCAGGGTGAACTGCAGGGTGATGATCGAGCTGCCGCTGGAGCTCGTCGACGTCATCAGGGTGAGGCCCGGCATCTGGCCGAACTGCCGCTCCAGCGGCGCCGTGACCGAAGAGGCCATGACATCGGGGCTGCCCCCGGGGTAGAAGGTCCTGACCTGAATGGTGGGGTAATCGACCTCCGGCAGGGCCGCTACGGGCAGCATCTGGTAGGCGGCCAAGCCTGCCAGGATTATGGCAGCCATCAACAGGGTTGTGGCTACCGGCCGCAGGATGAAGGGCCGGGAGAGGTTCATCAGCCGCCCCGCCGCGGGGTCCCTTTATCCCGCATCCGGAGCTCCACTTTTACGCCCTCCCTCACCCTCTCCGCGCCGTCAACCACCACGAGGTCGCCCGGGGCAAGGCCGCTCTGCACCGATGCGTCCGAGCCCTGTATCTCTCCCACGGCCACCATCCGCACCTCGGCGGTACGGTCGGGCCTCACCGCGTAGACGAAGGTGCCCTGGGAGCCGCGCAGGATCGCGCCCGCGGGCACGATGACGGTGTCGCGCAGCACGTTGATGAGGAGGTGGGCATTGACGAACTGATTGGGAAATAGTTCGTTCTCCCTATTCTTGAACACGGCCCTCAGGCGCACCGTGCCCGTGGTGGTATCGATCTGGTTGTCCACCGTGAGGAGAGAGCCGCTGGAAAGCTTCTTTACCTCGGCGCGGTCCCAGGCATCGACGGGCAGGTCCTGCCCCGCTTTCAGCTTCGCCAGCACCGCCGGAAGGCTGTCTTCGGGAATGGGAAAAATCACCGTGATGGGCTGGAGCTGGGTGATCACGAGGAGACCGTTCGTGTCGGCGGCGTGGACTATGTTTCCCGGGTCTACGAGTCGCAATCCGACCCTTCCGCTGATGGGAGCCGTGATGCGGGTGTAAACGACCTGCACCCTGGCATTGTCCACCAGCCCCTGGTCCATCTTGACGGCGCCCTCATACTGATGGACCAGGTACTCCTGCGTATCCAACTGCTGCTTCGGGATCGAATCCTGTTTCCACAACACCCGATAACGCTCCAGGTCGATCTGGGAGTCCTTCAAGAGCGCCTGATCCCGCACCAATTGCCCCTCTGCCTGGAGCAACTGCGCCTGATAGGGCCTTGGGTCGATCGTGGCGAGGAGGTCGTCCTTCTTCACCATCTGACCTTCCTTGAAGAAGACCTCCATGAGCTGGCCGTCGACCCGGCTTTTTATCGTGACCGTATAGACAGGGGTCACCGCTCCGAGACCGACGATATAAACGTTCATATCGCCCTTTTTTGCGGTGACCGCTCCCACGGGAATGGCACGGACCGCAGGACCCGCCTGGGCGGCAGCCTGGGGCGCCCCTGTTTTTGCCCTTCCCAAAAAGACGTATGCGACAGCAGCGACGAGTATGACGGCGAACACCGCTACCCAGCGCCACCCGACCTTCCGATTTCCCCTCGTCAGTTCCTTCGCTTTCGGTTCCTTCGTCACCATCGGTCTCACAATCCTCGCAATGAAGATGCATACGCCATGCCACATCCGCCACTGCTTCACGGGTGTTGTGGCTGCCCCCGGCGCTACATGTCCGCCACCTTCACCATTCGCGCCTCACGGGGCCGACTCGTCTTCCGTAATCCGGTCGAGCAGACGGGAGGCATGGAAAAGGGCCTCACGCTCGACAACAGAGAGATAACGCGTCATTGCCGCGGCGAGCCACGCTTCCCTCCGGCGAACATCCATCTCCAGCGCCTTTTTGCCGTCCTCGGTGAGGCTGATCACAAGACGCCTCCTGTCCATCCCGTCCGGCTGCCGCGAAACGAAGCCCCTCTCTTCGAGAGAGGCGAGAAGTCTCGTGAGCGATTGCGGACGGATACGCTCCCGCGCGGCGAGGTCTGTGGCGGTAACCGGCCCGCCCCGGTAAAGGCTGCCCAGGACAATCAGCTTGGACGGGCTGAAGATCTCTTCGGTCCGGTTAAGCCGCAGCCGCCTCATCAAAAGGGTTACGCTGCGCCGCAGCGCTCTCGCTATCTCGTCTGTGTGGTGATTCCGCTCCGTGGCACCGGCCATAATTCGTTAACAATAGCTTACTGTTTCATGGATGTCAAGCATTGACTTGCATCTTTTTCCTATGCCTTTTCGGTCGTTAGGTCGGACGGACGACGGCCTGTTCGGGATGCCCACCTGCTTGCGGGTCGTGACATTTCTCGACACGCCGTTGGCCGACCGACAGAAAAAAGAGTGGCCCATAAAAAAGGGGCCGGCGAAAACGTCTTTCGCAAACCCCCTTTCTTTATTCTCTTTTACACTACTTCTTGCGGTCCTTTAACACCTCTTCGCAGGTCGGCATATAGTCCTTCGCCGGAATCACCTGAGTATCACCGGAAACAAGGAAGTCCGGATACTTGGGGTCCTTCTTCGTGACACCCCAGTACATGGGCAGCTCAAGCTGGTGATCGCAGGCCCGGATCGTCAAGGGGCCCACCGGGCTGTCGAGGGTCATACCTTCGAGGACCTTGACGAAGGCCTCATTGTCGACCTTCCCCGCCTTCCTGAAACCTTCCGCAATGAACTGGGCCGTCATGTACCCGTAGAGGGCGCCGATGCGCGGATACCTGTTGCAGAACTTCCGGAACTCATCCGCAAAGGCCCTGTTCGCAGGCGTATCCGGGTAGTAGAAGAGGTAGTTCGCAGTCCCGAAGACGCCTTCAGGCGCGTTGGGACCCTGCGCCATGAGGGTCGAATGCTCGTTGGCCGTATGCTGATAGAAAGGCACTTTCCGGCTGAGGCCCGTGGCCTTCGCCGCCTTCTGGAAGTTGACCATGCCCGAGCCGCCGGTCGCCACGATAAGGAAATCAGGTTTTGCGGCGAGAACCTGCGTTATATAAGGCGTGAAGTCTGCCTCGCCCACCTTCCACCAGGTCTGGCCGATGAGCTGGACGCCCGGCTTCAATTTTTTCAGGTTGTTCCAGAGGGCTTCCGCGATGGCATGACCGTATTCATAATCATCGCCCGCGATCCAGTATCTCACATAGGGCTTTTTCGCGAGGACGATTGCGGCCGCCCTTCCTGCCATCAGCGTGTTTTCGTTCATGTTGAAGACGTAGCGATGTCCCTGCTCGCCGATGATCTTCTCGCTCTTCGAAAAGGTGACAAAGAAGGGGATCTTCTCCTTCCTGGCAAAGTCGGAAACGGCCAGGGCGGTCGCGCTGTTGATCGTGCCCATGAGGATATCGACCTTTTCCTTCATCACAAGCTCCTTTGCCATGCTCAAACCGATATCGGGCTTGAACTTCTCATCCCTTGCGGCATACTCGATCTTTTTGCCGAGCACCCCGCCCTTGGCGTTGATTTTTTCGACGGCCAGCTTGAACCCGTCGAGCACGTCCGACGTGAACGACGTCGCAGGCCCCGAATACGTATCGACGATCCCCACCTTGATCGTATCCGCGGCAAAAGAGAGCGGATGGATGCAGCAAAGACCGACCCATACCCCCAGAAGCACCAAAAATACCAGAGTTTTTCGCATGAAGCCCCCCCTTCACTTTGTCGCTGGTTTCAGTTGTCCACTCCATGAGCAAAGCTCACGGAGCAACCCGTTTTAGCCGGGTACCCGCGCGCTCCCACACCTGCATTCGCGGGTGGACACTGTTTCCCGTATTGTAGCGAATAAACACCCACGTGTCCATAAAATCGCGATGAGATAGCGCCGCATGCGCTGTAGAGTATACAATCAGTTGGAGGGGAGTCAAGAAGCATACAAATTACGTGGCGTAGGTGATGACGCCGGACGGGCAGGTCGAGGCGCACAGACCGCAGCCCACGCAGGTATCTTTCTGGACGTGCGCTATAGGCACGGCCGCCGTGGTGTCGGGCCCGAAGAGCGCGATAGCGGTCTGCCTGAACTCCATCTCGATGGCGCGGTGAGGGCAGGCGTCCTTGCACGAGCCGCATCCGCTGCAGCGCTCCTCGTCCACCTCGGGGAAGACCCTTTCCTCTTCTTCGTCGAGACGCATTTCGCCTTGAGCCCCGAGCAGCTCCCGGGCCTCCCATCTTTCAGCCCGCGGGTGTCTGATGAACCCCACGTGGTACCTCTTCCTCCCCCACTTTGTCGGCGACCACCGGAGCTGCGGCTCGGACCTGTACACGGAGAGAAAGTCCCTATCCTTGAAGGCATCCATATAATCGTCAAACCGGACGATCTTATCGACGCTGAAGGCAAGCTCCCTGACCTGACCCTTTACGGTTGCCGTGCCCCCATCGAAGACAACATCCTCCCCTTCTTCAAGGTGGACGAAGAAGACACCCGCCCGCCTCGCCTCTTCGTAGTCAAGCTCGCCGTAGGAAGGGGCCGACATGTTCCGGTCGAGGACGTAAACCGTCTTTCCCGCCTTTCGCAAGCTTATGGCGGCCGCGATGAACTTCGAGGAGATAAACTCGTAAAACATGCGCGCCCCCGGATCCGCCGTCCCCAGGTAGAAGAGGCAGGAACCAAAGGGGCCATCGGCAATGGCGATCTCCGGCGCCTCTTCCCGGTAGAGCCTCTCGTCGCCCTCCGCCGGGTGCGCGCCTTCCATAGCGGCCATGAACCCTGCGCCGAACCCGGTCAGGATCGAGTCCTTGATGCTCATGGGCTCAAGGGCGCCGCCGGCCGCGTAAATTCCTTTGACGTCCGTTTGAAGCGCGCCCTGTTCCTTGACAAACCCCCATTGGTTAAGGGAGAAGCCGAAGAGCCTGCTCAATTCCCCAAGCGTCGCGCCCGGCCGGAGACCGATCGCGAGGACGACGTAGTCAAAGGCCTCTTCCACGAGTTTTCCGCCCATGAAATAGCGGACCTTGACCTCTTCGCCCTCCTGGTCGAAATACCTGGAATTGGCGCGCACGAACCTGACGCCCCCATCGCGGTATATCTTCTCCATGTAGAATTCCTGGCCGAAGAGACGCAGGTCGTTGTAGAAGACGGTAATGTCCGGCTTTGCGCGCTGCAGTGTCCACTTGATCTCCCTGATCGTGTAGGAGCAGCAGACCGACGAGCACAGGGGGTATTCTTCGGAGCGCGACCCTACACAGAGGACAAAGGCAACCCTGTTGAAGTCTGCGGGGAGGTCGGCCTTAGCCTGGTCTATGAGGGCATCGTACTCAAGGCTCGTCAAGACCCTGCGCCCTTTGTAGTCGACCGGATCGTAAGGGGTGAGGCCGGCGGCGATCACCATCCTGTCGCCTGCGACGGATTGACCGTTGTCAAGGGTGATGAAGAATACCTCACCCTGCTTTTCCACCGCCGTGATCCTTCCTTCGTTGATGACGGTAAGGCTGGGGTCCATCCGTATCTCATCGTAGAAGGTTTTGAACCCTACCCTGCAGTTTGCAATGCGGGCCATGAGACCGCCCGGCGCGGCCGCCGATTCGATGATCGTCGCACGGTGGCCTGCTTTCAGGATGACTTTGGCGGCCGATATGCCGCTTATGCCGCCGCCCACTATCACTACGTTCATAAGGTCCTGTTTTCTCCCATGATATAGAGTACCAGCTCGGTGAGATAGATGACCGGCGCGCCCGTCGAGAACGTCTTCAACGCCATATGGCACAAGGGGCAAAAAACGACCAGCGGGCCTTTGGACTTCTCCAGGATCAGGGTGGAAAGCCTCTCCGTCGCCCATTTGTTGGCGAAGAACTGGTTCCCCCCGCAGCACCGGTCCTTGATGCGCTCCCCTTCTATCTCCCCGCCGAAGAACGTGATCATCTCTTCCATGATATGCTTGTTCCTGATCGCGGTCCCTTCGGGCCTGAGGAGAACACAGCCGTAGTAGGGCGTAAAAACCTTGCCTTTCAACGACCTTTTGGCCGGAATACGGGTGAGCGTTGCCTTGTCGAGAAGCTCAAGGGGATTCACTATCGTGAAGGTGTTCTCCCCATTGGCGTCTTTCAGGTTCTTGTAGCAGGCGGGGCACGGGGCAAGAATCTCGCGAGCCGGCAGGGCTTGCGCCTTCAGGAGGTTCTCCCTGGAGAGCGCCGTAAGCTCATTCCTGTCGCCATACTCCAGAGCGCCGCAGCAATTCCACTCCGGGATTTCCGTGAGGCGATGGCCAAGGGCTTTGCACAGGGCTTTTACGCCTCTATCGAGGGCGCGGGCGGAACCGGTAAGGGAACAACCGGGATAATAGGTGTAATCCATCTATATCCTCCGCACCTTATGGGGGAGATGAATGCTCATATATTCGATCCACCGCGTGATGTGTGTGATATAGCCCTCTTTTATGAGGAAGGGCACCGCCATGAGAAACACATACGGCTCGTACACCCTGCCCCATATGCCGACGGAGTTTTTGAACGCCTTTTCGAAAGGCGAAGCCATGCCGAGGGCTTCCTTGAGCGCCCTGACCACCTCCGGTATGCGTATACGCCAGGGACAAGCCCCTGTGCAGCGATAACAGCTCGTGCAGTAGCGGACAAGGGGGTCGTCGCCGGCTATCTCCTCCCCAAGAAAGAGGCGCGCCAGAAGGTCCTGGGGGTTGACGTCTTTGCCGAGGTCGTTCACCGTGCAGACCGACGCGCATATCTTGCAGCCAAGACAGACCGAGAGGTCCGCCCTGTCATAGCCGGCGAGGGCTACGATCTTTTCGGTATTAATCTTCTGCATCTTTCAACTCGTCTTCAAGGAACGTGAGATAGGGTATGGTCTCGCCCGGGTCGCGGCCTGACATGTAGGAGAACATGCCCTGAAGTCTCTCCGAGATACCCTTGAAATACTTTGTCAGAGGTATGCCCTGAGGGCACGCCTCCTCACAGGCGCCGCACCCCACGCAGACCTGAGATACATGGAACATCCTGATGAAGTGGAACATCTCTTTCCCCCCCGGCATGGTCCCGGATCCCGTGCGAAGGACCTTGTTCAGGAGGGCGTCGCCTTTCGGAAGGTATTCGTCGCCGTTGAACAGACAATCGATGCAGTAGCACACAGGGCACATGTCCCGGCAGTTCTTGCACAGCACGCACTTTGAGAAATCGCTTGAAAACTGTTCCATATCAGTTTGAAATTTCTCTGGTTTAGGGCTTTTCCCGAGGAGCATGTCGGGGGCGCCCTCTTCCGCATCGCCCTCAAGCAGCTCAAGGAGCGCATCTCCCTTCTCCGTGTAGGAGAACGCCCAAAGAGCGCCGTCCTTGTCGATCCTTATTCCCGCGTCCCCGACAACCCCCCTTTTCTCCCCGCAGGTCCGGCAGGCCGGGCGCATCCTGTCGGGGTCCTTGAAATAGTCGACCAACCCTTTCGCATCCAGGGGCACGCCCCCGATCCGTTCTTTCGAAGAGACCGTTCCCGGACAGTCGACCGACACGGCGACGATCCCCTCGGGCTCTATCTGGCTCAACTTGACCAGCTCATGGTACGCCCTTATCTCACACGGCCTGAGCAAAAGCATCACCCGCGCCCCCTTTGAGAATAAGCGGCGCAGGTAAAGCGCGCCGTTCACATCGAAAAAGGGGTTCAGGAGCGTGTGGCGGTCGAGACTCGTGTGAAATATCCGATGGCGGACCCCGTCGTCACCCTTTTCGAACCCCAGGATCAGATGCCGGTCATTGCTCAGAAACCGGGTGAGGCCGCGAACGAGCGCGCCCTCTTTAATTTGTCTTGCCTGCATCTTTGGCATCCTTTATCTCATCGTACATAGCGGTCACCTTTTCAACAAAACGGCGTGCCTCGGCGGCGCTCACCCAAAAAAGGCGGAGCTTCTCCTTCATCGAAAAGGCGTCAAACATCTCTTTTAATGCCGCGATCTTTCTCCTGGTAAAGTAGTTCCCCTTGATAAAATGACAGTCGCCGGGATGGCAGCCTGCGACAAAAGCGGCATCGGCCCCCTCGAAGATCGATTTGATCACGAATGCGGGGTCCACCCTGCTCGAACAGGGCACCTGGATCAATCTCACCCCTTCAGGGTATTTCATCCTCAGGCTCCCGGCCATTTCGGACGCCTTAAACGTACAGAAGGAACAGGCGAAACCGATTATCTGCGGGTTTTTTCCGGCTTGGTCTTCCATGGAATCCCCTTTCATATGGCCTCCACAAGCGCGCCGATTTCATCGTCGATCATCGTGTCGACGTACCCTTTCAGCCCGATCGCAGAGGACGGGCAAGTGCTGTTGCAGAGGCCGCAGCCCATGCAGGCCGCCTCTTCAACCCGTGCGATTCTTTGAACGTCATCGTATTTTATTGCCTTCGCCACACACGCCTTCTCGCACATCCTGCAGCCGCTGCACCGCTTCACGTCGACCATGGCGATGAAAGGGTCCACGAACGCATAACCGAGGTTCAGAAACCCGAACAACTTTACTGCCGAAGCCCTCCCGTGGTTGATCGCCTCTTCCATGTCCTTCGGGCCGGAGCACGTCCCCGCGATAAAAATCCCTTTCACCGCAGTATCGAAAGGTCTCAGCTTTACATGGGCTTCAAGGAAGAACTTGTCTTTGTCGAGGGTGATCTTCAACAGGGATGAGATCAACTGGTTGTCCACTGGCGGCGACATGCCGATGGAGAGCACGGCCAGGTCGAACTCGCGCTCGAAGGGCTCGGCCAAAAGCGTATCTTCTCCACACACAAGCAGCCCCTTAGGTCCCGGGATAATCTCCGCGATATTTCCCCGCGTAAACAATACGCCCTTCTCCCGCGTATCCTCGAAGAACTCCTCACCTCCACGCGGATGGGCCCGGACGTCCATATAGAAGGATTCGACGTAGGCGTCCTTGTATCTTTCCTTTATGGCCTCGCCTACACGCAGCGCATTGATGCAGCAGACCCTGGAACAGTACGGCTTTCCTATCTGCTCATCCCGCGACCCCACGCAGTGGAGTATGGCGACCCTCGGATGGGCGGGCAATTCGATGCTGTCTGCCTTTGCTTCGAAATCGACGGTAGTCATGATCCTCTCGTCCCTTCCGTAGCCCAATTCCGGTTTTACCCGCGCGTCGAAGGGAGAGAACCCTATTGCCACGATCACTCCCCCGGCCGTGATCTTTCTCTCTCCGGTCGGGGTATCGAGAGTTGCCTCGTAGTTGCCGAAACTGCCCTCGAAGCTGCCGATGCTCGTCGAGGTGAAAATCTCCACGTTCTCTCCGGCCTGAAGCTCGGCTTCCATCTGCCCGATGACGGCCTCGCCGTCCTGTCTTATAGGCCAGATATTCTTCAACGTCCTCACATGGCCGCCGAGGCGCGCCTCTCTTTCAACGAGATAGACGTGCATGCCCATCCTTGAGAGAAAAAGCGCTGCGGACAGACCCGAGACGCCGCCGCCTATGATAAGCGCCGATTTCGTCACGTCCACCCGCTTTTCTTCGAGGGGCACGTAGTGGGCCGCCGCATAGAGTCCCGCCTTTATCAGCCTTATTGCCTTTTCCGTGTTCTTCTCGACATCGTCGCCGACCCAGGAGCAGTGCTCCCTGATGCCCACTCTTCTGAGAAGAAAGGGGTTGAGGGCCGCCTTTTTCAAGAGATCCTTAAAAAGCTCCTGGTGGAGCGACGGTGTGCAGGAGGCGATAATGACCCGGTCAAGGCCCTCTTTCTCGATGTTCTCCCTGATCATGTCCTGTCCCGGCTCGGAACAGACGAAGGGGTAGTCGGACGAGACGGTCACGTTGGGGAACTTGCTGAAATAATCGCGGACTTTTTTCACGTCGACCGTGTGGATGATATTGTGTCCACAGTGACAGATAAAGATGCCGGTTTTCACTCGCTTATATACTCCAGGCACCGCGATGCGGCATCTCCCCCGGAGGCGACCGTATCGGGCACGTCTTTCGGCCCGGAGGCCATGCCGCACACGAATATGCCTTCCACGTTCGTCCTCGAAGGGGCTGCGGCGTTCACCTTGATGAAGCCGTACTCGTCCCGCTCCACGGACATGATGCCGCAGAGCTCCGCCGTCCCTTTACGCGGTCTCACCCCGGTCGCGAGCACCACAAGGTCTACCTCTATCTCCCGCACCTCATTGCTCAGCATATCCTCCACCCTCACGACGAGCCCGTCCTTGCCCCTCGTCACCTCTCCCGGAATACCCCTGATATAGAAGGCGCCGGCTTCCTGCGTGCTCTTATAAAACTCCTCGTAGTTCTTCCCGTAGGCCCGTACGTCAATATAGGAGACATAAATCTCGGCGCCTTTCACCCTGTCCATCACGATGCTTGCGTGCTTTGCCGTGTACATGCAGCAGACCCGCGAGCAGAAGCGGGCGTTGCTCTGCCGGTCTCTGGAGCCCACGCACTGGATGAAGAAGAAGCGCTTCGGCGTCTTTCCGTTCACTATGATCTCGCCGCCGGTCGGTCCCGTCACCGAGCAGATACGCTCGAATTCAATGCCCGTCATCACCCCGGGAAGGGTACCGTAGCCGTATTCCCCTTTTTCGGTGGGATCATAGAGATCGAACCCCGGCGCGAGGACGATGCTGTCAAATTGCATCTCCACTGTCTCGTCCGCCATCAGGTAATCGACGGCCTTCACGTCGCACCGCCTCTCACACTCCCCGCACTCGATGCAGCCCTCGATCTGACCCGCGAGGCACCGGGAGGCCTCTTTTTGCGCCGCATCCGGCGCAAGCCCCCGGCTCACCTCGCGGAACGTACCGACCCTGGCATCCGGACTCTCCTCAGGTATTCGGACGCGCTCCGCCTTCATGACGCGCTCCGCCAACGCACCCGCTTCCGCCTCCGAAAGCTTCTCAGGGCTGCCTGCGGCGACATCCGCGACCAACAGCTCTCCCTTGAGATATTGGTTCATCGAGCGGGCAGCCTTTTTCCCCGCCGCGATGGCGTCGATCACGTAAGCCGGACCCGTCACAACGTCGCCACCGGCGAATATGCCCGCTATGCTCGTTGCTCCGGTGGAGGGGTCTATGGAGATTGTCCCGTTTTTTCCCGTGGGCACGCCAAGCCCCTGGGCAAAAGAGGTCTCGACCCCCTGTCCGAGGGCAGTGATCACCGTCTCGACGGGCACGCGGAATTCTGACCCCTTCACGGGCGACGGCCGCCTGCGGCCGCTCCCGTCGGGCTCGGCAAGCTCCATCCGGACGCACTCCATCTCCGAGAGCTTTCCGTCTTTTTCGTAAAACCGCACCGGCGCGGCGAGGAATTGCAGCTCTATGCCTTCCTGCAAGAGCGCCTCTACCTCCTCATGGCCGGCAGGCATCTCGTCGCGGGTACGGCGATAGACGACCGTGACATGCTCGCTCCCGAGCCTGCGGGCCGTTCTCGCGCAGTCGACCGCCGTATTCCCTCCGCCCACCACGACCACACGCGCCCCCAGGGCGACCGCCTCGCCGCCGGAAACCTGCCGGAGGAACCTTATGCCGTCCGTCACGCCGGGGAGGTCCTCGCCCTCAATGTCCAAAGGCATGCCGGCGGGCGCACCCGTGCTTATAAAAACCGCATCATGGTCGCGCCTGACGGCGTCGAGGGTCACATCCCTTCCGATCTCCACGTTGCACCGCATCCCCACGCCAAGGGCCCGTATATAGTCGATCTCTTTCTCCACCTCGGCCTTCGGCAGCCGGTATTCCGGTATGGCGTACCGCAGCATCCCGCCCGGCTCGGGGAGGGCCTCAAAAATTGTCACGTCGTGCCCCGCGAGCGCCAGGTCATGGGCACACGCAAGCCCCGCGGGACCTGCCCCGATGACCGCCGCCTTTTTCTCCGTCTTCTGAATCTGCGGGACCTCAAAGGAACCGAAGTCAAACCGGTCTGCCGCAAAGCGCTTACACTCGCGGATTGCCAGGGGGGCGTCGAGCTGCCCCCTGTTGCATGCCGCTTCACAGGGCGCGTAGCAGACCCGGCCGCACACGGACGGGAAGGGGTTCGTCTCCCTTATAAGCAGGTACGCGTCCCTGAACCTCCCCTCGCTGATGTGCTTCAGATAGCCAAGCACGTTTGTGTGGACGGGGCACGCATCCATGCACGCGGCCTTGCACGGCCTCACCCGTCGCTTGTCGATGCTGGCCTTATTGGGTATGGCTTGAGGGAAGGGGATATAGACGGCCTTCCTCGTGCCCGTCCCCATATTGAATTCGCTCTTCATGACAACGGGACATCCGGGGAAACAGGTGCCGCAGGCAGTACACTTCTTTATATCGACGAAGCGCGCCTTCTTCCGGATCGTGACGCTAAAGCCCCTCCCCTCTTTCCTTACCGCCGCCGGTCGGGCCCAGGAGAGCAGCTCTATGTTCCGCTGGAGCGCCACCTCCACCATCTTCGGCGAGAGGGTGCATGTGGAGCAATCGAGGGTGGGGAAGGTCTTATCGAGCTGAATCATCCTTCCGCCTATCGACGGTCCTTCTTCGAGCATCGTCACCTTGACGCCGCATGAGGCGAGCTCCAGGCCGGCGGTGATGCCGCCGATCCCCCCGCCGACGACGAGGACCTGTTTTTCCCTGTCTCCCTCTCCGATCATCGCAATTTATGGGGCTCAGCGCCCCCTCCACGAGCAAGCTCGCGGAGCCACCCCCCTCAGAAATGCCGGGCCTGCTTCAGCACTTGGTTTACGTAAAACTCTTGGCACTACGTCATCCTTTTTTGACAATATCCTTCATTTTATCCCGAAGCTTGTTGGCATCGCATATGACGCCGAAATGGGCATACTGGAAAATTGGCGCCTCGGGGTCCTTGTTGACCGCTATGATGCACTCTGAGTCCTTCATCCCCGCGATGTGCTGGAATGCGCCGCTTATAGCCATAGCAAGGTACACCTTGGGCCTGACCGTCTTGCCGGAGGTACCGACCTGCCGGGGCTTGGGAAGCCACGTCTTGTCGATAACCGGCCTCGATCCGGAGAGGACGGCCCGCAATATGCCGGCCAACTCCTCGTAAGCAGGTATCTCGTCCTTGCTGCCGATCCCCCGTCCCACAGAAAGGAGAAAGTCGGCCTTGGTGATATCGATTTCCCCTTTTTCCTCTTCCACGTACTCGACGAAGCTCCGCCCCTCCGGCGGAATGATGCCGTCGAGTACCTCGACGGCTGCGGCCGATTCCTGCTCGACGGCGTGCTCCTTGAAGCTCCCGCTTCTTACGGTAAGGACGAAGGCGCCTTCCTTCGGCTTGAATTCTCCGAAGATCTTGTCGGAATAGTAGCTTTTCAGGAAAACGCCCCTTTCCGCGTCAAAGCCGCTCACATCCGTGATGAGGGGCAGATCGAGAGCACCCGCGAGATATGAAGCCAGCTCGATCCCCGATGACGAGCTGGTGAAGAGTATCGCGCCGGGCAGGCCCTTCGCCTCGATCACCTTCCGTACTATCTGCGTCATTGCGAGCGGGTTAAGGAAAATCGTTTCCTCTGTCCGCACCCTGATGATCGTGCTCGCGACGCGCTCGCCCACCGTGTAGGCCCCGTCAGGCATAAGCAGGGTAGTCTCCATCCCGAGCAGGTGCGACAGGCCCAGGCTATCCAGATTTCTCTCCTCGAAGAGACCCCGCCTCACTTCCGCCACAACCAGTGCGTAGCTCATTGATACACCCCCTTCTCCTTCAGGATGCCCAAGAGGTTTTTGCAGACCGTATCGAGCTCGCCGCCGAGCATGACGGCCCCGCCCTTTTTCACGGGATAGACCCACTTCACGACATCGATCATCCGTTTCACGTGCTCCTGGTACTCCGTCGCCTTGAATACCTTCCGCTCCACCTTGGAGGCCTTCCGTACCCCCATGATGGAGACGTACCGGGGCTCGTTGATGCCGCTCTGGAGCGAAAGCACGGCCGGCAGCGCAACCTTGATGCGCTCCTGCATGCCGCCCTCCAGCTCCCTGCGCACGACGACATGGCCGGCCTCAAAGGCGTCTATTCCTATCACCATCGACGCATAGGGAAGGCCCAGCTTGGCGGCGAGAATGCCGCCCACGGACGCAAACTGGTCGTCCTCCGATTGTACGCCGGTAAAGATGGCATCGTAGGGCAGAGCTTCCTTCTTGAGAAACGTATAGATGAGGGCGGCCCTGGCCTGCGGGTCATGGATAACCTCTTCCGTCTCGATGAGGATACCGTCCTTTGCGCCCATGGCGATAGCCCTTCTCAGGACCTCGTCCGATTCCGCATCGCCGACGGAGATCGCCGTGACCGCGCCGCCCGTCTTCTCGACGGTCCTCACCGCCTCTTCGACCGAGTAGTTGTCCCAGTCATTCACCTTGAACGGCACTTTCGAAAGGTCGACCGCCCGCCCGTCGCCCACTATGCGGAGCTCTTCCTCCTGCGTCGCCGGCACCCTTTTCGTCAATACCAAGAGATTCATTTTATGTGACCTCCATGAGTATTTCCGACAGCTCTTTCACTGTCTGTCCCTTCTCTTTTGCGGGGTCTTCCAGGGTCATGACGCAGAATGGACAACTTGTTGCGATCACCTCGGCGCCTTTTTCCATTGCTTCGAGCACCCGGACTTCCGCATTCCTCACCTCTGCCTGTCCCTCCGCCTCGAAAAACATCCGGCCGCCCCCTCCCTCACAGCACAGGGAGGTCTCTCTCGATCTGGTAAATTCGAGAAGCTCAAGACCGTCGAGAGAGCGCAAGATGCTCCGGGGCTGATCGAAAACCCCGTTCTGCTTGCCCAGGAAACACGGATCGTGATATATCACCCGCTTTTCGTACCGCCCTTCGATCCTCAGTTTTCCGGCTGCTATCAGGTCCGCGAGGACCTCCGTGTAATGAGAGACCTTGATCCCGAGTTCCCCGTACTCCTTTTTCAGGACATTCATGCAATGGGGCGAAAGGGCTATGATCTCCCGTACCCCATACTCCTTGAAAGCCGCTATGTTCTCTTCCTGCAGCTCCTCGAAGAGACCGGCTTCGCCTATTCTCCTGATCTCGTTGCCGCAGCACGCCTCTTCTTCGCCGAGCACGCCGAACTCGACGCCCCCCCTGTGCAGCAGGGTCGCCACGTTCACGGGGATCACCATGCAGCGGGGGTCATATGCCTGAATGCAGCACGTAAAAAGCAATCTTTTCGAGCTGGTTTCACTGATGTGGGGAACGGCGACATCTGCCTTCTCCACCCACGCCCCCCTGCGAGCCCGTGACCGGCCCCAGGGGTTCTTCTGGACAAAGGTGTTTTCGAGGGCCTTTTGGATCGACACGGGGATCCGGCCCTCTTCGACAAAGGCGGACCTCACGTCGATGATCACTTCCGATGGCTTTACGTCCCTCGGGCACCGGAGCGTGCAGGCCCCGCACGAGGTGCAGTGCCAGGGGAGGGCTTCGTCTATTTCACGCTCAAACTGCCGCTTTCTCACGATCATCCGGATATTGAAGGCCGTCCGGCCTGCCTCGGGGCAGCTGCCCGTGCACTTCCCGCACTGGATACACGTCAGCACCCTGCTCGGGCTCGAGTATGTCATGTAGTTCCACCTCGCCTTAAGGCCTTGGCTGCATCGAGAGCGGGGAGACTCCGGCAGCCCCTGTATGGAGGATACACGTTGTATTTGTTTAGCCTATCATATGCTTCCGCTCTATTCCAGTCGCCGGGAGCAATAGACCGACCTCCCGGTCTATTCGCATAATATAGTAGCGGCACGGCGTGTAATTGTCAAGAAGAACATTTCCTCCCGAGATATAGCACGAAAGCGCTGCATGTCGCCTCATACCTTTTTTCAAGGCGCGTCCGGTTCTCCCGGTATCAGAATTTCCCCAGAAGGTGCCTGCCGATGAGCACTTTCTCTACTTCCTTCGTGCCCTCGAAGATCTCAAGCACCTTCGCGTCCCTCCAGTAGTGCTCCACATCATACTCCTTCAGGATGCCGTACCCCCCATGCAATTGGATTGCTTCGTCGGCCACCTTCACCGCCACTTCACAGGTGTACCACTTCGCCATGGCAATGAGGGCCGGATCGATCTCGCCTCTATCGACCTTCATTGCGGCCCTATAGAGAAGGCTTCTTCCCGCTTCGAGGAGGGTGGCCATTTCCGCGATCTTTGCCTGCACGATCTGTAGTCCGGCAAGGGGGCCGCCAAAGGCCTTTCTCTTCTTCACATGGTCTATCGCCTTTTCGAGCGCGCCCTGTGCAGTGCCTACCGCAAGGCCGCCTCCGCCGTCGAGGCGGGCCCGGTTGAAGAATTGCATGAGCTGATAAAAACCTTTTCCTTCCACTCCCACGAGGTTTTTCTTCGGTACCCGCACGTCCTTGAATGTCACCTCTCCCGTATCCGAGCATCTGATCGACAGTTTTCCGTGGAGCTTGCTCGCCTCATAGCCGGGGCGGTCCGTTTCCACGATGATTGTGCTGAGCCTGTCGTGTTTCTTAGGATTTTTCGGATCGGTAACACAGAGTACCAAGAGGAAATTACCTACGTTGGCGTTGGTGATGAACATCTTGTTGCCGGAGATCACATACTCGTCTCCGTCCTTTACGGCGGTCGTTGTAATGGCTGCCACGTCGCTTCCGGCATCGGGTTCGGTAGATGCCATACCCGCCCTCCACTCACCTGCGCATACGGGCGGAAGGTAGGTGAGCTTCTGCTCCTCCGTGCCGAACAGCTTTATCAACTGGGTGCCGAAATAGGATGCCACCATGCACTGGGCAATCCCCGTATCCACCCGGGCGAACTCCTCTATGATCAGACACTGTTCGAAGTGGCCGAGTCCCGCCCCTCCGTATTTTTCTTCTATAAAAACTCCCAGGAACCCAAGCTGCCCCGCCTTCTTCCAGATCCGGTCGTCAAACTGTTCCTTCTCGTCCAGTTCGCGCGCTATATCCTTGAACTCTTTCTCTGCGAACTCCCGTGCTGCCTGCTTGATATCTTGCTGTTCCGCCGTCAACTCGATCATTCCGCTCCTCCATGGAAAATGCCGTTTTTAGTCCGCCATGATCTTGTCCGTCATCCTCTTCGCGACTCTTGACATTCCTTGCGATTATCGCTCGTAGTATGTGCGAATCTCTTTTTTGAGTATCTTTCCTTGTGGGCTCTTCGGCAGCGCTTTCCAGAAATCAACTGTCTTCGGCTTCTTGAAGCCGGCCAGGTTTTTGCCGCAGAATTCAATTATCTCCGCCTCTGAAACCTGAACGCCCTCGTTCAGAACGATAACTGCTTTCACTACCTCTCCCCAGTGCTCGTCGGGTAATCCTATCACCGACGCCTCTGAAACAGCAGGATGCCTGTAGAGGACTTCTTCAATCTCACGGGGGTAGACGTTCACGCCTCCGGAAATAATCATGTCGTTCTTTCTTTCCACTACGTACATGTACCCGTCTTCATCAAATCTTCCCAGATCACCGGTGTGCAGCCAGCCATTCACGAGCTTCTTTTGCGTCTCTTCGGGCATCTGCCAATACCCCACCATCATGGCCTCACTTCGCCCTATGATCTCACCCACAGCACCGGTCGGGACATCATTATCATGCTCGTCCACGATCCTTATTTCATAGTTGACGGCGGGTCTTCCAGATGAAGCGAGTCTTGCAAGACTCTTCTCCGTTCCATCGAGGACGTGATCCTCAGGTTTCAGCACGGTAGTGAAGGGACCGCTCTCAGTCTGTCCGTACATCTGGGCGAAACCGCATGGAAAGACCGCCAGCGCCTTCTTTAGCAGCTCGACAGGCATGGATGACCCTGCATAGAGGATCAACCGCAAGCTGCTCAGGTCGTACTTATCGACGTTCGGCGACTGAAGCAGGCTATGAATCATGGTGGGAACAAACTGGCACCACGATATCCGCTCCTTTGAAATGTAGTCAAGAATCTGCTCGGGGTTGAACCCGCCTTCCCGCTTTATATAGATGGTGTTAGGCAAGAACGAATGGCGCACAATGTTGTCCTCGCAAGCAATGTGGTACATGGGAAAGGTTATCAAGACCCGTTCGTCGTATTCGACCCTCAAATCGATCACAGACGCGGTGGCGTCGGACATCAGGTGCCTGTGTGTCCTCATCGCCCCCTTCGGCTTTCCCGTTGTGCCCGCGGTAAAGAAGATACTCAGTACATCGTCTTCAACCACCTTGACCGCCGGCTCTCCACTTCGTCCCCCGGCGATAACCGTTTCATAGTCTTCCATAAACGGGTGGTCCGGCTCACTCAGCGATATATATGTGTCCGTCGAGACGAGTTGAGGCCGGAGCTCGCTTATCACGTGGGCGAAATCGCTGTCCACAAAAAGGAATTTAGGGCTCGAGTACTCGACAATATCCTTCAGTTCCCACGGTTTCACGTGGTTGTTGTAGGGGCAGAAGATACCGCCGGCCTTCGCTGCAGCGAAGTACAGTTCTATAAACTGGTGACAATTATGGACAAGAACTCCTACCCTGTCGCCCTTTTCCAACCCCCGATCGACCAGAGCATGGGCCAACCTGTTTACCCGGTCGTTCAACGCGCGGAATGTCATGGAACGGTCTTCGAAGACCACCGCCATTTTTTCCGGGAATTTATTCGCGTTTCTTGTAAGCAGATCACCGATGGTCATTTCATCCCTCCTCCCGCTCGTCTTCTCTATATATCCATGCCCTCACGCACCGGGTGTCAGGCGGTGGCTGGAACCGGCGTACGAGCCTGTCACACAGGAGTCATATGCATTATCCCTCATGGCATGAGCGCATTTGGTAGAAACAGCACGATCTGGGGAAACACGAAAGCGAGGATCACCACGACAACGAGGGAGATCAGGAAGGGGTATACCCCGCTATAGATCACGCCCATAGGTACCTTCGTGATGTTTTTCACCACGAAGACGCAGATGGCAACAGGAGGAATGACGGAGCCGATACATATGGTGAGAGCCACCAGGATCCCGACCAAAAGCGGGTCGTACCCCAGTTTCGTCATGATGGGGAAAAAGATCGGCGTGGCGAGGATCATGAAGGCAAGGTCGTCGATGAACGACCCTCCCAGAAGATAGATGAGGAAGATCAGGATCATGATGAGCACCGCCGGTATCTTGAGACCCAGCACCCATTCACCGAGAGCGTTCGGCATGTTCGTCACTGCGATAAAGTGGCCGAGCATGTTCGAGGTGGCAATCAACAATAATACCATACAGGCCGTTCTCAGGGCTTCCCTCACGGACTTCACGTAACCGCGAAAGTCGATGTTTCTCTTGAAGAAGCACAGAAGGAGCACTGTGAAGGCGCCTATGCTGCCTGCTTCCGTGGGGGTGAAGACCCCCTTCATAAGACCGATGATGATCACAAAGAAAATCACGATGGGCCACACGACCTCGGGAAGCGTCTTCCACCGCTCGTTCCACGGGAATTTTTCGCTCCTGGGGGCGAGTTCCGGATTTATCCTGCACCACCCGAGAATGACCACCACGAAGAAGAAAGCGATGAGGAGCCCCGGGATAAGGCCCGCCAGGAAGAGCCTGCCTATGGAGAGCTGGGTGATGATGCCGAAAATGATGAGCACAACGCTGGGGGGTATGAGCACGCCCAGGGTGCCGACGGTGGCAACGATCCCGGTGGACAGCTTCTTTGAATACCCATATTTTGTCATCTCAGGGACGGCGACACTCGCGAAGGTGGCCGCCGTGGCGGCAACCGAGCCGCATATGGCCTTGAAAGCAGTTGCCCCGGCAACCGTGGCTATGGCCAAGCCTCCCGGAATGTGTCCGAGGAACTTGTGGGCACAGTCATAGAGCCGCTTCGCGATGCCCGCGTTGAATGCGATCTGGCCCATGAGGATAAAGAGCGGGATGACCGTCAATCCGTACGAGGCGAGGGCATCGAAAAAATCGTTCGCCATAAGGCCCATGGCGGCCTTCACATTGACCAGGTACGCAAATCCCGCCACGCCGATAATGCCCATAGCGAAAGCAAGCTCGATGCCGGTCATAAAAAAAGCCAGCAGCATCAAAAGGAAAATCGATCCTATCGCAGCCTCACTCATGGCCCACCTCCTGGATGGTCGTGATAAGGCCGGACAGGAGCACGAGACACTCGACGAAGGCGCAGATGCCCAGAATATACGCCACGGGATAGTAGGGTACGTGGAGGGTAAGGGAAACCTCGTGCTTGTCGTAGAGATCGACCCCCTGGGCGAAGAGGTTCCAGCCGAGGAGGAAAAAGAAGGCTATGCCGCATAGTCTGTTGAAGACCAGGGTCGCCTTCCGGGTTCTTCCCGACAACTTTTCCAGGAGCAAATCGACGTTCACATGAGCGCCTTCCCAGGAAGTCATGGGGATTGCACATCCTACCACCACGGCCCCTCCGAGGAAAACGAGCTCATAGGTGCCGGTGATCGGCTTTCCGAAGAAGCGCAGGATGACGTCCACGACTGTGACGAGCATCATCAAAGTGAGCACTACGCCCCCGAGGACATCCATTACCGTGGCCACTCTGAGGATTGTTCTGTGTAGCCCTTGCATTCCCTTACCTCCTGATGGCCCACTTACTTCTTATAAGGTTTCAGGTAATCACGGACGAACTTCAGGGCCTCATCGCCCGGCAGGCCCTTCTCCTTCATTCTCTTGACATAATCGTCGAAGAGGGGCTGTGCCTTTTGGACCCACCTGGCCTCTTCAGCCTTTGAAAGGGAGGTGATCTTATCGCCTCGCTTCAGCATGTAATTCTTGCCGCTCTTCTCGATTTCATCCCACATGGCGGCGTACTTCTCGATGTACTCCGGGATCATCTGATCTATCACCTTCTGGACGTCCGGCGGAAGGGAATTCCATTTGTCCTTGTTCATCGCCACAACGAAACAAGCCGTATAGGAAGTGCCGAAGTTCTCCGTCGTATACTTTATCTGCTCGCCGGTTCTGAAGCCTTCCAGCGACTCGTAGGAACTCATGAGCCCATCCGCCACCCCTCTCGACAGGGCATCGTAGACGTCGCTCATGGTCATTGCCACAGGCACGCCGCCGAGGAGCGCCATCAGTTTTGCGTTGGAGCCGTAAGTCCTCATCTTGAGCCCCTTCAGGTCTTCCAGCTTCGTGATGGGCACCGACTTCGTATGGACGATTCCCGGGCCCTGTGAATGGAACCAGAGGATCTTCACCTGATCGAATTCTTTTGGCTTGAACTTGGCGTAAAACGCGTTTGACAGGTGGGTGGCCACCGTGTTGTTCGGATACCCGTGAGGCAGGTCGATCACCTCGGTCAAGGGGAACCTTCCCGGGGTATAGCCGAGGACGTGGTTACCCACGTCGGATATGCCCTTGGTCACGGCGTCGTAGGCCTGGGACGCGGGCACCAGCGTGCCCCCGGGGTAGTAGTTGACCTTTACCTTGCCGGCGGCCCTCTTCTCCAGCTCCTTCCCCCACTCATCGAGAAGAATACTCTGCTTATGGGTGATAGGAAACCAGTTTGCCACCTTGATTGTTATCACCTTTTCTGCGGCATAAACCTGGGTCGAGACATTCAGCAAGAAACAAAAAACAACTGCGGCAAGAATCCCGACAATAGTCGATCCTTTCATAACCCCCCCCCTTTTTACGATCTGTTATGCCCTTGTCCACCCGGCATAAAAATTCCCCTAAAAAATTTCCCTATCAATTTTGTGTTTCCCTATTTGCAAATCGGATGCCAGCCAGCTCGTTCCCGAAAGTCAAAGCACGCGCCGACTTCTCATGCGGGTCCGTTGAATTCCCGATTACTCTGTCTGTGCCAAAAGGCGACAGGTGTCCCTTTTGGCGCCACTACTTGCATTTGGACGGACCGATACATACATTCCCCATCATTGTCCTTCTCTTCGTCTTCCCTCAGATCGCCCTTTTTCTGCCGCACGCGCTGATGGGATGACGAGGGGATGAGCACAGAAAAAATTGTCGAAGGAGGTTGAGCCATGGAATCTTATCCTTGGTGGACGGAAGAGCAGAAGAGGTTCGCGGATGATGTGAGCGCATTCGCCGAGGAGGTCTGGCCCAGAGACGTAGAGACGCGATGGACCAGAGAATTTCCCTTCGATATCTTTGCGCGGATCGGAGAAAAGGGGTTCACGGGGGCCGCAATCCCGAAGGAGTACGGCGGCCTCGGACTGGGCGCGACCGGGGCGTGCATTGCGGCAGAAGCGATGGGCCGGATGCCTGGGGTGAGCAGGGTCTTCGTGGGAAACATGCTCGGGGGTTTGAGGCAGCTCATCGAGCACGGCTCAGAGGAGCAGAAACTGCGCTTCCTTCCCCGCGTTGTAAAGGGGGAGATCGGCGCCATCGTGATCACGGAACCTTTCGCCGGCACCGACGCGGCGTCTATAGAGACGACCGCAAAGCGGGAAGGAGATACCTATCTGTTGAGCGGTAAGAAGCGCTTCATTGTTTCGGCCGGTGTGGCAAGCAGGTACATGGTTTATGCGCGAACCAGCAGCAACGCCGACGATATCCGGCACTATCGCCACCTGACGGCATTCGTCGTGGAGAAGGGCGCCCCGGGCTTTACCGTGGAAAAAATCAATGAGGTAATGGGCTTCAACAACATACAGAACGGCGTACTCGATTTTCATAATGTTCCTGTTCCCGCTGCAAACCGGATCGGTGAGGAGGGGGACGGATGGCGGGTCATGACCGTGGGACTCAACTTCGAGAGAACGCTCATCAGCGCGGTGGTCTCCGGCTGGATAGGCGAGCTTCTCAGGAACGTCGTCCCGCACACCCGGCGGAGGGTCCAGTTCGGCCGTCCCACCATCGATATCCCCGAAAACCAGTTCAAGATAGCCAACCTCATCATCAAGAAAAACATGGCGCGCCTCGCCACCTATAATACCGCCTATCTATGGGACCTCGGGGCCGACATCACGGTAGAATCAAACGTATCGAAGGTCTTTTGCTGCGAAGCGGCCGTCCAGGCAGCCCTTGACGCGATGCAGGTCATAGGCGGGGATGCGGTAACGACGTTCTATCCCCTTGTCGAGATAATGAGCCAGGCAAAGGTGGAAAATATGGGTGGCGGGACCATGGAGGCGTGCCGGCTCGTCATCTTCAGATCAGGTGTGCGCAAGATGGCGAAAGATTTACGGATGGAGCCGCGCCGCATCCACCCCGTCCTCGGTATACCGGTGCCGGTTGCCGGTCAGGAGTTGAAAGAGACGGACCTCACCGAAGAGAAGCTCCTCGGATTGCTGGCGGACGACTACCGTGTGAATCCGGGTATTTTCATGAGCCGCGAGGATATAATCGAACGGTTCGAAACGGATGACGCGACCCTCGACGACCTTCTGACCTCTCTTGAAAAAAAAGGCCTTGTAAAGCTCTACCGGAAAGGAAACGGTATCGAACTGGCCAAGGCGACCTACGACGGTCTTGACCGGGCCCACCCGCCGGAATACTACCGTTGGTTCCCGGAATGGATCACCACGGGAAAAGACCGGATATTTTAAATAAAAGGGGCGGGCAACGCAGAATCAGGAACCGCCGTCCAGCTTCTGGTAGAATTTTTTCCTGCTGATCCCCAGCAAACGGGCGGCTTTACTCTTGTTTTCCCCGGTATAGCGCAGCACTTTTTCTATGTGGCTTCTCACTATGGTGTCAAGTCTGAAATCGTCTTCCTGCAGCATGGACTTGCGCGACGAATGGTGATCGGTTGAACCGGTCCGAAGGCTGAGAGGAAAATCATCCGCGACAATCTCATCCCTGGCTGAAGAAAGAAGCATGGCCCTCTCAACTACATTCGCCAATTCTCTCACATTACCCGGCCATTCATACTCCAGAAGAAGCTTTGCGGCTTCACTGGAAATCGCCTTTCGCTTACTGTCTTTACTCAATTTGGTGATGAAATAATCGGCCAGCAGAGGTATGTCCTCTTTCCGGTCGCGAAGCGGCGGAACGGCCACTATAAAGGCATTGATCCTGTATAACAAATCTTTGCGGAATCTGTTGCTCCCCACCTCTTCGTCAAGTCTCTTGTTGGTAGCAAATATGAAGCGGACATTGACTCTCTTCTCCCGAACATCACCTAATTTCATGAAAACGCCTGTTTCAAGGACTCTTAACAGCTTCGCCTGTATCGGAAGACTCATGTCGCCCACTTCGTCCACAAAAAAAGTACCCTTGTTGGCTATTTCCAAAAGACCCATCTTATCTCCGTGGGCGCCGGTAAATGCCCCTCTCTTGTAGCCGAACAACTCGCTTTCAAGAATGGTCTCCTGGAGGGTACTCGAGTTGATGGCGACGAACGGGTTCTTCGCGCGAGCAGAAGACGTGTGAACAGCTCGGGCCGTCAATTCTTTTCCCGTCCCTGTTTCCCCGGTGATCAAAATCGGCACATCCGATGCGCTTACCAGAGAAATAAGACTTTTCAGCTCTTTTATACGCCTGCTCTCACCCACGAACTTGTTCTGGAACTCTGCGCGTTGCAGCTGCTTCTCAAGAAGGATATTCTTCTCTTTCAGCGATTTTTTTTCATACGCTTTAAGAATGACATTGCCTAGCTCGGAAATTTTACAGGGTTTGATCAGATAGTCGTATGCCCCGAGTTTCATCGATTTGATTGCCGTGTCGACGGAGGCATGGCCGGTCAGCATCACGATCTCGAAATTAGGCTCCGTTTCTTTCAGCCTGCTCAACAGGTCGATCCCGTCCATGTCAGGAAGCTTGATGTCGAGGACACCCACATCGAACGTCTGCTTCTTCAGCAGGGGAAAAACGTCCTTGGCTGAAGGAACCGTACAGACAGCGAACCCTTCCCGCTCCAGTTTCTTCTTAAATGCCTGGGTAAGCTGAACCTCATCATCGACGATCAATACCCGGATCTTGTCCATGGTCCTCACCCCTTGCTCGCGGCAACCGGGAGACTTATCCTGAAGATGCTTCCGCCTCCCTGTCGCTGCCGCATCTCAATACCGCCCCCCATCTTTTTCATGAGATCGTGGCAGATTGTCAAACCAAGCCCCATACCCTTGCTCGATTTCTTTGTGGTAAAGAAGGGCTCAAAAATATGGTCGGCGATACTTTCCGGAATACCGGGTCCGTTGTCCTCGAACTCGACCCTTACGCATTCCTCGTCAATCTCCGTCTTTATCCTGATTTCTGCCTCCGTTCTCGCTTCCATGGCGTCAAGGGCGTTTTGGGTGATATTCATGAATACTTGTCTCAAGGCCCTGGAGTCCCCTTTTATCAACGGCAGATCGGTACGAAAGGCTCTTGTAACCCTTACCCCCCGCTCCGAAAAGTCCTTTGCTCCGACTATATCGTCCAACAGATAATTGACGTCGATGCTGCCCTCTTCGATCCCTTCTCTCCACAAAAGGTCGAATAGATTCTTGATAATCTCCTTGCACTGAAAGGCCTGCTTTTGAACGACTTCCAGATATCCCCGCAGCTCTTCAAATTCAGCCGCCGTGACACCAAGACGGCCTGAAGGGGGGATCAGATCGCAGGCAAGCTCGGCATGCGCCACTAACGTGGCAAGGGGGTTGTTGAGCTCATGAGCGATAGCCGTTGCGAGTCTTCCGATGGCCGACATCTTCCCTTCCTGCATCAACTGGGCACTTATCCGCACCCTCTCGGTCGTTTCCTCAATAATGCAGAGAAGTCCTTCTACCCTTCCGTCCTTTGTTCTTAACGGCACCCCCCTGAAATGCATATACTGGCTCTCACCGCGATAATTAGCGAAAGGAAAATCCCACAGCGCAAAAGCCTCTCCGTTCAATCCTTTCTTTATATAATCCGCGAGGCCGCAACTGATCGTATAGCGATTCCGCAGCCAATTGAAACCGAGTAGCTTTTCCGAGGCCTGGGCGCCCAAGCCGGAAAGCGTTCCAAGCGCAGGATTCACGCTGAGAAACATGCCGTTCCTGTCGATGGTGAAAATGGCTACAGGCGCGTTCTCTATGATCGCTGAGTTCAACTCGCTGATCCGGCGCAGCTGCTCCTCAACCTGCTTCGATGCGGTGATATCCTGCACCATTTCAATCACCAGATGCGTGTCGTCGGCACGGTGCCGACCGAGAGGCACTGCGGTAGCGAGAAAATGACGGTGCTCATCTCCTGTCGAGCTCTTTATTTCTGCGATCTCAATTTTTCCCGATTCGAAGCTTTTGACCACGGGGCAATCGTCACATCGCTCTCGCCTGTCAAGGATCTCTCTGTAGCAACGGGCCTTGCGCCTTTTGAAGACACTCCTCGTGCCATAGCGTTCCAGGGCCCTTTCGTTGACCCACTCGATTTCGAGATGCTCATTGAGCACATACAGCTCATGAGGAAGCGCATCGAGCATGGCTCGCAAGATAGTGGGATTTTCTACCAAGTGCAATGTCACGTAGCGCCCCTTCCGCCGAGAACACTTTAGCATAGATCAACCAGGACTTCAAAAGAACCATGCGCCACCGGTAATTCCCGGTGATCTGCCTTTTTCCCGGCAAATCCCTACCGATCGTGGTTACCCCCTATGGCCGTGCGTGAAGACAGAAGATCCGTCGAAAGAACATCATACGAAGCCGGAGGGCTCAGGCCTGTCCTACGCCACTTCGCCCCGGCAGGAACTTCCCGCGCCTCCGGTACAGCGGTAGCAATGGTCGCCCGTGACCTCTCTGCCGCTCGGTGACCCCGGGCTCCATATGTGGGAGAGAGAGCACAACCGCCACGTGATTCCGGGCATAGAGATCGATAAACGTTTCATACCCTTTTTCCAGAAGGATCACCCCGTTAGTCCTCACTACAAGGCGACGCCCCAAAGGGGCGCATCGGTCAAGCAACCACCGGAGACGCGGGTGCAGCTCGGGGCTCCCGCCCGTAATATCGAGGGTATCGATGGAAGGGGCGCTGAAGACCTTGACGCACTGCTCCATCACTTCTGCCGGCATCGCTTCTCGCCTTTGGGGACCTGCATTCACATGGCAGTGCCTGCATTCCAGATTACACCGGTACCCGACGTTCACCTGGAGTACGTCGACGGCCTCGGCCCTCACCCGACTGATCAACCGGGGCACACGACCTTTCCTCCACACCATATCCGTACCACCCACCCACCTTGTATGTGCTTGATAAACCGGTCTCGCCGGCATCCTTATTACTATCATCACAAAAATTAATCTGTCAATGACTCGAGGCGGTCAGGCCGAGCATTTGCAAACTCTGCCTATTTTTTTGCGCGGAAAGTGGGAAGGTGCGGGGGGGGGGAAACAGGACGGAACATCTGCCGACAAGCTCTTCCGGTCGGAGGGAATTTTGATGCAAGGCGCCGAGATACATAGGCAGGGTACCCGCGCTCCTCGGCGATGGCGCGGGTGGCAAGGCGCGAAATTCACCCGACCGCCCGGCAAAAACAAGGGCCGCCCAAAGACGGCCCCTCCTGTAGTAGCCTTAGAGTTTCACGACGTTCGTCGCCCGAAGGCCTTTCGGCGTCTTCTCGACGTCGAAGCTGACCGCCTGACCTTCCGACAAAGATTTAAACCCGTTGCCGGCAATAGACGTATGGTGGACAAAGATATCTTCACCATCTTCTTTGGTGATGAATCCAAAACCCTTCGACTCATTAAACCACTTAACGGTTCCTTTCGTCATAGCACACACCTCCTTTCGTAGCGTTGAAAGGTTACGAAAACGCAATAAGAAACGCCGCAAAGCTTAACAGGTCTTTGCGGCTCTCAATACGGCAAAAACGTAAACTTCTTAGGGCAGACAATACCACACACTTATGTCGAAGTCAAGCCAAATTTCAGAAATAAATGCCTTCATTGCAGCGGAATGAGACTTTTTTGTTGCTATTGTCTCTCTTAGATGACTAAGCTATGTGCGTTCGATGGAACTCCTTTGATTATCCCGGATTTCCTTCTTCACGCAAATATGGTCACCGCAGGAGCCGTGAATGCCGTACAAACAAGTTTTGCCGCCCTTAACCATAAAGGGGAAACATATACCCGTGCCGATCGTCCAGGGGGGAATGGGCATCGGGGTGTCTCTTTCTCCGCTTGCTTCGGCGGTTGCCGTCGAGGGAGGACTCGGTATCGTGTCGAGCGCATGTCTGGACTTGTTAACGTCCAGAAGACTTCAAAAAGAGCTTACCACGTACCAGGCAGTACGCGAAGAGCTGTCGATCGCCAAAGATAAGGGTGGGGTCGTCGGCATCAACATCATGGTGGCCATTGCCAGACATTACGAAGATTCGGTCAGGGCCGCTATCGATGCGGGGGTTGATGTAATTATCTCCGGCGGAGGTCTTCCCCTGGCCCTTCCCACTATCAAGGATCCGGGAGCCACCGCCCTTGTTCCCATTGTCTCTTCTGCGAGGGCGCTGGAGCTTATTTGCAGAAAATGGGAAAGGCACGGCTACAGACCTGATGCGGCCGTACTGGAGGGCCCTCTTGCAGGCGGTCATCTTGGGTTCAAATTCGAGGAAATATCCCTGGAAGAGAACAAACTCGAAAATCTCCTGCCTCCCGTCAAGGAGACCGCGGCGAAATATGGGAATTTCCCTGTGATCGTCGCCGGCGGTATTTTCACGCGCGAGGACATCCTGAGCTTTTTGCATCTCGGGGCTGACGGCGTGCAGATGGGGACCCGCTTTTTGGTAACGGAAGAAAGCAGTGCATCGATGCGGTACAAACAGGCTGTTCTGGATGCGAGCAAGGAAGACATAATCGTTTCCCGGAAACCAGGCTCGCCTTGCGGGCTGCCTTTCCGGATACTACGGAAAGCGCCCATGTTTCTTTCCGCGCAGCAGGGTCTCAGGAAACCGCGATGCGACAAGGGATACGTCCAGCTTAAGGACAAGAGCGGCTCTTACCTCTGTCGCGCCACGTCATCGAGCCGGGACTACTTTTGCATCTGCAACGGCCTTTTGAGCTCGGCGGGTTACAACATGGAGTCCGAAGAGCCTCTGTATACGGTCGGGACGAACGGTTATCGTGTGGACAGGACGCTTACGGTCAAAGACCTCATGAACGAGCTTACCGGATCCAGTGCTCACCCGTAACGACGCCCTTCCCTTCCCTCATTCCCGCCCGCACCGAAAACGGCCTCTTAAGGGCGGGGGGAAAAACTACGTGGTTCCCCTTGAAGCAGCGACGAGGCGCGAAGCACCAGGGGGCCGGCGGACAGCGGTCAACCTGAAAGCCCACACGCCGTCCATGGGAGGATAAGGGTCGTGCACCGTACTGAAAAGGAGGTTCTGTGCTTATAGGAAAAATCAACGACAGACACAAACAGAAATTGCTGGTCACGCTCCGCGACGTTAAAGGTACGAAAATGATAGATTTCAGGGTGCACCAGACCGGTCAGGACGGCGAGCTAATCGCAACCCCCGCCGGGGTTTCCATTACCGCTGACCAAGCGGAGCAGGCTATCAAGCTGCTGAAGGAGGCGAGAAGGCGGATTGCCGAGCTTCCGTGACGCGGGAGACGGGAGACTACCGACACGATTCCTGATCTTTCTTGACAAAAAGCCGCTTAAGGTCCATAATCAAAATAACATCATGCTGCGAGGGTTTCACGGTTCTTCCGGACGCCGTTCCCAGGGTTGAGGAAAGCATCCGGAATGCGTTTTTTGTCCAGCGGATCGGTTCTTCGGCCGATGAGGCAACCCCCTATCAGGCAAGGAGAAGGGATGGCAAGGCGAAGTCAGCACAGCTTCTTGAAACGCCAGAAAGAAATGAAACGTAAAGACGAAGCTATGGAGAAGATGGCACGGAGACACGGCAAAGGCAGCCCCGTAAAAGATGCGGGAGACAATGAGCAGCAGGCGCCCGACGTTACAGATGAACCAGACGACAAGGAAGCCGGCTCTTGAAGCGTCCATAATAACAAAATAATAGTTGAGATGGGGAGATCTTTGATCTTCGACGACTTTTACGACCGAGGAGGGTCACAGTGAACATTTACGTCGGCAACCTGGCGTACAGCACCACCGAGGAGGAACTGAAGGAGGCTTTTGAGGCCTACGGGCAGGTCACATCGGTGAACATCATCAAGGATCAGTACAGCAACCAGTCGAAAGGATTCGGGTTTGTGGAAATGGCTGACGCCGCTGCAGCCCAGGCCGCCATAAGCGGCCTTAACGGGAAAGAAGTGCATGGCCGCACGCTTGCCGTGAACGAAGCCCGGGCCCGGGCTGACAAAGGCCGGGGCGGTTTCGGCGGAGGCGGCGGAAGAGGCGGCGGAAGAGGCGGCCGGTCGTATTAGTAATCCGCCACCGCAGTCACATTTCCGTATTCATCTGAGGGCTTTTCCCTCGCAGCCGCCGGCGTCGACCCGCCCTCGTCCGGGCGCTTTGCCTCGCTCTGAAGCTGAAGCCTCGGGCCGGATGCGGCGGGGCCTGTGCCGGGTTCATGGTCCTCTTTCGTCGCCTCATCGCTGCCACAGGATCCGGGCGGTCTCCATCGGGACCGCCACACCCTCGCAGTGCGGTATCACTCGCGCCGTGTAGTCGGACGCCGGTCGCGTTCCGGAAACCCGCGCCGAATAGACATAGCCGTTTTCCGCGCCGACAAGTTTCCGGCCCCGCGTCATCTCCTGGTTTATGGCGTCGCCGGTCTCCGATTTGTCGGCGTAGAGCGCAACGTGGACCGCGTCCGGATCAATGCTATCGAGATAGACCTGGACCTCAAATAAATGGCCTTCCGCCCCTTCCTCCACCTTCACTTCGCCGAAGCGGACATTGGTCCACTTCCGTTCGATGTCATGTCGCCAATTGACCATTTCGGCCGCGGCGGCGCCTTTATCGGCGGCACGCTCCACGTACGCGGCAGCCAGGGGGATATAGTAACGCTCGGTGTACTCGCGGACTGCGCGGTTGCTGGAAAAATGCGGGGTGAGCAATGCCATGCTCTCACGTATGCGCGCCACCCAGGCGGCGGGTATGCCGTTGCTGTCGCGCGTATAAAACTCTGGGACCACCTCGTCTTCAAGGAGCGTATAAAGTGCCTCTGCCTCGGCGGCATCCCATGCGGGGTCGTCGCCGTGCTCCTTGCCGTCGCCCAACGCCCATCCCACCTCGGGCCTATACGCTTCCGCCCACCAGCCATCCAGCTCCGACAGGTTGATGCCCCCGTTCACGAGCACCTTCATGCCGCTTGTCCCGCAGGCTTCCCAGGGGCGTCGCGGCGTGTTGATCCAGACGTCCACCCCCTGCACCAGACGCGCAGTCAGCAGCATGTCGTAATCGCTCAGAAAGGCCACACGCTTACGGGCTTCGGGCAAACGGATGAAGCGCGTCCACTGCTGAATCATCGCCTGCCCCGGCTTATCCTCAGGATGGGCCTTGCCCGCAACAATAAGCTGTACCGGACGCTCAGGGTTTGTAAGCAGGCGCAGCAGCCGTTCCGGGTCGTGCAGCAGCAGGTTCGGCCGCTTGTACGTCGCAAAACGGCGGGCGAAGCCCAGGGTTAATGCATTGGCGTCGAATACGTACGCCGCATCTTCCACGTCCGTGAATGATTCACCCATGGCGCCCTGCTCGAGCAATAAGCGTTTCCGAACGAATTCAACGAGGGACCGGCGTGCGACCGTCCGGTATTCCCAGAGAAGGGAGTCGGGGATAGCGCGCATGTGCTGCTCCAGGCTCTCGGTAGTCCCTATCCAGCGCTCCTTGCCGCACGCCCCTGTCCAGAGGGCGTCGGATTCGGCCGAATCCCAGCTCGGCATATGGACGCCGTTCGTGATATGGCCGATGGGCACCTCGTTCTCGGGCCAGAGCGGAAAGAGGGGCTGAAAGAGACGGCGGCTCACTGTGCCGTGAAGTCTGCTTACCCCATTGGCCGCCCCACTCCCCCGCATGGCGAGATACGCCGTATTGAAGTATTCGGCAGGGTCGTCCGGGTTCCGACGGCCGAGAGCGAGCAGGTCCTTGAGGGAAATGTGGAGCCTGTCCCGGGCATAGCCGCCGAGATATTGCGCGATGAGGGCCGGAGAAAACCGGTCGAAGCCCGCGTCTACGGGCGTATGGGTAGTAAAAAGGGTGCCGGCCCGGGTGCAGGTCAGCGCTGCCTCGAAGGGCTGCCCTGTCTCTTCCATAAAGGACCGGGCACGCTCCAGCACGGCGAATGCCGTGTGCCCTTCGTTGAGATGGCAGACCTCCGGTTTCATGCCCACATGTTCGAGCAGACGCCATCCGCCGAGCCCGAGCACCAACTCCTGCTTGAGCCGCAGCTCCGGCCCACCCCCGTAGAGCTCGCTCGTGATGCCCCTGTGGGCCGGGAAATTCGCCAGGTCATTGCTGTCGAGCAGGTAGAGCTTCAGACGACCCACCTGCACCTGCCACGCCCGCAGCCAGAGCGGGTAGCCGGGCAGCATCAACTCCAGCCGCAGCCATTCTCCGCCAGGCTCGCGCAGCGGCGTGATCGGCAATTGCCCCGGGTCGTTGTAGGGAAAAAGTGCCTGCTGCGCCCCGTCCCTGTCGATCACCTGGCGGAAATACCCCTGCTGGTAGAGCAGCCCCACCCCCACGACGGGCACGCCGAGATCGCTGGCGGTTTTGAGATGATCGCCCGCCACGTTGCCGAGCCCTCCCGAATAAATGGGAAGCGCTTCGCTCAGCATGAACTCCATGCTGAAATGTGCCACGGACGCAAGCGGGGCCTCTGGATACTTGAGCTGAAACCATGCCGGTTCTTCCGCCTCCTGCCGCCCGGCCTGCAAAAGCTCATCCACCCTGTTCCGGAATGAGGCATCGGAGAGCACGCGGCGCAGCCTCTCGCGCGAGATGGTCTGCAGGACGACCCAGGGGTTATAGGTGAAATCCCAAAGCACAGGGTCAAGCTGCCTCCATAGCTCGTCGGCGGCATGGTTCCAGTACCAGCGCATATTCAGGGCGAGTTCGGCGAGGGAATCGAACCCCTCGACCTCGATGGGGAAAAAGGTGTAGACGGGATTATATGCTCTCCTTTGTTGGTCCATGGTTTCTCCGCTTTCCGTTTCTGTCTTGCCCCCGCCGCGACGTTCAGGGCTGATTCCGGCGGAAGGGCTCACCTTCTCCCCTCGCCTTCACCGCCCGCGGATTATTTACTGCTTGCAAAAAGCCTGAGATATTCCCCGTAACCTGCTTTCGCCAGATCTTCTTTCGGGATAAACCGCAGGGCGGCGGAATTCATGCAATACCTGAGACCCGTTGGAGGCGGACCGTCCGGGAAGACGTGGCCGAGATGGGAATCTCCATGCCTGCTTCGCACCTCGACACGTCTCGTAAAGAAACTCCTGTCCGCCCTCTCCACTATGTTACCCGGCTCAAGGGGCTTTGTAAAACTTGGCCAACCCGTATGGGAATCAAATTTGTCGGGCGAGCTGAACAGGGGTTCTCCCGATACGATATCCACATAGATGCCCTCTCTGTGGTTGTCATCGTATTCGTTCTTAAAAGGCGCCTCCGTGCCCTTCTGTCGAGTCACTTTGTACTGCAAAGGCGTCAGGCCTTTTCTCAAAGTCGCATCGTCCGGCTTTTTGAAGTTCTTCCAATCCCCGTGATTCATGCTTTTCACCTGGTTTTCCGCTCCTTCCCTGCCGGATTGGGCAGACGCAGGTTTCCCGCACCCCATAAAAACGACCAGGAACGTGATCCAGACCGGCAACATGCCGCCTATGCCTTTCATCACATGCGTCATATTCGCATCTCCGTCTCCTTGCGCAATCAAGGTCATCCGGTATAAAGGCCCCGGATCCGGGAGCGCTGCCGGATCGGGGGCCTTTATTATCCGCCGCACGGGTTTTTAGCAGCTACAGCCTCCGCAGCCGTTTTTCTCGTCAAGGGCCGACTTGATCATAAATCTCTTCCGCCCCGGGATCCCGACATAGTCGACCGTGATCGGCTTGTTCTTCTCGTAGAGTTGCTTATCGACAAGAAACGTCACCCCATCGCGGTCGAAGACCTCATCCGTTCTTTTTGGCTCATCCAGAGCCAAACCCAGCGAGGGTCCCGATCACCCTCCGCCTGACATCGCGATCCTGACGGCAGACGCCAGATTCTGCTCCTTCATGTACGCTTTAATGGTCTCTAACGCCTCCTCTGTTGCGTCAAACATAGGTTACTCCTTATTCTTGATAGTCGCGCATGCGCGTTACGCCCTTACTATAGTGTAAGGCATCCCTTCGCAAAAATCTATTTCCTGACTTTGTACCCCGCCTTTTCCACTGCCCACTCCAGGTCCTGTTCTTTGACCCGCGATTCGTCGTACGTGATCCGGGCTGTGCCGATGGCGACCTCCGTCCGAGAAACACCGGGCACCTGCTCGACAGCCTTCTTCACACGCATCACGCAGTGCCGGCACGTCATCCCTTCGATCTTCATTGTGGCTTCCGACATCATATCCTCCTTCATCCGATGTGCGCCCGCGCCCCCGGCCGGCCATGTAAGCGACCATTTACACGCCCTTTCAGGCTTCGTGACGGGCTGCCTTCTTTTTTTCCCTGCAATCCCTACGGTCCATGCAGAGCCTGTTGATGACGCAACTCTCCCTGAACTGACAATAATCAGCCTGGTGCGGACAAGGGTTCTTGTCCGTATCCACCTGTTGGTTATATTTCATGCACAAAAACAGAGTTTCCCTCATTGACATATATATTCGTTGCTACTAATATTATAACATAATGGAAAAATAGATGGATAGAAGCACGCTGTACGAGCTGCACGCCCGGTTTTGCGAGGCCTTCACCTCGCCTAAACGGCTTGAGATCCTGAACCTGCTGAGAGACCGGGAGCTTTGCGTCGGCGACTTGTCGAAGCTGGCGAATGTCCCTCAGTCCAACGTGTCGCAGCACCTTGCGGTGCTAAGATCGCGCCGCATAGTCGCTGCCAGGCGCGAAGGCGTCACCATTTACTATTCCCTCGCCAATCCGAAAGTCATTCACGCCTTTGACACAATTGCAGAAATACTTCTCGAAGAGCTCTCCCACACGGAGAAGTTGTCGAAGGACCTCATGAAGGTTAGGGCAAAATAGAAACAGGCTTTTTCACAGAGACATGTATGCCTGCCCGGGCCGAGGGCTTGCAGGGGTTCGAAGGGAGCATAAGGTTATGAGCGATGGAAGAAGCGAGAGCGCGGCCGACGGTGAGGCGACCGGCGGGGCCGGCTGCCGGGTGATCGAAGAGAAGAAAAACATCAAGATTGGAGGGATGACCTGCGTGATGTGCGCCGGGGCGATTGAAAAGGCCGTCTCCGCTATCGCCGGCGTCACCGCTGTCTCTGTCAATCTGGGGGCGGAAAAAGCGCGGGTGACCTACAGCCCCGGCCTCGTCTCCCCTTCCGACATACGCAAGGCGGTTGAAGACGCGGGTTACCACTACCTCGGCATCGAGGGTGAGGACACCGAAAACCTGGAGGCGCAAGGCCGCATGAGGGATCTGCGGGAAAAGCGGAACAGGGTCATCGTCGGTTTTACTGTCGGCATCCCCTTGATGCTCCTCATGTTCTCGCCAATGGCCATGCACGGCATCGTGCCGTATGTGATGCTCATCGTGTCGACGCCCGTCTTCATCTACATAAGCCATCCGATTTTCTCCGCTGCGTGGAGGGCGCTCAGGAATAGAAACCTGAACATGGACGTCATGTACTCTATGGGGATCGGCGTTTCTTTTGCGGCAAGCCTCCTCGGCACCTTTCGGATCGTCCTCTCGAGGGAGTTCCTCTTTTATGACAGCGCGGTCCTCCTTGCCACCTTCCTCTCAATGGGGCGTTACCTGGAGGCGCGGGCCAAGGGCAAGACAGGAGAAGCCATCAGGAAGCTCATGGGCCTTCAGCCCAAAACGGCAATTGCGCTCAGGGCCGGGCAGGAGACCGAGATAGCGGTGCAGGACGTGCAACTAGGGGATACTGTTATCGTAAAGCCCGGCCAAAAGGTGCCCGTGGACGGGGAAGTGTGCAGCGGGACGAGCTATGTGGACGAATCGATGATTACCGGAGAGCCTCTTCCCGTTCTGAAAAAACCGGGCGACAGCGTGGTGGGCGGGACACTCAACCAAAATGGCGTGCTCACCTTCACCGCCCGGAAGGTAGGCAGGGATACGGTGCTCGCCCAGATCGTGAGGCTCGTGGAAGAAGCCCAGGGATCGAAACCTCCCGTCCAGAGGATAGCAGACAGGGTCGTTGCCTATTTTATCCCCGTCGTCCTCGCAATCGCCCTCTTTTCCTTTTGCCTGTGGTATTTTATCCTCGGCAGTACACTGCTCTTTGCAATGACCGCCCTTATATCGGTCCTCGTGATCGCCTGCCCCTGCGCGCTGGGGCTCGCGACCCCCACCGCAGTGACGGTAGGGATCGGGCGGGGCGCGGAGCTTGGCATACTCATCAAGAACGGCGAGGTGCTTGAGCGCTCGGAGAAACTTACCATTGTAGCCTGCGACAAGACTGGCACCCTGACCAGGGGGAAGCCGGAAGTGACCGACATCATCCCCCTCGACACGACCGTTGAGCGTCTGCTCGGTCTGGCGGCATCCGTCGAGAGGTATTCCCCGCACCCCCTTGGCGCGGCGATCCTCGCCGGGGCGAAGGAGCGGCAGATTGTCCTACCGGAGAGCACGGCTTTCGATACCGTCGGCGGCAAGGGTGTGTGTGCGCGCATAGACGGGCAGGAGGCCTCGGTAGGGAGCGGGGCCTTCTTTGCGGAGAAAGGCTTGAACCCTTCAGGCGAAGTGGAACAGAAGCGTTCGGTCCTGGAGAGCGAGGGGAAAACGGTCGTCCTTGTGGCGCTGGAAAGAAAAATCCTGGGCCTTATCGCTATTGCCGATACCCTTAAAGCAACGACGCCCGCTGCAGTCAAGGCTTTTCGGAAACTGGGCCTAAAGGTGGTGATGATCACGGGCGACAACGAAAGGACTGCCGGCGCCGTTGGCCGGCTCGCCGGCATCGACCAGGTACTGGCGGGAGTGCTGCCCCAGGAGAAGGCCGGCGCGGTCAGGAAGCTTCAGGAAGCAGGCAATGTGGTCGCCTTTGTGGGTGACGGCATAAACGACGCCCCAGCGCTTGCCCAGGCGGACGTGGGCATTGCTATCGGGAGCGGAACGGACGTGGCCATCGAGAGCGCAGAGATAGTGCTGATCCGGGACGATTTAATGGACGCCGTCTCGGGGATCCAACTGAGCAGAAAGGTAATGGCCCGGATAAAGCAGAATATTTTCTGGGCCTTCGCCTACAACGCGGCGTTGATCCCCGTCGCCTCGGGCATCCTCTATCCCTTCTTCGGCATTACCCTGAAGCCGGAGTGGGCGGGTCTCGCCATGGCCATGAGCTCCGTCACCGTAGTCTCTCTCTCGCTTATGCTGAAGCGGTACCGGCCCGCCGCCGTGTGATACCACGTCGGCTGGAATCAATCAAGGAGGAATGGGGTGAAGCCGAAGACGATGGGTGCGACGGACACCGAAAAAATCAAGATCGGCGTGAGCGCGTGTCTGCTCGGGATAAGGGTCCGGTACGACGGAGGTCATAAGCGTGATCGCTACATTGCGGAGACCCTTGGGCAGTTCTTCGAGTACGTCCCTGTGTGCCCGGAGGTCGAATACGGGCTCCCGGTCCCCAGGGAAGCGCTCCGTCTCGTGGGCGACCCTGCATCGCCGCGGCTCATCACGAGCCGGACCGGGGTAGACCACACCGAGGCCATGCAGCGATGGAGCGATGCCCGGACGAAGGATCTGGCCGGTGAAGGCCTCGCGGGATTTATCTTCAAAAGCCGGTCACCAAGCTCCGGCTTGAAAGGAGTCACGGTATATAACGACCAGGGCAAGCCGGGCAGGAGCGGCAGCGGCATCTTCGCCGCAGCCTTCATCCGCCAAAACCCCCTGCTCCCCGTGATCGATGAGGGAAGGCTCCGGAATCCGGCGCTCAGGGAGCACTTCATCGATGGCGTCTTCATCTGCGCGCGGTGGCTGGATTTCCTTAAAGCGGGCGGCACGTTTTGCGACCTGGTCAGCCTTCACGCGGACCTGCTGCTCTGCATCCTCTCTCACTAACGTAATCGCGGCAACAGCAATCGGAGTTTTTGCGTTCGTGTCGGTCATTGTTGTCGATCCGGCAGCGATTGCGGTCCATCTCACCCTGAAGAATTGGACGTCGGCAATCATAGGTCACTATAATCGCCTCAATTGATGTGAAAGCGGGAGTGAGTCAGACTCTCGAATACTTTTTCGGCGGGGGCCGCCTGCTTCGGCAGCGCGCGCTTGAGCCCCGCCTACAAAGGGGTATAAGCGCTAACATAAGAGGGGGGTTGGTTGCGACGATTCGTCATACCGGCGGAAGCCGGTATCCAGGGCAACTTAAGGCTTCCGGACCCCGGTTTTCACCGGGGTGACGGCCTAAGTTAGCGCTTATGCTACAAAGGGGGGAGCCTCAAATGGAATCTTATCGCGAGTATCCTGAGGGTCAGGGCAATCACGATGCTCGCTGTCGCAGACAGCACATGGTCTACTCCTAAAACGCGCCCGCCCCAGTACGCAGCGGCGGCGAAGAAAGAACACGTCGCATAGAGCTCGGTGCGTCTGAAGATTACCGGTATTTTATTGCAGGCTATATCCCTGAGCACCCCTCCAAACGTCGCAGTGATCACGCCCATCAGCACGCAGACGAAGGGCGGAAGACCCATGTCAAATGCAGCGGCGGTACCACTGGCGCTGAAAAGGCCGAGGCCAAGACCGTCGGGTATAATTATCGTGTGCTCCGTAAGGGTGAATCTCTTCAACCGGAATATGATGATCGCACCGATTACCAGTGCCATAATCATTATGGGATATTCTTGATGGACCACCCATAAAGGCTGTCTGCCAAGGAGAAGATCCCGAAGCGTACCGCCGCCGAGGGCAGTCACGAAAGCAATGGCGTAGGTGCCCACGAAATCCATCTTCTTGCGTCGTGCCTCTATCAGGCCGGAGAGGGCAAAAGCAAGAATCCCCAGGAATTCAATCAGCCGCAGCATAGCTTTCCTCTCTTCTCACATGCCTCTCTCCTGTTCATTCTATCGGCCCCGCCGCGCCGTGTCAACCGGCTATTATAAAGACCTCTTTCGGCTCGGGACCCATGTGCAATCCTTTAGGGCGAGGATGTTGCAGCTGCATGAGCGTAAGCGCTTAGGTTGCGCCCCGTCAATCTGATGATTATCCTATTTCTGGGATCATCGCCTGCCGGCCTGACCCAGGCCGAGGCGCAGCTCCGGCTCACGCATTACGGATACAATGAGATCTCCGAAAAGAAGATCAATCCGCTTCTCAAGTTTCTCAGCTATTTTTGGGATCCGATCCCCTGGATGATCGAGGCGGCCGTGATTCTCTCGGCGCTTGTCCGCCACTGGCCCGATTTTTTCATCATCCTTGTGCTCCTTCTGGCCAATGCCACAGTCGGGTTCTGGGAGGAGTACCAGGCGGGCACGCCATCGCCGCGCTGAAAGCCGAGCTGGCGGTCCAGGCCCGGGTCCGGCGTGACGGGAAGTGGACTACAGCGCAGGCGCGTGAGCTGGTGCTGGGCGACGTCATTCGCGTGCGCCTCGGCGACATCGTGCCGGCAGACGCGCGCTTGTTTGAAGGCGACCCCGTTGGAGTCGACCAGTCCGCGTTGACGGGCGAGTCTTTGCCCGTCACCCGCAAAGAAAACGAGGCGGTCTACTCGGGCTCGATCATCCGCCAGGGAGAAATCGACGCGCTGGTCTACGGCACGGGCCAGAACACGTACTTCGGCAAGACGGCGCAGCTCGTGCAGGAGGCGCACACCGTCAGCCACTTCCAGCGCGCCGTGCTGAAGATAGGCGATTACCTGATCGTGATTGCCATAGTGCTCGTGGTATTGATCCTCGCTGTCGCGCTCTTCCGCGGCGACAAGATGACGACCACCCTCCAGTTCGCATTGGTGCTGACAGTAGCGGCGATCCAGGTCGCGATGCCCACGGTACTGTCGGTGACGATGGCTGTGGGGGCGCGGCTGCTCGCCGCAAAACAAGCGATTGTCAGCCGCCTGGTAGCCATCGAGGAGATGGCGGGCATGGACGTGCTCTGCTCGGATAAGACGGGCACCCTGATGCAGAACAAGCTGACCCTGGGCGAGCCATTCAATGTGGACGGCGTGACCAGGGATGAGGTCATCATGAGCGCCGCGCTGGCATCGCGGGCGGAGAATCAGGACACCATCGATCTGGCCGTACTGAGCGGTTTGAAAGACGATCAGGCGCTCACACGTTACACGTTCGTCCATTTCCAGCCCTTCGACCCGGTGCACAAGCGTACCGAGGCCGCTGTCACCGGTCCGGACGGAACAACGTTCAGCGTGGCGAAAGGGGCGCCACAGGTGATCATGGAGCTGGCAGCCAATGCCGTAACGTCCGCTATGCGAACGTGCCGGAGGCCTGGAACATGCGGCTGGTGCTGGGGATAGCGACGGTGCTGGGGGTGGCCGGCGTGGCTGCCTCGTTCGGTTTGTTTTATCTCGGCGACCGTGAGTTCCATCTCAGCCGCGACCTTCTCCAAACCTTCATGTTCCTGAAACTGGCGGTGGCCGGTCATCTGACGATCTTCGTGACGCGAACACGAGGGCCTTTCTGGTCCATCCGACCCGCGCCGGTGCTGTTATGGTCGGCGATTATCACAAAAGTGCTGGCCACGCTGGCGGCTGTGTACGGATTGTTCATGCCGCCAATCGGATGGAAATGGGCCTTTGTGATCTGGGGCCATGCGCTCGCGTGGTTCCTGGTGAACGATCGGATTAAATTAGTAGCCTATCGGATTTTCGACCCCCAGCGGCCGCTGCTTGCCGTAAAGAGAAGGAATTAGCGACACGCACAACTGAGTGCGACCGAGCGGGAAGCAAGCGGGGACAATCCTTTGGCTGCGTCAAGAACTGCATTCTGAAGTCCTTGTGAGTGTATCTCACTTCATCCGTCGGAAGAGGTTCACGCCTTCAGGGTTCATAATCTCGTGCGACACTTTTGTCTCCTCCACATCACGGTCCTCGACATTCCCGTCGTTGCCTCCCGACAGTCGCGTCACTAGAGGGAATGATTCTGCTCACTTACCTGTGACATGTCCCCGGCACGGCTGTTGCAGTGAGATGTACTTGAAAAGAGCGTTGACAAGGGGTTCAGGCTTAAGGTGCCGAAGGCGATGACCGGATCTTTTCTCATGAAAGGAGTTGCACTATTTATGATAATGGCGGCCCTTGCATCAACAACGGCGACCAGAGCCGCAGAGATCAGCCGTAGCGACGAGCAGCTGCAGACATGCGAGGACGGCGGCGCCTCACCCGCCCTGGTCGGACACCGGTTTACCCTCGAAACCTCGGAGGGCGCGAGTTATCTTCCCGCTCAAGACAGGTGGGGTGAGAGGCATACGCCCCTCATCTCCACCCACCCTTACCGGGCGCCCCCGGTCCTTCTTTAGCCCAATCAGTACGCGTAGACTCTTGAATACGGACGCCGACTTGCGCGGGCCTCACGCGACAGAGGTCCCCAGGATGAGAGGCAACAGATTGCACATTATTGACCAGTTCGAGGTATAAAAACCGGCTCACCCTCACTGCTCCTTCCCTACCCCTGACCCGCCGGGCGGGCCTTGCAGGCCCGCCCGGCGGGTACCTTCCTGGCTGCAACGCAGCGAGAGGTCTATGGCGATCCGCCGTGATATCTCGCAGACCCTCCATTTCTCGGGCCTGCCTGAACTGAAGGAGGTTGTAGTATGTTGCAGACGCTACCATTCATCAAGAAATACCTGACCGTGGAATTCTTCGATCTTTCACACCTGGTGCTGCCCCTCGTTTTCATCACGGGGGCAATGCTCCTCGGGATACTCGTGGAGACTGTCTTTATTCCCCGGCTCCAGAAACGAAAGCGCACCAGGGCCGTGGGCGCGGCGCTCCAGGGGATGACGGCGCTCTCATTCATTATTCTTGGGATCTATGCCGCTGTCCACACCATGCCCATCGTACCGGTTGCCCTCGTCTTCCTGAAAAGGACGCTCCACGTATGCATGATGCTCGCGGGGACTATAATTCTGGCCAGGTTTGCCGCGGGATTGATAAACCTGTGGGCCGTCACCGCAGAGGCGACACTCGCCTCGGTATCGATTTTCAGCACCGCGGTCAGGATCATCGTGTACCTCGCGGGGAGCATGCTCATCTTCCGCACCCTGGGGTTTTCGCTCACGCCCGCACTCACCGCCATAGGCGCAGGAGGCTGGCAGTTGCGCTGGGCCTTCAGAATACCGTAGCGAGCCTCTTCGCGGGACTCCATATCATCGTCTCAAGGAAGATAAGGCCGGGCGACTACGTGAAACTCGACACGGGCCAAGAAGGATATGTGGTGGATATGACATGGCGGGATACGGTGATCAAGATGCTCCTGGACAATGTGGTCATCGTCCCGAACTCGAGACTTGCGTCGGCCATAGTCATAAACTACTCCCTCCCCGACAAACAGCATACGGTGCTCACGCAGGTTGCTGTCTCCTACGAGAGCGACCTTGAAAAGGTGGAAGAGGTTACCGTTGAGGTGGCGCGGGAAGTGCTGAGAGAGACCCGGTGCGGTCTTGATGAATTCGAGCCTTTCGTCCGGTATCGCACCCTGGGAGACTGGGGCGTAAAATTCATTGTCATCATGAAGGTGAGCGAGTTCATCGACCAGTACGAGATCAGGCACGAGTTCATCAAGAGACTGATACGGAGATATCGGGACGAGGGCATCGTGATACCCTTTCCGACAAATACCGTTCATCTGAAGCCCGCATAAGAAAAGCGCGGCAAACGTATCACTAATTTAGCAGACGATCATGCCGTTTCAGCGATGCTGGAAGCACGAAGGGAATGGATGATTCCGTAAAGGTCAACATTACGCTACAGAGACCGGGGAGATGTCGGCGGGACGAGGCAGAGAAGCACGGCGTTGAACAGATTCCGGCTACCGCCTTTTTCGGCCCCCGTATATGCCCGGAAGAGTCGGCGGGTCTTTTCTACATCCGTTGAGTCTGAACGAAAACGGTTAATAGTGCAAGGGTCTGAATTATGGGGCAAGGGGCAGGGCAATCCTGAAAATTGTCCCTTTATCGGGGTTTTCCATTGCCCTGAGTCTCCCCCCGTGGGCCTGGACAATCTTTAATGCCATCGGCAAACCGAGCCCTGTCCCTTCAGTCTTCGTAGTAAAAAAGGGCAAGAAAATTTTTTCTCTCATCTCGACTGGTATCCCGCCTCCGCGATCTACGACATCGATGAGCGCTCTGGCTCCTGCCTGTCTGACCCTTATCTCTACGCGCTCTCCTTCCGGTGAAGCCTGAATTGCGTTTAGCAAAAGGTTGAGCAACGCCTGCCTGATCCTCCCCTGGTCGCACAGAATCAACGGCATACGAGAGCCCCAACCGGTCTCGATCCTCACCTTCCGGCGCTCCCCTTCGGCTTCGACAAGGGGCAGCGTTGATTCCACGAGGCCCTTGACATCTTCCCTGGAAAGGTGCAAGTCCATGGGCCGGGAGAAATCGAGCATGTCTTTCAGCAGCGCCTCCAGCCTGTCTGCCTCCCGGACGACGATGTCCAGTTTTTCACGATCCGGGTTATCGGCCGGGAGTCGTTTCAGGACTGACCGGGTGAAGCCGCCTATGGCGGTAAGCGGGGCCTTGATGTCGTGGGCGATCCCCGCGACGGCTTGTCCGATTGCCGCAAAATTCCCGGCCTCGCCGAGCGCCTTCTGGCTCTTTCTTTCCCGGTCTGAGATGACTCCCAAAACCCCGGCTAATGAGTTCAGAAGGATTATCTCCAGGATCCGGTCAAAATCAAGAATAGGCACGTAATGCCAGGTCATCAGCACGTAGGGGAGAAAAAGGATGGTGATGCTCAGGGACGTGACGAGGGCGCCGCGTAGTCCGAACCAGACTCCGGCCAATATCAAAGGCAGATAGTACAGATCCCGGTAGAAGACGTGATAGTAAAGCCGGCCGTGCCCCGTGCCATAGTGCAGGAAGCTCACAAGCAGGACTAAGATGGCCACAAGAAGTTTTTTTGGCTTCACTGCAGACATGCAATGACCCACACGGGTAATAGGAACATATAAACACCCTTATAGCCTCATGGTCAAGTCCTTTGGGCGCCATCGCCGCCATCATCTACGCTCAAATCTTATACACCTTGGAAGTCAATGCACATTTACAGCTTGCTATATGACGACGTGGACATGACTGGACAAACTTCGCGGAGTTATGGTGCGGCCGGGCGTAATCGGTTGCGTGGCACAGTTGAGGTGGACGGGAACCTGCCGGGGCGGTGAGGAAGAGGGCGTTGTCGGACGGCTAGCGGAGGATAAGACTATAATCATTGTCGCCTCTGAAGAAGGAGGGACGAGGATCGGCCGTATTCGCCTGGGACGCATTCCAGACCTGACAAAACCAGCCTGTACGGCTTCATCACCGGCCGGGGTGGACAACGCCATGGAGGAAATGCAACAGGCTCCAGGGCGCTCATCCGGGAGGCTTGGGGGGCGCCAGGACCCTGATGACGTCCGGTATGAGTTGCTCCATCGTCGACTGGAGGGTCTCCTGCATAGCGGCGCCGACGAAAGTCCCGGACCCGTCGAACCCCTGGTCCTGTCTCGCCGCTTGAGCGGTAAGTGTCTTTACCAACACTCCCTGTTTCCAGACCTCCGCAGCGAGGGAGATATCGGTCGAAGTGATGAGGAGGAGCCCGTCGGTTGTCTGATCTGCGGACAGCTTCACGACCCGCACCGATACACCCTGAGGTACACCGGGCGGGAGATGCGCCACTGTTCTTGTTTCGTAGCCGGCAGAGTGGAGTTCGTCCGTTAAGGCCCCCATTATCCATTGCGGCACATCATCCGAAGTGATTATCTGGGTGGCCGCCCCATTGACCGTGCCGAGGACGGTTCGTCCTCGGGGCATTTTCAAGAGCTGCGGTTCGATCACCGGCATGGCGAGATAGGCTTCGCCCGATCCACCCCCTGCAGTGACCGCGTGGCTGTACGTGAGATCCACCGGTTTGTCAAGTGCGGCACAGCCGACGAGGAGGCTCGAAAAGATAATGAAGCCCCAAAAAAATCCTTCCCTATGGCCGAAGTCCTGTTTCATGGCGACACCCCTTGAATAACGACAGTCACCGTGAGACCAGAGCGACCGATCATCCGGGCGCGTGAGTGCCTCGGCGGGCGCTCCCATCCCACTCCGTCAAATTGCCACACTCTAAAGCTTAATAGGTCCTTCAGAGAAAAACAACCGTATCGATTCCACGGCTGACTGACACGCTTCACTTTTTGCTTGACAGAGCAGCGAGGAATGATTAAATATATATGCATATATTATGTATGCAAATATTTGTTATGCCACACGTATCCTGAAACTACCGGGGGGTAAACGATGGGTGAAATGAGACGCGATGCCCAGATTTCCGAAACCATGCAGTCTCTTCGTCGAATTTTCAAGGCTCTTCATGATTACTCGCAAGAGGTGTCGAACACCTTTGGCATAACCGGGCCCCAACTCTGGGCGCTGAAAATAGTCTCCCAGCATCCCGGCCTCGCCCTCGGCGAACTGAGTAGAAAGATGTACCTCCATCCGAGCACGGTTACCGGTGTGATCGATCGCCTGGAAAGCAAAGGTTATGTCGTGAGAGACAGAGATTCGACCGACAGGAGGGTCGTGAAGGTGAACCTGACTCGTGCAGGCCAAGATCTGGTCGCGAAGGCGCCTAATCCCATCCAGGGAAAAATGATATACGGCTTAATGAAATTGAGCGAGGATGAATTGAACATCATCTATGAATCGGTCAAGAAGCTTGCGGAAATAGCGGAGGTGGAAAATGTGAAGGTGACGTTCTTTTTCGATCAGGAGTGAGTGCTTTCAAGGATAATAGCGTGGTATTTCGATCAATCTTCTTAGAAGGAGGAAAAACGATGAGGGTAGGATCAGCGGGATTGGCTCTAATAGTTGGCGTTCTCGTAGTAAGTCTCAGTGGTTGCGCATCGTCTCAACAGGCCATGAAAGGGGAAAAGCCGGCACCTCAGCCGTCCGCTCAAATGCCGAAAGCCGGCCCGTCCGTGGTGAAGGAACAGGTCCATGCCGCACCCGCTCAGGGGAAAGAGGCCGTGGCGGTGGTATCGGCCGTGGTGCTCAAAGACGTCCACTTCGATTTCGACAGGTACCTCATAAGGCCCCAGGACGCGCAGATACTGAAGCAAGATTTTTCCTGGTTCCAAACGAATCCAGGAAGGCGCGTAATAGTGGAAGGCAACTGCGATGAGCGGGGCTCAGTGGAATACAATCTCGCTCTCGGTCAGAAAAGGGCCGATGCTGCGAAAAATTATCTGGTAACTCTCGGCGCTGGTGCGTCGCTCCTCGATACGGTGAGCTACGGCAAGGAAAGGCCTGTCGACCCGGGCCACAACGAAGCGGCGTGGGCGAAGAACAGAAGGGCCCATTTGGAGCCGGTCAAATAATCAACGTGACGGGGCACGGCGGAAGAGACGATACTTCCGCGAGCCAATTTTTGGATTTTGCCGGGCCGGTGCAGGTGCAGCGTGGGGGAGGTGAGCAGGAGCCTTCCCCAGGCCCCGGTTTATGCGGGCCTGGTAACGAAGATGCTCCGTTTTCCATGATGGAGCGGAAACATCTGTCGCGCAGGGGAATACTCTGTCAACACTACATCGTATATTATTAACGTCCTGAGTATTGATCGATGACTGCCGGAGCTGCCAAATCATCTTATCCGAGAAGGATCAAGCGCATCGGGCGCGGAACGTTGATCGGAATCCTGATAGGCGTCGTATCGGGGCTCGGCGCCATACTGTTCAATTTTCTTCTGAAGACCGGGACACATTTTTTTCTCCAGGACCTGCCCGGGTTCGCGCTTCCGCCATCGATGGCCGTGCGCCTTTTCCTCGGGATTCCGCTCAGCCGATGGATGATGATATGGATTCCCGCGCTGGGCGGACTTATTTCGGGACTGCTCGTGTTCACCTTCGCCCCTGAGGCGGAAGGCCACGGAACCGACGCCATGATCGACAGCTTCCACAGAAAAAAAGGGATCATCCGAAGGCGGGTACCGGTAATCAAGACCATCGCGTCCGCCATCACCATAGGTTCGGGAGGCTCGGCTGGGAAGGAAGGTCCTATTGCCCAGATAGGCGCGGGGTTTGGCTCATTCCTGGCTTCCCTCCTGAGGGTCAGCGACAGGGAACGACGGATCATGCTCCTTGCGGGCGCGGCAGGAGGAATCGGCGCCATCTTCAAAGCGCCTTTGGGCGCAGCCCTCTTCGCGACCGAAGTGCTCTACCGGAAAGAGGATTTTGAATTCGAAGCCCTCATCCCCTGCATCCTCTCCTCAATCGTGGCTTTCATGGTCTTTACTTTTCATGACGGCGATGCGACGATCTTTCATATCCCCCAGTTTAGCCTGGCCACTCCTGCCCAGCTCCCCTTCTATGCTGTTCTAGGCGTCCTCTGCGCAGTTGTCGGGTTCCCCTACGTCTGGTTTTTCTATGGAATGCGCGATCGGTTTTTCAGACGGCTCAGTCTCCCCAGCCAGGTAAAACCGGCAATCGGCGGCCTGATGGTAGGACTCATCGCGGTTTTCCTGCCTCAAGTACTGGGGGGCGGTTACGCGTGGATTCAGTCGGCCATCGATGGGCGCCTCGCCGTTCCGTTGATGGCAGTGCTCATTTTTGCAAAGATCGTCGCAACGTCGTGTACCATCAGCTCCGGTGGAAGCGGGGGCGTGTTTGCCCCTTCCCTCTTCATAGGCTCTATGCTCGGAGGTGCTTTCGGTACTGCCTGTCATAGGTTCTTTCCACATATCGTGGCCGAGCCTTCAGCGTTCGTCCTGGTCGGTATGGGGGGGTTCTTCGCCGGCGTCGCCAAAGTTCCCATTGCAGCCCTGATCATGGTCGCGGAAATGACCGGCGGCTACAATCTCATTGTCCCGATGATGGTCGTCTCGTCCCTGTCATACCTCCTGCTTGGACGTGTGTCGCTGTACGAAAAGCAAGTGCCGACGAGGGTGGATTCCCCTGCCCATATAGGGGATTTCGCGGTGGATATTATGGACCGTCTTACCGTAAGAAACGCTGTCGCACAAAACCGGAAGGTAGAAGCGATTCCGGAAAGCATGCCTTTCGGGCAAGTTCTCCGGATCGTGTTGGCCTCAGATCAACAAGATTTCCCGGTTGTCGATAAGGAGGAGAACCTGAGCGGGATCATCTCCATGACCGACTTGCGCCGGGCGATGGCGGATAAGGAAGTGCAGGCCCTTCTTTTGGCCAAGGATATTGCTATGGGAGGAGTAAGGACCATCACGATGGACGATACCCTTAATACCGCATTGAGTCTCATGGCTATCCTCGACGTAAGGGAACTGCCGGTGGTGAGCAAAGATGATCCAAGAAAGGTCATCTCTCTCGTGAGCAGAAAGGATATAACCCGGGCATACCACGAGGAGGTGGAGCGCGCAAAAAACCCTTCAGCACCTCCTGCCGATGCCGGCGGCGGGCCGGTTATTTAGTCATGGATGTCCCCATGTGTGCCCAGGAAGCGGTCGATCCGGGCGCCTTTTCAGTGGACCTTTGGGCCGTCGCAGTGTAAGCTTTATCAGGAATGTAAATGACGGAAGACACACCTCTCAGCCGTGAGATCATGACCGACTTTGCCCGTCTCACCGGACTTTTACCGGCGGCCGGCGTCCCGCAGCGATACCTGTGGACCGATGCCTTCGCAGTCTGCAACCTTCTGGGTCTTTACCGGGAAACGGGTGACGAGAAGCTCAGGGATCTGGCGCTGCAGCTCGTCGGGCAGGTACATTCGACGCTCGGACGATACCGGCAGGATGACAAGAGAGCCGGCTGGATCAGCGGCCTTGATGGAGAGGAAGCCACTCTCCACCCAACGGCAGGGGGATTGAGGATAGGCAAACAGTTTAAGGAGCGGAGCTCGACCGAACCCCTCAACGAACGCCTCGAATGGGACAGGGATGGTCAGTATTTTCATTACCTGACAAAATGGATGCACGCCCTTAACCGCGTCACAAGGGTGACCGGGGAATTCACCTATAACAAGTGGGCCATAGAGCTTGCACGCATCGGTCACGAAAGGTTCGTGTATGCCCCCTCTGGGGACAGGCAGAAACGGATGTACTGGAAGATGAGTACAAATCTCTCTTACCCTCTGGTACAG
>Ga0187864_10000266_pt1 | contig 58905 bp, 54 predicted proteins | sample June2016WEW_11_4_FD_132985 | JGI IMG/M metagenome (GOLD analysis project Ga0187864, IMG submission 132985) | Peatland microbial communities from SPRUCE experiment site at the Marcell Experimental Forest, Minnesota, USA - June2016WEW_11_40 | ecosystem: Environmental > Terrestrial > Soil >...
GACATCGAGGTGCCAAACCGGAGCGTCGATGTGAACTCTTGACTCCGATCAGCCTGTTATCCCCGGCGTACCTTTTATCCGTTGAGCGATGGCCCTTCCATACAGAACCACCGGATCACTAAGGCCTGCTTTCGCATCTGCTTGACTTGTTGGTCTCGCAGTTAACCTGGTTTATGCCTTTGCACTCGACCGCTGATTTCCAAACAGCGTGAACCAAGCTTCGCGCGCCTCCGTTACCGTTTAGGAGGCGACCGCCCCAGTCAAACTACCCGCCTACCAGTGTCCTTCTCCCGGATTACGGGAGGAAGTTAGAACCACAGAACGATCAGGGTGGTATCTCACCGTTGGCTCCCCCGAGTCCGAGAACCCGGGTTCAAAGCCTCCCACCTATCCTGCGCAGACCGCCCCATAGTTCACTGATAGGGTATAGTAAAGGTGCACGGGGTCTTTCCGTCTAGTGGCGGGCACCCGGCGTCTTCACCGGGACCACAAGTTCGCCGGGCGGGTTGTTAAGACAGTCCTCAGATCGTTACGCCATTCGTGCAGGTCGGAACTTACCCGACAAGGAATTTCGCTACCTTAGGACCGTTATAGTTACGGCCGCCGTTCACCGGGGCTTCAGTTCGTAGCTTCGCCTTGCGGCTGACCACTCCCTTTAACCTTCCGGCACCGGGCAGGCGTCAGCCCCTATACGTCGTTTTCGACTTTGCAGAGACCTGTGTTTTTGTTAAACAGTCGCCTGAGGCATTTCACTGCGACCCCCGTTTCCGAGGGCACACCTTCTCCCGAAGTTACGGTGCTAATGTGCCTAGTTCCTGAACAACCCATCACCCGAGCGCCTTAGAATATTCATCTCGTCCACCTGTGTCGGTTTGTGGTACGGGTACCTCGACCCTCCTTAGAGGCTTTTCCTGGCGGTCGGCTGGGCGGATTTGCCTGTCCCAACCTCCGGCTCGCCTGCTTTTGAAACCATTGCGCAAACAGGTCCACCGTCCGCGTCCCCCCTTCGGTCTTGATCGGATCAAGGTAGTTACGGAATATTAACCGTATGTCCATCAGCTACGCCTTTCGGCCTCGCCTTAGGCCCCGACTAACCCTGAGCGGATTAACCTTTCTCAGGAATCCTTAGACTTTCGGCGACCAGGGTTCTCACCTGGTTTATCGCTACTTATGCTGGCAGAGTCGCTTCCTGTCGCTCCAGCCGTGCTTCCGCTCGGCCTTCATTGCTGCAGGAATGCTCTCCTACCGTCAGCGGTTGCCCGCTGGCCCATAACTTCGGTACTGTGCTTGAGCCCCGTTGGATTGTCGGCACCGAGCCGCTCGACCAGTGAGCTATTACGCTTTCTTTAAAGGATGGCTGCTTCTAAGCCAACCTCCTGGCTGTCTGAGCGCCTCGACTTCCTTTCCCACTTAGCACAGATTTGGGGACCTTAGTTGATGGTCTGGGCTGTTTCCCTTTTGACGACGAAGCTTAGCCCCCGCCGTCTGACTCCCGCGCTTTCCGTCACGGCATTCGAAGTTTGGTTGAATTCGGTAACCTGGAAAGGCCCCTAGTTCATCCAGCGCTCTACCACCGCGAGGCACCACGCAAGGCTAGCCCTAAAGCTATTTCGGAGAGAACGAGCTATCACGGAATTTGATTGGCCTTTCACTCCTACCCTCAGCTCATCCAAGCTGTTTTCAACCAACACTGGTTCGGACCTCCATCCGCTGTTACACGGATTTCATCCTGGCCAAGGGTAGATCATCCCGCTTCGCGTCCATTCCCAGCGACTAAACGCCCTATTCAGACTCGCTTTCGCTACGGCTCGCTTTCGCTTAACCTCGCCACTGAGAATGACTAGCCAGCTCATTATTCAATAGGCACGACGTTAGGCATTCCGCCAGGGATTGCTCCCAGGCGGCATAGCCCTTCGACTGCTTGTAGGCATGCGGTTTCAGGTACTATTTCACTCCCCTCGCAGGGGTTCTTTTCACCTTTCCCTCACGGTACTAGTTCACTATCGGTCGCAAGTCAGTATTTAGCCTTACCGGATGGTCCCGGCAGATTCCCGCAGGGTTCCACGTGTCCCGCGGTACTTAGGAGCCGCTGGAAGGAGGATTGCATTTTCACTTACGGGGCTGTCACCCTCTATGGCCGGACTTTCCAGACCGTTCAGTTAACGCTTTCCTATCCCTCTTTTAACCTCGTGAGCCTCCGCCCCATTCGGGCCGGCTGTCCACGAGATTATTGTGGTCCTGCAACCCCAGGCTCTCCTTTCGAATCGCCTGGTTTAGGCTCTTCCGATTTCGCTCGCCACTACTTTCGGAATCACGGTTGTTTTCTCTTCCTCCAGGTACTGAGATGGTTCACTTCCCTGGGTTCGCCTCCCGCGGCTATGTATTCACCACGGGATGACCGATGTTCGCATCGGCCCGGTTTCCCGATTCGGAAATCCCCGGATCACAGTGTGCTTGCCACTCCCCGAGGCTTATCGTAGCTGGCCACGTCCTTCATCGCCTACTTGCGCCAAGGCATCCACACGCACGCCCTTAGTAGCTTGACCATAAAATTGATCTTAGACACAGTGTGTCTAATGCGCCTTTTTCACCCCCGCCGCCGCCCGGTTCTCGCCGCGCGGCCTGCCGCCAGGCTTTCGTCTGGCCACCGGCCACCGGCTTTCGCCGCACGACCCGCCGCCCGATTCTCACCGCGCAGCCGGCCACCCGGCTTCCGCCCGGCGACCCGCCGCCCGGATCGCTCCGCGCAGCACAGGGGTAACTTGTAGTTGCCCGTCAACATTCAGTTGTCAAAGATCTCTTGGTGGGCCTGGGTAGAGTTGAACTACCGACCTCACCCTTATCAGGGGTGCGCTCTAGCCACCTGAGCTACAGGCCCGGCCGGCTTAACTGGTGGAGCTGATCGGAATCGAACCGACGGCCTCCTGAGTGCAAATCAGGCGCTCTCCCAGCTGAGCTACAGCCCCTGAAGGCTTAAGTTTCACCAGAGAAATATTTTGAGGCCGGTTGGACGCGGGCCCAGGCTAAGCCTCGGCCCTGTAAACCCAAACCTTGGAATCCAAGTGGAGAACACTGAAGGCGAGAGCTACCACCGGACCCGCCTGACTTGCGCCAGACCAGCCCAGGAGCTGCTTTGGAGTGGAACGGCTGGCAGCGATCGTTATGTCGACTGCCTCCACCCACGTTCTCTCTTAGAAAGGAGGTGATCCAGCCGCAGGTTCTCCTACGGCTACCTTGTTACGACTTCACCCCAATCACGGATCATACCTTGGGCCGCTGCCCCCCTTGCGGGTCAGCCGGCGGACTTCTAGTACAATCCGCTTTCGTGATGTGACGGGCGGTGTGTACAAGGCCCGGGAACGTATTCACGGCGCCGTTCTGATGCGCCATTACTAGCGATTCCAGCTTCATGCAGGCGAGTTGCAGCCTGCAATCCGAACTGAGACCGGCTTTTTCCGATTAGCTCCATCTTGCGACTTAGCGACGGTTTGTACCGGCCATTGTAGCACGTGTGTAGCCCTGGACATAAAGGCCATGATGACTTGACGTCGTCCCCACCTTCCTCCAGCTTATCGCTGGCGGTCCCCTGCGAGTTCCGCCTTTCGGCATGGCAACACAGGGCAAGGGTTGCGCTCGTTGCGGGACTTAACCCAACATCTCACGACACGAGCTGACGACAGCCATGCAGCACCTCGACTGACGCCCCTTGCGGGGACCCTCTGTTTCCAAAGGTTGCATCAGCCGTTCGAGCCCAGGTAAGGTTCTTCGCGTTGCGTCGAATTGAACCACATGCTCCACCGCTTGTGCGGGCCCCCGTCAATTCCTTTGAGTTTCAGCCTTGCGACCGTACTCCCCAGGCGGCACACTTAACGCGTTAGCTCCGGCACGGACAGAATGAACTGCCCACACCAAGTGTGCATCGTTTAGGGCGTGGACTACCAGGGTATCTAATCCTGTTTGCTCCCCACGCTTTCGTATCTCAGTGTCAGTAGCGGTCCAGAGAGCCGTCTACACCGCAGGTGTTCCTCCTGATATCTACGCATTTCACCGCTACACCAGGAATTCCGCTCTCCTCTCCCGCACTCTAGCCTCGCAGTTTTCGGCGCACCCTCCCAGTTGAGCCGGGAGATTTCACACCAAACTTACGAAGCCACCTACATACTCTTTACGCCCAGTAACTCCGAACAACGCTCGCTGCCTACGTATTACCGCGGCTGCTGGCACGTAGTTAGCCGCAGCTTCTTCTGCGGGTACCGTCATTATCGTTCCCGCCGAAAGAGCTTTACACCCCGAAGGGCTTCATCGCTCACGCGGCGTCGCTGCATCAGGGTTTCCCCCATTGTGCAAGATTCCCCACTGCTGCCTCCCGTAGGAGTCTGGCCCGTATTTCAGTGCCAGTGTGGCCGTGTGCCCTCTCAGGCCGGCTACCGATCTTCGCCTTGGTGGGCCGTTACCTCACCAACAAGCTAATCGGCCGCGGGCTCCTCCTCCGGCGCCTTTCGGCTTTCTCCTCGCGGAGATATGCGGTATTAGCCCCGGTTTCCCAGGGTTATTCCCCACCAGAGGGTAGATTACCCACGTGTTACTCACCCGGACGCCACTGTACTCAGGGATTGCTCCCCTTTCTCGTTCGACTTGCATGTGTTAAGCGCGCCGCCAGCGTTGATTCTGAGCCGGGATCAAACTCTCGTTTGATCTTGTAGAGTTTCTAATCGCCTCAGTCAAACTCGAATTCAACGAAGGTTCAAATTTGCGTCCAACCAGATTGTCAAAGATCTGCGCGCCCGGCCCGGGGATCACGAGGAAACCAGAACCGACCGCTCGGCCTCAAAGCCGTTACGACCGCACTTCGCCGCGCTCTAATTTCCCGAGCGGGTGTAAAGGGCGGTCAAGAACTTGGAAGGCTACTGCCCTAATGCCGTTCAACCACATTACCACACCCAGCGAAACGGCGCAAGGCCGGTTTCGCAATCTGGTGGCTGCGAGTGGAACGAACGACTTCCACATGGTAGCAGATCGGTAAGGGGCGTGCAAGGCCGGGAGGGAGGTTTTTTGGGGGCGGCGGGGCGGGGCCGCGGGGGGCGGAGCGGCTGGGGTGGCGTGGGGGCCGGGGCTGCGGGGGGCCTGGCCCCCGAGCCGCCTGCGGTCGGGGTCGCGTGGCGGCTGGGGCCTCCGGGGGCCGGGGTGGCGGAGGCGGGGGCCGCTGGTGACCGGGGGCGCGGAGCGGCCAGTGCGCCGGAGGAGGAGCCGGGGCCACGGGGCGCGCGGCGGGGATGGCGGAGAGTGGGGGTCGGGGCCGCGGGGTGGCGTGGGAGTCAGGTCGCGGGCGGTCGCGGCCGCTGGGGGCGGGGCGTTGTCCTGTAGAATAGAACGAATATGCCCGAGAGTGGACAGGAGTTCTACCGGATCAAGAAGTTGCCGCCTTACGTGCTGGCGGTGGTGACGGAGCGGAAGGCCCAACTGCGCGCCCAGCAACTGGACGTCGTGGACATGGGGATGGGGAATCCGGACGGCGCTACGCCGGCGGTGGTGGTGGCGAAGCTGATCGAGGCGGCGCAAGACCCACGGAATCATAGGTATTCCACGTCGCGTGGCATCCCGCGGCTGAGGGAGGCGATCGCCAAGCGGTACAAGACGAATTACGGGGTGGAGCTGGACGCGGACAAGGAAGTCATCGCCACGATGGGGGCCAAGGACGCACTGGCGCACCTGCTGTTTGCGGTGATCGGGCCGGGCGACGCGGTGGTGTGCCCGAATCCTGCGTATCCCATTCATCAGTATGGGGTACTCATGGCGGAGGGGCAGTCTTGTGCGCTGCCGGTGAGCGATCCGGCCGAGTTTCTGAACCGGCTCGAGGACCTTTTCAAGACTGCGATCCAGAAGCCGAAGCTTATCCTTATATCCTTCCCGCACAATCCGACCACGGCGTGCGTGGAGCTGGACTTCTTCCGCCAGGTGATTGGGATGGCGCGGGAGCACGGCGCGATGGTGATGCACGATTTCGCGTATGCGGACCTGTGCTTCGACGGGTGGCGGGCGCCCTCGATCCTGCAGGTGGAGGGCGCGAAGGACGTGGCGGTCGAAGTGTTCTCGATGTCGAAGAGCTACAGCATGGCGGGGTGGCGGATTGGGTTCTGCCTGGGCAACCGGGACATGATCCGGGCGCTGGCGCGGATCAAGAGCTACCTGGACTACGGGGCGTTTCAGCCGGTGCAGATTGCGTCGATCGTGGCGCTACGGGAGTGCGAGGCGGAGACGCGGAAGATTTGCGCGGTGTACCAGAAGCGGCGGGACGTGCTGATCGACGGGTTGAAGAAAGCCGGCTGGGAGGTGGCGCCGCCGCGGGGGTCGATGTTCGTGTGGGCGCAGATTCCGGAGCCGTTCCGGAAGCTGGGGTCGCTGGAGTTTTCGAAGCTGCTGCTGGAGAAGGCGCTGGTCGCGGTGTCGCCGGGGGTTGGGTTCGGGCCGCTGGGGGAGGGTTTCGTGCGGTTCGCGCTGGTGGAGAATGAGCAGCGGATCCGGCAGGCGACGCGGGGGATCAAGGGGGTGTTGAGGGCGCGCTGAGGGCGCGCTGCCCGTCGCTCGTCGCTCGTTGCCCGTTGAGTCTGGAGTTGTGGGTGATAGGCGGATGTCGTTTATGAGAGTGGGATTGGCAGCGGGTGTTGTGTTGTGCTCGGCGCTCCTGTTGGGCCAGACCCCGCCTGGCGGTATCGCAGAGAGGCTCTTGCAGGACGATAACGTTACGCGGGTCCACAGACTCAGCCGCGCGGAGAGGTCCGAAGCGGTGAGCCAACTCGAGGCGGTGCGACGGAGCGCGAGCGGAAGGCGTTTGCAGAAAGCAGCCTTCTTGTTGGCGGCGCTTGGTTCCGACTACTGAAAGAACCGCGACACCCTTCTGGATGCTCTGCGCGGGTGCCCCGTCCGCAACACGGACTGCGACGAGGAGACCGCTGGGTTTGTGGTCTAGCTCTACGAGCGGGGTCATCATGAGGTGCTGGGCGCGCTGCTGGCTGCGGGGTTCAGGAGCGACGGGGCGTTATCGGAGATGCTGGGGGATTTTTATGGCGAGGTTCTGACGAAGTCCCCGTCCCGGTTCATCGCGGAGGTTCGCCGGCTGGATGCGCCGACGCAGAAAGAAGTGTGCTTGCTGGCCGGCAGCGGGGACGGCGGTGGGATGGCGGGGGATCTCGATCGGGCGCGGCGGGGGCTGAAGCGGATCGGGGATGAGGTGGCGCTCCGATGTCTGAGAGGGGTGGAAGAGGGGAATCGATCGGGCGAGGGCGAGCAGTAGGCGTTTGGGGCCGCGCTGCGGAGCGGGATTGGGACTTTCTCAGCGGCCCCGGGCGTTGGTCTGCATTTCGCGGCGGAGGACCTCGTTCATGCGCGTCTGGTACTTCTTTCCTTGCCCCCGAAACCAGGCGAGCACGTCGGCGTCCACGCGAAGGCTCACCAACTGCTTGATGGGCCGGTAGAAACGGCCGACCTGAAGGTCGGACGCCCGCGGACTTGCCTCCGGTGCATCGGAGAAGTCGATGCGCGAATCGGGGCGAGCCCGGAGCCGCTCGAGTTCCCGGCGCTGCTTGTCAGTGACGGGCGTGGCAAAGAGCGCGCTCGAGGGGACTCGCCTTTCTTGCCGAGATGATGCGGATTTCTTCTTCACCATATGGTTCCTCGCCCGTGTGAACTACCAGCAGGATCGCGATGGCGCCGGCGCAGCCGATCGAATGCCAGCGCTCCTCTTCGGCCACCACGCGGTCCCTGTATGAGACGACGTTTGGATCCTCGAAGATCCGTGCCGCCGTTTCAAATGAAACGCCGTGTTTCCGGCGGTTGATGCGATTCTTCTTCTCATCCCACGCGAAAACCATGCGTATATACAGAATTGTAGCACATCGCACTGCGCTTTTCGAAGCTGCTGCTGGAGAAGGCGCTGGTCGCGGTGTCGTCTGGGGTTGGGTTCGGACCGCTGGGAGAGGGGTTTGTGCGGTTCGCGCTGGTGGAGAACGAGCAGCGGATAAGGCAGGCGACGAGAGGGATTCGGGGCGTATTGAGGGGGCGGTAGGTCGATGGTCGATGGTGAATGGTGAGGCGGCGGGTTCCGTGGGCCTGCGCACCGACGAGCGGTCTGGTGCAGCCCGCTCGATGAAACCGAGCGAGACGTGGGCGTTGGAACACTACTCTATTGTTTGCGGGTCCACTTGAAGACGGCCGATTGTTCTTTGCCGTCGAAGGCGCTGGTCCATTCCTGCGTGAAGTGGTTCGGGTCGTCGAAGGTGACGGTGAGGTCCTTGATGTGGCCGCCGCCTGGCTTGAGGTTCGTGATGTCCGCGAACTTGAAGCTGATGGATTTTCCGTCGGGCGAGGCGCCGGAGGCGCGCATGCGCGGCTGGTTGCCCATGCTGCAGTAGTGGGTCGCCACCAGGCCGTCACCGTCGCGGTGGTAGATGGTGACCATGCCGGGCTCGGGAGCGGGCGCCTTCATGGTTTCCATCAGGGCGGTGCCGCCGGAGATTACGGTGTAGCTGACCATGGACGTCTTCCGTTCGGCCGTGCCCTCCCACTCGCCAGCGAGCGAGAGCAACTGCTTCCAGGCGGCATCAGCGCCAGCGGCATGCGCGACGGATGACGCGAGCGCGATCAGGATGGATAGCTGCAGGAGACGTTGGTACATGCCCGTAATCATAGCAGGGGACAGTCGATGGTCGATGGTCGATAGTCAGGAGCGATCGCGCAGTCTCTGAAGGACCTGCGAGGCAGTTGCGTGAAGTGGGCCTGGGCATTCGAGCTTCATGGTTGCCGCCATGGCTGCGAACCTGCCGATCTCGTCGAGATTCCACGGGAAGCCCGATGCGAAGATGAACGCCGCCATGTAGGTGTCTCCGCAGCCGGTCGGGTCCCGGAGGCACCTCGGCTGGAATGCCGGGATGACATGCTCCGCGGTTCCGTCATAGATCACAGAACCCTTCGAACCTTGGGTAATGACAACCGTGCTTGCCCCATGATCTTTAAGGAGGCCATGCTGCTCACGCAATGACTCCTTCTTCGTTATGAAGCGCGCCTCCTCTTCATTGACGAACAGGTAGGTGACGCGCGGCAGGAACTCGAATATCCTCTCCGGATGGCGCCAGACTACAGTGCCCGCGGTACCTGGGCCGCCATCAAGATATCGCATCAGCCCCTGCGCGGCGAGCGCAACGGGCTGGCGGATATTCCGCACGACATCGGCCTCGAAGTTGTCATGGAAGAGCGGGCCGAGGATCACCGCGTCGCAATCCAACACTCCGATGTCATCGACTCCGATGGTGTTTTGCGGGATGATGGCGCGTTGCTCACGCTCATCGACGTTGTCCTTGTACTCATTGATGAACCTGATGGTGCCTTGAGCGGGGATGTGGTGCAGGACACCGGGGTGAAATCCGTCGAGCCAGCCTGCCGGCTCATCCCCAAAGGTTGCGAAGAGCTCAACTTCAGCGCCGAGGGATGAGAGCGCCTGCCCAGCGTAGTAGGTGACGCCGCCGATGCCGAAGCGAGACTGGCCACGAACGATGTTCTCGTCCCTACACAGGGGCCCGAGGACTGCGACGCGCATGAAGCCTCAGAATAGCAGGGGTGCTTCGCAGCCGCTGGCGTGGCCGCTCGTGTCGATGGTTGATAGTTGATGGTCGATGGTGGATGCGGTCGAGTCGCGTTCAACAAAGTCGACGATCACGGGCGTGAGCGGGGCCAAGTCCCGGGGCAGGCGAACCGAGAGGAGCACCAGGTCAGGCGGATCGCCGGCCAGGATCGCGACCCCGGCGGTTGGGATGTCGCTCTCGCCTAGCCAGGACTCATACGTTCCCAACCCCTCCGTTCGGGCAGGCGTCTTGAATTCAACGATCGTTTGGCTTCGGTACGTCAGAGTATCGTGCGGATAGGGGCGGGACGGAAGCGGGGCATCGATCCCCTCCCACACCCGGCGAGCGAGCGCTCGATAGGCTGGGAACACGCGTGCCATTATCTCCGCGATCTGGCACCTTCCGGAATTCTCAGCAGTGATGTGGTTGACCTGAATCGCAGGCCCCTCGAAACCCTTCCAGTCGGTCAGGGTTCGGTCGATTGGGTGAGGACTCAAATACAGAGCGTAGCCACCGGAACCAGAGACTCCCTGACAGTACCAACCGCTCGGCGCAAGAAGGCCGATGCCGTCCGCGGACTTGTAATAGGCGAGTGCCTGGGCTTCGGCCGGGCTTGTCGGCACGAACCAACTTGTCCCCTTTGGCGCCGGCAGCACGCCGACCTGGCCGGAAGATTCGCACCCGATGAACGGGACGGAAGCGGCACCGAGACCATTCGCAAGCGTCTCATGCACGATTGCGACGTCCATACGCTGCTGAGGCTGCCCACCGGCATCTTCTACGCGCAGGGCGTCAAGGCCAACGTGCTCTTTTTCGACCGCAAGCCGGCCAGCGAAACGCCGTGGACCCGCCGCGGTGCCCGCCATCAGCTCGCGGGACGGACGGCGCGGAGGGAGGGCTGGTCGAAGAGGCGCTGGGTCAGCTCGATCAGGACGCTGGAGAAGGTGCTTTCCGGTTCGAGGAAAACGACCGGGGCGCCGGCCTGGTGGCCGCGGGCGCAGAGCTCGATGGCGGGCGGAACCGCGCCGAGGATCGTGCAGCCGAGTTGCTGGGAGATCTCGTTCATGACCATGGGAGTCTGCACCATGCTGCGGTTGACGATGACGGCGCCGGTGATGAGCTGGCTGATGCCCCACGAGTGCAGCAGTTGCAGGAACATCTTCCCCGCGTGCACTCCCGTGGGATCGCGCTCGAGCACCATCGCGACGAAATGGCAGCGGCGGATGGCGGCGACCGCCATGGCCGAGCTGGGCGCGGGGAGGTCGATCACCACGCGCTCCGCCATTTTGGACGCCGTCTTGACGATGGCCTCGACGACGGCCGGATCGAGATCGCCGAACTCCTCGGGCCGCTGCGGACCGAATAAGACGCGGAGCCCGAGGGGGAGGCTGCACAGCCTGGCGGCGAGGGCGGCCTCGTCGATCTTGTCCGCGCCCAGGGCTTTGAGCGAGCTCAGATTGCCGGTGGGAGCGTGCTTGAGCTGGTAGGAGAACATGCCGTAGCACGGCTGCAGCTCGATGGCGATGGTGCTGCGGTTCTGGGTGGCGAGCGCGGCGGCGACGTTGAGGGCGACGGTGGTGGTCCCGGCCCCTCCTTTCACACCGCTGAAGCCCAATACCACGAAGCGCGCTTCGGCGGGCTCCTCCCGGCCTTTCGACTGGTGGCGCTTGATCGCGAGGTGCAGGCGGCGAATCAGCGCCGGGCCTTCGAAGTCTCCCTTAACGATGAACTCCTCGGCGCCTTCGCGCAGGGCGGCGAAGGCCAACTCTTCGTCCTCCGACCCGGTCAAGACGATCACGGCGGCGGCGCCGCGGTGGGGGCGCAGCTTGGAGAGGGTCTGAAGACCGCGGCTGTCGGGAAGGTTCAGATCGAGGAGGATGGCATCGAAGGGCGAAGCGTCGAGGCGGGCCAGGGCTCTCTCCAGGGTGTCCACGCGATCGAGCGCGACCGAGGGCGCCTGCGGTTCGGCCACCTCAAGCATCCGCTGAACGGCGTCCGCGGTTACCGGGTGGTCTTCAATGAGAAGGACCTTTAGTTTGTCTGGCACAAACGCCCTCCGGGAACGCAGTTGCGAGCCCAAGGAGCGAGTCTGGCGGTCCAGCCTCTCGCAGACGATGATAGCACCGAACCCAGGGCATGACCGACATATCGCATGCAGCGGGCGGCCTGGGGCGAGGGCCCGCGCCACCGCCAGACGCTGGCGCCCGCAGGTCAACGGAACCGTTCGATCCAGTACGGACGTACCAAGGAATATCGCCGGCTGGCTGGTGCTGGGAGTACGATTCATGTCCCGCCGTGCAAAACGAACGCGCAATTAAACGGAGATCGCTGCTAAAATTCTGAACAGAGAGGAAACCTGTCGAAGTTTTCGAGCTCGCCAGGAGACATTGGCCATGATTAAGGCAAATGAGCCCGGGGCCGCGGCCAGCGACCTATGGCGAGACACGCTGTCAACGATCGGCACCGTGTTTGGGCGCTTGGTTTACCTCTCCTCCCTGCGCAATCCGTACACAGGGCTTTACGAGCATTTCGGCCTCACTCAGATGCATGGATGGAAGGAGACCCATCGTGCGATGAGGGAGGCGCATCGAAGAATCTTCTCCGAATGGTTGTGCTTCACGCTGCGGGAACAGTTCGTGGATCTCGACGCTTATCTTGGCTCGCTGGCCTTAGACAAGCGGATCGTTCTGCGGGCGTGGGAGAGCCGGGCCACGTACCACAGTCTGATCCCGCCAGAAGCGGACGAGGCCGAGCGCCAATTGTACCTGTGCGACTTTGAGATGATCGTGGCGGTGATGAGAACGGCGTGCGAGGTCGCGGGTTCTCAATCGGCATTCCGCCCGACGGTCTGCTGCTTCCCTTAAGTCCGGCGCCTGCGCCACTCTTCGGCCGCGATCTCCCATATCTCAGCCGGCAAGCAGCCACTCACGTAATCCCTCTCTTCCAGAGCCACAACGCGCATGCCGCTCTTCTCCGAAATCCTCTTGGAAGCAGCGTTGACGACCGCCTTAGGCGCGCGCAGCACAGGGAAGCCGAGTTCGTCGAACCAATGGCCGGTCACAGCGTCGACGGCCGCGCTCATCAGAAGCCTCGGTTCTCGTTTTCCGCTTTCATGAGAGAAATGCAGCCTATGAGCCGACCGGGATCGCTCTTCAATCGGAGCGACCAATGCCACTCGTCGCCGCGCTCCATGGCCGGAAGCGCACGGTCGCGGTAGTGATTCCGGGCTGCGGGCGGGCAGGCTGCGCTATTTGGGCGGGGCCGGGGCGTCGTTCTGCTTCGCCTTCTCGCCCGCCTCTTTGGCCATCTTCTGGATCTCGGGCATGAGATCGCTCATCAACTGCTGGCTTACGGCCATCGAACGCTGCATGAGCTGCGGCATCTTCTGGAGCATGGCCTGGCCGGCCGGACTCTTGTAGAAGGCCAGAATGCCGTCAACCTCCTCCTCGGTGTAGGTGTCGGCGTAGACCTGGACGAGCATGGTCTTCATTTTGCCCATGCGTTCTTCAACCAGGGCCATGACGCGATCTTGGGTCTCCGCGAAAGCCTTGCGGGCATCGGCCGACATATCCGTCTTGTTGAACTGAGCCGACGCGACGCCCCTCATCTGGTCGAACACCTGCTTCATCACTTGGTCTACGTTCGACGCCTTCATCAGCTCTTCGATCTTGGCCTTCTTGGTGGCATCGTCGGCGCGGGCCGGGATCGAGAGGAGAAGGGCGGCGGAGAAAACGGCGCATAAGAGTCGCATAGGTTGATTATGGCGCAGTTCAGACGGCGACGGCGGACTCGGCCTGGAAGCTGTAGCCGAAGCCACGGACGGAACGGATGAGGCGGGGGTCGGCGGGATCGGCCTCGATCTTCTGGCGGAGGCGGAGGATGTAGACGTCCACGGCGCGCTCGTTGACGGCGCGCTGGTAGCCCCACACGGTGTCGAGGAGCTGGCCGCGGGCGAAAACGACGCCGGGACGGCCCATGAGGACCTCGAGTAGGCGGAACTCGGTAGCCGTAAGATCGAGATCGCTGCCGTCGCGGCGCACCTTGCAGGCTACGGGATCGAGCTCGATGCCACCGGCCTTGAGGGCGACCGGGGGGTCGGTACGAGGGCGCAACTGAACGCGGATGCGGGCCAGCACCTCGCCCATGAAGAAGGGCTTGACGATGTAGTCGTTGGCGCCCATTTCGAGGCCGATGACGCGGTCGGCCTCGGAGGCCTTGGCGGTGAGAAAGACGATGGGGGTGGCGGCGAGTTGGAGGTGCTGGCGGAAGAGGCGGCAGAGCTGGAGACCGTCGCAATCGGGGAGCATGATATCGAGCAGGATGAGGTCGGGGCGCTCGCGCAGGCACCAGTCGACGGCGCCGTCGCCGCGGGTGGCGGTGACGACGCGGAAAGCCTCGCGTTCGAGATTGTACTTGAGCAGCGTGACGAGGTCGGTGTCATCCTCAATCACCGCAACTTTCTTCATGGCATTGCCCCTGGGACGGCTCTTACCCAACCCAAGGTTACCCGAGGTCTGTTGCAGTGGCGTTACAGGAGGATTAAGGGGCGGTTGAAATCCGGGGGGCCTGGCGGCGGCGTTAAAGGAAAGCGGTCTCTTCGCCGATATGTAACGGCGGGGCAATACTAGCGGCGTAGGCTGAAGATGCACCCCAAAACCGAGCGGATAGGGAGGTCATTTGCGGGCTAATATACTCATAGTCGGTCTCGACGAACCGCTGGCAACGGAGCTTTGCCGGTCCCTGAGAGAGCTGCGGCATAGTGTTCTGTCGGAGGCGTTTACATGCGCGACCGACTGCCTGACAACGATTGAACGGGTGGGAGCGGACCTGGTTTTCTGCGGGACGGACCGGCAACAATACGAAACGATCCTGGAAAACCTGCGGCGGCGCGGGCACAACGTGCCGGTGGTGGTGGTGAGCCGTCTGCCCGAAACCGGCGATTGGCTGGATGCGATGGACGCCGGGGCGTGCGACTACTGCGCCGCGCCCTTCGAGCCACGCCTGGTGCAGCGGATTGTGGAGAATACGCTAAAATATCCTTGTCCCGTGTTTGTGGCGGGCTGATGGGGCAAGGAGTCCCGATGGCGATCCTGTCGCTCGGGTGTCTGGTTCTGGCCGGCTTGGTGCTGCGCGCCAAGAGGCCGGCGGAGAGCCCAAACTCGAGCGGTCTGTACCGCGTGGACAACCGGGTAGTGGCCGCGATCCTGGTGGTTCTCGCTCTCACTTTTGCGTTTCTGGCGTGGCGGAGCGGCCGGCCGCTATTGTGAACAGAACGTCCCACGTAGTTGCCCATCCGCTCCCTTACGGTCGCGGTTCGGTGCTGCGATGTGCTGCGATGTGTCCCAGGCGCCTGGCACCCGCCTCCAATTTCCTGCGCAACTTGATGGTTTTTCAGGGATAATGAGCCGAGAGGCCGGCTGATGAAAAACACGTGGGAAAAGATGATCTCCGCCAACATGGAAGCCATTGAGGTTCCAGGAAGGGCGACCCCCATATACAAGCCCAAGCGCGGCGGCTACGTCTGGGTCGTGCTCGGGAACGGCGATGCGCCTACACCGCCGCCCACCATGGACCGCCAGGACGTGGCCACACGCGGCGGCCACGAGCTGGATCTCGACGCCTCGGACCCCGACTTCCTGGTGCTGCACAAGAGCCTGGGCATGACGGAATACACGCACTGCATTCCGTGGGACGCCATCGCCGACATCCTGTTCGTGACGAAAGACGCGGGATAGGGAAGCTGGCCGCTGCACGCTGGGCTCGGAGCGGACAAGCTGAAGCTTATCCCACACACCTGAAGCGCGCGCCACGGGGCGGGTTTCGCGCCCCTCATCCGGGAATTCCGCCCTTGGTCCGATTGCGAGCGCTTTCCGCGCCCGGCCGGCTTACCCTCGCATTGAAGGGAGTCCCAGATGGTTTCGCTTGAGAATGTGAGCCGGCGGTTTCCGATGGACCACCAGTTCGTAAGCGCGCTGGAGGGCATCTCGCTCAGTTTGGACGCGGGGGAATTCGTGGCCGCGGCGGGGCCCAGCGGCAGCGGGAAATCGACGCTGCTGAACCTGATCGGCTGCATCGACCAGCCGACCAGCGGCTCGATCCGCATCGACGAAGTGGAGACGCGCCGGCTCAGCCCGGGGCAACTCTCCGAATTGCGGCGCCGCAAGATCGGTTTCGTGTTCCAGACGTTCAATCTCATTCCGGTCTTCACGGCTTTCGAGAACGTGGAGTACCCGCTGCTGCTGCAACGCGTGCCGGCGGCGGAGCGGCGCGCGCGGACGCTGGAGGCCCTGGATAGCGTCGGCCTGGGCCCGCGCGCCGGCCACCGCCCGGACCTGCTTTCGGGCGGGGAACGGCAGCGGGTGGCGGTGGCGCGGGCCATCGTCCACCGGCCGGCGCTGGTGCTGGCCGACGAGCCGACGGCCAATCTCGACACCAGCAACGCGACGCAACTGATCGACCTGATGCGGGCGCTCAACAGGCAGATCGGCGTGACCTTCCTGTTCGCCACGCACGATCCGCGGCTGCTAGACCGGGCGGACCGCGTGATACGGCTCTGCGACGGGCGGATCGTCACGGACAGCACCAAGGAGACAAACCATGAGAACTTTTCTGTCGCTCGCCTTTAGGAACATCTTCCGCAGCCGGCGGCGGACGCTGATGATGCTGCTGGTGGTGGCGGGAGGGGTTTCGGCGCTGCTGCTGGCCGGGGGATACTTCTCGTACATCTTCTGGGGCTTCCGGGAGACCACGATCCGCAACGGCCTGGGGCATCTGCAGATCTTCAACGCACGGTACTTCGATCACGACGAGACGCGGGTGCTCGAGAACGGACTGACCAGCTTCGAGAACATACGGAGGGTGGCGCAGGCCACGCCGCACGTGGTAGGTGTCGCGCCGCGGATCGAGTTCTTCGGCATGGTATCGAACGGGCAGAAATCGGGCACGTACATGGGAACGGCCATTGTGCCGGCGGCGGAACGGAGGATGCACTTCGTTCCGGACGTGCTGAAGGGCCGCTGGTTCAACCTGGACGGCGGCGAGAACGAGGTCATCATCGGAGCCGGGCTGGCGCGCTCGATGAACGTGAAGCCCGGGGATGGGCTGACGCTGCTGGCGGTCACGGCCGACGGGGCGCTGAACGGAATCGATGTGGACGTCGTGGGAGTCATCACCACACATTTCAAGGAACTCGACGACCGGCTGCTGCAGATGACGCTGCCGGCGGCGCAGCGGCTGCTCGAGACGGACCGCGTCACGAAGCTGGTGGTCGGGCTCGACAATACGGACAACACCAAGAGCGTGCAACGCGCGCTCACGGCGCGACTGGCGGGCTCGGAGCCCAAGGTGATTCTCAAGGACTGGCAGGAGCTGTCGCCGATGTACAAGCAGATCGTCCTGATGTTCGGCGGGATTCTGGGCTTCATGGCCGTGATCATCTTCTTCATGGTGGTGATGTCCAGCTCGAACACGATGATGATGGCGATGTTCGAGCGGACGCGCGAGATAGGCACCATGCTGGCGATGGGCACGCCGCGGGCGTGGGTGGTAACGCTGTTCGTGCTCGAAGGCGCGCTGACCGGGGTCTTCGGGGCCGCGGCCGGCCTGCTGGCGGGCAACGGGATCGCGGCGCTACTGAACCGGGCGAATATCCAACTGCCCCCGCCGCCCGGCAACAGCACGGGCTTTCCGCTGCGCATCTTCCACGTTCCCGAGTACATGGCGCTGGCCTCGGTTTTGGTGGTGCTGACACTGGCAACGGCTTCGATTCCGCCGGCGTGGCGGGCATCGCGGCTGAAGGTGGTGGAAGCGCTGGGGCACGTTTAGGCATGCGTCCCGATGAGTCGGGACGCGGCACGCTGAAGCGTGCGCCACATAGAGGAGAGAGAGATGTTACGCACCGCATTGCTTAGCGTTGTGATGGCGGCCGCGGCTTCCGGCGCCGGGCCCGACCCCGAGGCGCTGCTCAAACAGTTCGACTCGCTGCGGAACGGTTGGGACTCGTACGTGGTCCGTGTGAGTATCCGCAACTACGAGGAAGGCAAGGAGGACGAGGAACACCTGTACGAGGTCTACCAGAAGGGCGCCGAGAAGAGCTATGTGGAGTTTCTCAGCCCGCGGGAAAAGGGACAGCACCTACTGATGCTGGGCGACGACATGTGGATCTACCTGCCGGACACCAGCCGGCCGGTTCGCATCACGCCGCTCGAGCGGCTCACGGGCAACGCCTCGAACGGCGACGTGGCGCGCACGCACTACGCCACGGACTACAGCTCCGTGTTCCTGCGGACCGAGACGGTGAACGGCGCCAGTTGTCACCTGCTTGAGCTGACCGCGCGGCGCAAGGGTTCGACGTACCGGCGGGTGCTGCTTTGGCTGCGCGTTTCGGACGCGCGGCCGGTGAAGGCGGATTTCTTCGTGGCGTCGGGGAAACAACTGAAGTCGGCCACTTACGACCGATACCAGGAGGTCAACGGGCAACTGCTGCTGCGGAGCATGACCATTTACGACTACGTGCGCAAGGGCTCGCACTCGGTGATCGAGTATTTGCGATTCACGCAGCGCGACCTGCCGGATCGGATGTTCCACCAGGGGCGTTCGGAGAGGTTCTGAGATGAGTCCGCTCCCTGACGGTCGCGGTTCGGTGAGCCTGCCGGCTAAAGCCGGCAGCGGCACGCTGAAGAGGGTGCTGGAGAAGTCCCAAAAGACAATCTGGGCCGCCGATGAACGCCGATCAACGCGGATAAATCACTTGGTTCCAATCGGCGTTTATCGGCGTTCATCGGCGGCCCGCAATGTTTTGGCCTTTTTTGGGCTTCTTCATCAGCGTCTGAAGCGTGCGCCACTTCTCGCGTGTCTGCTGCTGGTTGCGACGGCGGCGGCCCAGGATCAGACCGACGCCGCGCCCGAGGCCGCGCCGGCGGGGCTCGCGAGCGACCAGACGCGGCTGGCGGTGTCGTTCTATGACGAGGGCTCGTTCACCGCCGGGCTGCTTGTTCCGGGGCCGTGGCTGGGGAACCTGCTGCTGGTGCAACCGTCGTTCTCCTGGCGGCACGCGCAGCGCTGGCGGCTGGCGGCGAGCCTGGCCGGCGTGGGAAGCACGAACGGCGACACGCACGGCCAGTTGCGGGTGCGGGAAGCGTGGGGCGGAGTCACCGCGGGCGATTTCGACTTCAGCCTGGGGAAGAAGCTGCTGCGATGGGGCACCGGCTACGCTTTCACGGCCACGGGCGTGTTAGATCCGCCGCGCGATCCAACCGACCCGAGCGACCGCCTCAGCTTGAACGAGGGCCGCGAAATGGTGGAGGCCGACTGGGTCAGCGGGCGCAACGCGCTGGCTGCGGTGTGGGCCAGCGGCGGCGTTTTCGGCAACCGCCCCGCGGGAATGACCGACACCACGGCGCTGCGCTACAACACGCTGGTGGCGGGCTTCGATACGGCGGTCATCTTCGCCCACGATGCCGGCCAGCGGGATCTCTACGGCGCCAATTTCACGCGCGTGGTGGGCGACGCGCTGGAGGTTCACGGCGAGTTCGCGCATCGCGACTCGAACGCGGAGCTGCTGGGGGGCAAGTACATGCTGCGCTCGGGCGTGAACACGATCGTCGAGTGGTACTCGCCACCGGCTCCTCGGCTGGGCCGTTACATGTTTCTGAGCGTGGGCAAGGCTCGGCTGCGCGAGCTGCCGGGATGGAAACAATGGGACGTCTCGGTGGGCCTGGTGGCGAACACGACCGATCATAGCCGCATCCTGACGCTGGATGTGACGCGGCGCGTGGCGGACCATTTTTCGCTGACCGAGCACGGCGAAACGCCGGGCGGAAAGAGGTGGCGCTCCGAGTATGGTATGATCCCGTACTCCGCCCTGGTCTCGATCGGGTTCCGGTACCAGATATGAACGTCAGCGGCATTCCCGGGGCTTACCGCCGGCAGCTCCTGCGCCTTCCGTTCATCAACCTCGGCGCCGCCCTCGTCGCGACGCTGGCGGTGACGGGGATCGCGTATCCGGTCACGGTCCGGTTCGTCTGGAACACGCTGCTCATTTCGCTGATTTACTCCTTCACGATCGGGGGCATGGCCGGAACGCTGCTCCCGCTCATCACCGAGAAGACGGGCGTCTGCAGTTCCGGCAAAAGGATCGCGGTCATCGGCGCGAGTATCGTGATTCTGACGATCGTTGGCTGCGCGCTCGCCACCGTGATTCTGGCGCGGGTGGGACTGCGGCCGGCGGGCGAGGCTTGGTCGAACTTCTGGGGAATCGTTCGCTTCTGCATTGTCATTTCCCTGTTGGTGGGCCTGGGCGTGTACCTGTTCGAGTCCATGCGCTACCGGCTGGCCGCCGCCTCGCTCGAGCTGCGGACGCGGCAACTCGACCAGGAGCGCGCGCAGAAGCTGGCCACCGAGGCGCGGCTGTCGTCGCTCGAATCGCGCATTCATCCGCATTTCTTGTTCAACACGCTCAACTCGATTTCGGCGCTGATCCGCGACGAGCCGCAACGGGCCGAAGAAATCGTGGGGCGGCTGGCGGCGCTGCTGCGGTTCTCGCTGGATGCCAACCAATGCAGCCTGGTTCCGCTGGAGCAAGAATTCAAGATCGTGCGCGACTATCTCGAAATCGAGAAAGCGCGCTTCGGCGAGCGGCTGCGCTACTCGATCGACGTAGCGCCGGAGGCGCGGAAGGCCAGCCTGCCGCCGCTGGCGGTGGAATCGCTGGTGGAAAACAGCGTAAAGCACGCGATCGCCCAGCGGCGGGAGGGCGGCGAGGTGCGGGTGAGCGCGCGGGCGGTCGAGGGCGGGATCGAAATCGAGGTGGCGGACAGCGGGCCGGGCTTTGCGCTCGAGGCCATTCCGCGCGGACACGGGATCGACAATCTGCTGGCGCGGCTGGAGGTGCTCTACAACGGGCAGGCCAAGCTCGACGTGGGAGCGGCGGATGGGCGGGCTTCGGTCCGGCTGACGCTGCCGGAGCGGACATGAAGCTGCGGGCCTATCTGGCCGACGACGAGGCGCTGGCGCTGAAGCGGCTGGCGCGGCTGCTGGAGGAGACGGGCCGATTTACCATCGCCGGAAGCGCCACCGATCCCGAAGCGGCGGTCGAGTTCCTCTCGCGCGAGCGCGTGGACGTGCTGTTCCTGGATATCGAGATGCCGGGCATGAACGGATTCGAGCTGCTGGCGCGGCTCATGCATCAGCCCGCCGTCATCTTCACGACGGCCTTCGATCAGTACGCGCTACGGGCGTTCGAAGTGAACGCCATCGACTACCTTCTCAAGCCGGTCGAGCCGGAGCAGCTCGATCGCGCGATCCGCAAGCTGGAGCGGCTGGGGGGCGCGTTGCCGGAATGGATGCGGCAGCCCGATTTCCGCGCGGTGCTCGAGCAACTCACCGCGACGCTGAAACCGGCCGAGGCGCCAATGGATCGGATCGCATCGCGCGTGGGCGAGCGGGTGCAGTTCATCGACCTGGGGCGGATCACGCATTTCTTCGCGCAGGACAAGCTGACTTTCGCGGCGTGCGGCGCCAAGAACTACTGCGTCGATTACACGATCACGCAGCTCGAACAGAAACTGGCGCGGCGGAACTTTTTACGCATCCATCGCTCGACGCTGGTGAACCTGGAGTGGGTTCTGGAAGTGAACTCGTGGTTCGCGGGCGGGGTGCTGTTGCGCTTGAAGGACGAGAAGCACACGGAGCTGGCGGTGGCGCGGGACCGGGTGCGGACGCTCAAAGAGAGGCTGGGGTTCTGAGGGGAGCGGGGGGCCGGCATGCGTCCCGAGGAGTCGGGACGCGGCACGCTGAGAGCGTGCGCCACGGTCTTCAGTCTGACAGTTCGCGCGCGATGGCTTCGGCGATTTTCTGGCCGTGGAAGCGGCCGTTCTCGATGAAGATCTCGTTGGTGTGCATGCCGGCGACGATGACGCCGGCCAGGTAGATGCCTTTGCGGTGGCTCTCGAGGGTCTCGGGGTCGGTATAGGGGCGCTGGGTTTCGGGATCGAAGAGGATGCCGTGGGCGGCCAGAAACTCGGTGTCGGGGTGGTAGCCGACCATGGCGAAGACGAAATCGTTGCAGAGCCGGACCTGGCCTTCGGGCGTGGCGACGGTGATGGAATCGGGCTGGATCTCGACGAGGCGGGAACGGAAGAAGGTCTTGATCTCCCCGCTCTTGATGCGGTTCTCGAGGTTGGGCTTGATCCAATACTTGACATGGTCGGAGATGCCGTCGCCGCGGGCGATCAGCGTGACGCGGGCGCCGGTCCAGTGCAGCTCGAGCGCGGCGATGGCGGCCGAGTTCTTGGCGCCGACCACGGCGACGTCCGTGTTGTAGTAGGGGTGGGCTTCCCGGTAGTAGTGGATGACCTTGGGGAGCGCTTCTCCCGGGACATCGAGGCGGTTGGGAAGATCGTAGTAGCCGCTGGCGAGGATAGCCTTGCGGGCGCCGCACTGGCGGGGGCAACCGAGGCGGTCGGTAGTGTGGACGACGAAGGCGCCATCCTGGCCCTCGATACGGTCGACGCGCTCGTACTGGCGGATATCGAGTTGGAAATGCTCGGCCACGCGGCGGTAATACTTGAGGGCCTCGGTGCGGGTGGGCTTCTCGCCGAGCGAGGTCATGGGAATGCCGCCGATCTCGAGGAGCTCGGGCGTGGTGAAGAAGGTCATGTGGGCGGGGTAGTGGTATATGGAATTAAGCAGGCAGCCCTTGTCGAAGATGGCGGTGCCGAGGCCGCGGCGCTTGAGCTCGATGGCGCAGGCGAGTCCGGTCGGCCCCGCGCCCACCACAATGGCGTCGAATCGTTCCACACAGCACCTCTCTCATCCAGTGTAGCGGGGTGCGGGCCGCGGGCCGCGGGCTGCGGCGCCGCGAGAGTTCGCGTGGGCGGAAGCCGCGTGATATGATCGCAAAGCCGTGCCCAGTTCGGACTTCCACCCCAGCGAGGAAAGCGGCCTGAGCCGAGTGGCCAGCTTTCTGGAAGGCATCTTCGGCGTCCCCGCCGGCTCTCCGTTGACGGGGCTCGATTTCCTGAGGTGGAAGTATTTCGAGCCGCGCCAGGATTGGGCTGGACCGCGGAGTTACGTGCTGGAATCGGGCGGCAGCATCCGGGCTCACGGCGCGATTTGGCCGTCGACGCTGATTACGCCGGCGGGCCGGCACACTGCCTTCAATTTCATCGACTGGGCAGCGGAGGCCTCGCGAACGGGGGCGGGCGTGGCGCTGTTGCAGAAGATGAGCCGTCTGGCCGAGGTTGTGATTGTTCTTGGCGGCAGCGCCCAGGCGCGGAAGATCCTGCCCGTGGCCGGTTTCAAGAAGTCCTCCTCTATCCGCTATTTTGCGCGCCCGCTGCGCCCGGTGGCGCAGCTTGCTGGCTCCTGGCGGTGGAATTGGAAGGCCCCGGCGAGGGTGGGGAGGAACGTATGGTTGCGGCTCGTACCGCCCATCCGGCCGATGCCGGGATGGAGCCTCGACCCGGCCGGCCCGCGGGAATTGAGCGAACTGTTCCGGGCGCGCGACGAAGACCCGGCGGGCGGGGCAAGGTTCGCGCGGAGCGCGGAACTGATCGATTATTACCTGCAATGCCCGATCGTTCGGTCGCAAGCGTTCGTGTTGCGCCGGGGACAGCAGAGCCGGGGCTACGCCGTGATCACCCAGGCCGGGCGCCAGGCGCGGATCGTGGATGCCTGGGTCGCCTCGGACGGGCTGGAGGAGTGGAGGGCATTGTTCGGGCTGTGCTTGCTCGGCGCGCTGGAATCCGGGCAGGCGTATGAATTAGCGACGTTGACCTCGAGCGAGCCGGCGGGGGCTGCCCTGGAGGCATCGGGTTTTGCGGCGCGCGGCTCCGAGGCGCTGATGTGGTTCAACCGTTCGGGCCTCGATCTCACCGCCATGCCCGTGCGCTTGCAGATGCTGGACTGCGACGCGAGCTTCGTCCACGAGGGCACGGCGCAGTTCTGGACCTAGGTGGCGCGGCGTAAATGACGTCTTGTATGGAACACGCTGCCGAGGCGGTCTTTCGTGGCGCACGCACTCGTGCGTGCCGCGTCGAGACTTATCTCGACGCCAAGGTGTCGGCATGAGTGCCGACACGGCAGGCTGAAGCCCGCGCCACGGGTGTTTCCGGCTTCAGGCGCGGGGCAATTTCTCTCTCACCGCTTCGGCGAGCAGTGCGAACGAAGTCAGTAGCTCGTACTGGTCGGGCTCGAATTCGATGCCGAACTCTTCCGCCACGACGGAGAGCAACAGGACATGATTGACCGAGTCCCAGCGAGCGATGCTAACGGTGCTGGCCCGCTGCACATCCTGGGCGTCCAGTTCGGGGAAGACGGAAACGAAGCAACTTGTCAGGCGTTCCAGGGTATTATCCACAGAGCGCGACCTCGTGGGGAAGAATAAAGTCCGGGCCCACCACGACATCTTTCGCGAGCGCGACCTCGCCGGCTTCCGGCGGCAAGGCCGCGAAGGAGGCCAGGAACTCCACAAGCGGTCCATTGCGCCCGGTGGCGGCGAAATCAAGCCGGAGCTCGGGGCAATTCAAGCGCTCGAACAGGCCGGCGAGCGTGTGAAACTCGATCCGGCGCGAAAAAGCCCGGCAGCTCATGACCCAACTGGCGACGCGGCAGAGATTGCCGCAGCGGACCCCCGCGACGACAGCGATCTTGCCGAGGGGGCCGAACTTGTCGGCGTAGGAAACCGTAAGAACGAAACTGTCCGGCGATTGGAGCAGAGCGCGCCAGTCCGACTCGGCGTAGCGCCTGCCGTTGAGGTTGAACTGGTTGGTCTTATTGATCAGCTCCAGCGGCCGGCTATCCTCGGCGTTCTTGGTGAAGTTGAGCGTGACTCGGCCACCCAACTGGCGCAGGAACTCGCCGCGATCCTGGCCGCGGAGGCCCGGTTCGATCTGCTGGGAGGCCCGCAGGCTGGCTGCGCGGTACGAATCTTCCTCGGAGAGCAGCGGCTTGCCGAAACGGCCGCGAAGCTCGCACAGGGTTTGCCAGACCAGGTTGGGATCGTCCTTGGCGAAGCGGAGGCACTCGATCGCGGGGTGCTGGGAGTGGACCTCGGCCAGCTCCATGGGGCTGTCGTCGATGAAAATCACGCTATCCGGGGCGATGTTCCAGGCGGCCAGGATCCTGCCGACCGATTCGGACTTGGGACCCCAACCGGCCACGACCGGGAACAGGCGCTCGCGGGGGATGAGCAGATCGGGGCGGTTCAGGGCTTGCTCGACTAGCGCGGGGTCGTTCTTGGTGGCCACGCCGACCAGGACTCCGTTTTCGGCGAGCACCGCCAGCGTCTGCTGGTACAGGCCGTGGAGCTGGCTGCGATGCTCGAGGTCCCAGAAGACACCGTCGCTGCCCTGCTCGCCGAGAATCCCATTCCAAAGGGTGTCGTCGAGGTCGGTGATCAGCCCCTTGCTGGGGGTTGGCGGGAACAGCGCTTCGACAAGCATCTCGCCGAGGGCGCTGGCGTGTTCGATGGAGTAGGGGGATCCCGCCAGGAGGTCAAGCTTCAGATCCAAGCGCCGGGCGGGCGGGGATAGGGCGTCCAGACGCGCCGTGTCGAGCACACGGACGCCGGGGAAACCGGCCGCCGCGGCGAGAAACTCAGCCGCCAGCTTGCGGAGGCCGAGTTCGAAGGCGCTGGCCTGGGAAAGCGGCGTATGAGAGAGCGGAGGAAGCGGAAGCGTCGGCCCGACCAAGGCGACGGGGCCCGAGGCCGCCAGCGTGCGCACGCCGTCGAGCAAGCGGCCAAACGCCAGGACCGCGCCGGCGGAAATGTCCCGCTGGACCTCGCGCCCCCAGCCGCCCGAATGGCGGAAGCCGAGGCGAGGGTCGATATCGGCCCACTCGACGACGACGGCGCTCTCGCAACCAGCCTTCGCCGACGCCCGCTCGATGCCGCCGAGCAGATCGCCGAAAAGCCCGGTTTCGATCTCTATGGCGGCGGCCAGGCGCTCGGCGGCACACGCCTTGACGAAGACTTCCAGGTAGGAGGGGGTGAATCCGCACAGCAACCGCATCTTGCGCCGGGACGAGGACGCATCGGGGGTTCGAGTTGCCAGGCGGATGGCGTCTTGCAGCCGCATAGTATGGCGCGAAGAAATCAGGGTATCACCGAATCGGATCGCAGAGCGTCGGCTCGCCGGACGGAGGGCCAGGCTTCGCGTGCGAAGCCGGTCAGCGTAGAAGGGCGGCAGCGAGGGGCGGCGGCCGCGAAGAGCGCTTCCAAGTCGCGGTAGAGGGCCTCGATGGATTCCCGGTCGGGGAAGGCGGGGCTGCCGCCGGGCATGAGCTCGGAGGAATGGAGCATGAACTCGAGGTAACTTCGGCGCTCCCGGAGCGCTTTGTCCAGCACGCGCAGCAGGCGCCCGCGTTTCTTGCCATCCGGGCGCAGCCAGGCGTGCGGGGGGTAGAGACGGTTCAGGACGCGGCGCGGAATGGCGCGTTCGGGCAGGGCGCGCCGCAAGCGCTCGATAGCGCGCGGCGCCAGCGACAGGATGGTGACGGGCAGCTCGAGCAGATCGGAGGCGCCCGGGCGCGTCACGTCTTCAAAATCGACGAAATAGGGCTCGCTAGGCGCCCCCGTGTAATCCGGCCCACCTTCCCCGCCGGGCTTGCCGAGCGAGGCTTTCCAGGAAACGCCCGGGGTGACGGAGCAATCCACGAGATACCCCAGGCCGGCCAGGGCCCGGGCGTAGGAGCCATCGAAACCCCAGCGGCCGGCGCGGTGGCTGGTCATGGGCGCCTGGAAGGTATCCGCAAGCAGACGGGCGAGCAGCGAAAGCTTCTCCGCTACCAGCTCCGGGGGATACTCGTTGGCGTAAGGGCCGCAGGCGTTGTCGTTGGCGGTCAGCGGGCGGAGCGGCGGGGTGTTCCAGGCGTGAAGGTGGCCGCCGATCTCGCCGGCGCCACGGCGCAGGACGTCTCTCGCGAAAGCCGTAAACACCGGGCAGAGCGCCATCTCGTAGTCGGTCAGGTAGGTGGGCATGAAACCGAACCGTTCGCAGAGGGCCTGAAACCGCGGCAGGAATTGCGAGTTACGTGTAGCGATCTGGCTGGGCCCGCCCCAAAGGTTGTCGCCCTCGGTGTCGATGGTAATGAGGAATGCGGGTTTCATGGGAGGGCGGCGGCAGGGTGCGCCTACAGGCTATGGTAGCGTGCCGGGGCGGGTCCGGCGGGTGAAGGCGGAAGGCCGCGATACGAGGTGAGTTCGCCGGCTGCACGTGGGGCCGGTTAAGATGTGTATTGGTCATCACAGGGGGAATCGTTTGATCAGGCTCCGACCATCGCGCCGGACGGCCGTTGCGCCGCCGGCGCCGAGCCAGCCGGCCGGCGCCGCGACCCAGATTTCCGGTCCGGCGCCACGCGCCGCGCCTGCGGGCGGCTCCGCCGGTCTGCCCGCGCGTCTGCTCATGGGCCTGTTGATCTTCCTCGTGTTTAGCCGGACGGTGGAGCTCACGGGGACGCGGCCGCTCCCGGTAATGGAATTCCTTTTGGTGGCCTACGGCCTGCTGACAAGCCGGTGGACGGACTTGATCTCAGCCAAGCCCACGATTCTACTGCTGGCACTGACGGCCTTGATGGTGCCCGCAGGCCTGTTTGGCAACTGGCCCGGCGGGAGCGTGGATCTGCTGACGAAAGTTTGGGCCCCTTCCCTGCTGTTCTACTTCATTGTCGTAAGCCTGGGGAGGGGGCTGGCCGGCGTCAGGACTGTCATGTCAAGCATGGCCTGGAGTGTCGTGGCCGTCGCCATCCAGGGAACGTACATGAGTCATTCGCTCGGCGGGCGCTTACAGGTCGGTCATGTGACGCTGGGCAACCCCAATGATCTGGCCGCGGTTCTCCTGTTCGGTCTCCCCTTCTGCGCGTGGTATGTGCTCGGCTCAGGGCGGCCGCTGATCCTGCGCGTGGTCATGGCGATCATGTCGGCGGGCGCATTGGTCATGCTCCTGAGAACGGGCTCTCGCATGGGACTGCTGGCGATGTTGTGGCTAGGGGCAACGCTTCTGATCATCGCGAGGGGGCGACTCCGTCTGCTGCTGGCGGTGGTAGCGCTTGGCACCGGCGTCGCGGCCATCTTCTTGCTACCGGAAGCCCTCCAGCAGCGCTACGAGACGATGGTGGACAATCACGTCGAGGGCGCTCAGAATAACCCCAGTGCCCAGACCGCGATCGGGTCTTCGCAAGCCCGGTGGGCCCTCTTCCTGCACAGCCTGCAGGTGACCGCGCAGCATCCCCTGCTCGGCGTCGGGCCCGGAAACTTCACCGGCGCGAACGCCGATATTACCAGGAGGACCGGAACGGGCGTGAGCTGGCAGGTGACGCACAACTCGTACACACAGGTGTCCAGCGAGTGCGGGATTCCAGCGGCCATTATCTTCATATGGCTGATCTATACCTGTTTGCGGACCACCAATCGCTTGCGAAAGGACATGGAAGTGCGTCCCGAGCTGCGTGTCCACGCGCCCATGGCGTTTTGGATCTTCATTTCGCTGTCGGCCTATGCATTCTGCGCGATGTTCGGCTGCTTTGTTTACGGGTATCAGTTTCCGCTGCTGATCGCGATAGCCGCGTCCCTGCCGGGGGCGGCCGCCGGCGCGCTGGCCCAGCCCGCAGGCAGCCCCGTTCCCGCCGGTGAGTCCCTTGACCGCCGTCCCCGGCCCGGTGATTCTCGCCAACGTCGATCCAATCCCAGGGGAGTGGGCCGTGTGTAAGTGGCAGGCGGCAACTGGATCTGGCCGGCCGCCTTTGGCGCCCGAGTTTCCTCCGCCAATCCGGATGGGCCCTGCGCTGTCGCGCAATCTGTCCAAGCCGCAGAAGGCGGAGGTGGTTGTAGCGACGCCAGACCGAGCGACACATACTACTTACCTCCGGAAGCGCGACTAATGCACGGAATGAGCCTCGATACGTTGATCTGGAGGTGGAGGGTTCTCCGAACCAAGGCCAGGGGCCAGCTTCCCGCTTTGCCTTGGAGCCAGGTACCCAGGCTGCTGGCGCAGCCCTTTCAGAATTGGGACAACAGCTACTTCGCAACGCCCGTTAGGGAAAGAGACGTTTCCGGCATGGTGCTGTATGAAACTGCAATAGGGCGATTTTACGGGGGCCCGGAGGATCGAGGGGGCATCGCTTGCGTTATGGTCGAAGAAATCTGTCGAATTTACGAGCGGGCGCCGGTCGTAGTTCGCCCTGGGGACGTCGTCATCGACCTGGGCGCTCACCTGGGGACCTTTACTCGCGTGGCATTGAACGCCGGCGCCAAGCTGGTAGTTGCGTTTGAAGCCAATACCGCTAATGCGGAGTGTTTTCGCAGGACGTTTCAGGACGAAATCGCCGAGGGAAAGGTCGTGCTCGTCGAATCGCCCGTCTGGAGCGAGCGCTGCACAGTCCTTTTCTCCGGGCGAGGTCTGGCCGGACAAGTAAGTGATGAGGGAGATCCCAAGCAGGCTGTAACTATCGACGATGTGGTTCGTGAGCTGGAGCTTCCCCGAGTGGATTTCATCAAGACAGACATCGAGGGTGCTGAGCGACACGCTCTGAAAGGCGCCGCTTACGTGTTGTCCTTTCACGCCCCCAGTCTCGCCGTCTCCAGTTACCACTATCCGGACGATCCGACGGTGCTTCGGGACATTGTTCTGGGGTATCACCGATACCGCGTGACGTTTGACAAGGGCAGCAGGCGGATGTTTTGCTGTCCGCAGTAATCGGGCGCCGGGGCGTTATGCATGCTTACCGAAAAGTCGCCTCGCAGGTAGAAGTGCTGACAAACACCAGGCTGTCCCTCGTGCTCTTTCCGAAGTGCTGCCTGGTGCGCTCCGGCACGCCGCGAAGCGCCACGTTGGTGGGCAAGTGCGTGCTCCTGACCGAAGGGCCGGCAACGAACGGCCCGTTTACGGACGAGGCGCTGACCGCTCCGGCCGAGGATCTGACCGCACTGGCGGAAGTCATCGACCGCGCCTGGGGGAACAGCGAGCTGCGCGAGAGGAGAGCCGCGGCGGGTTACGGCTATGCCTTCGAGCTTGGCGGAGAACCGGAACTGGTGCGGAGACTGGTCGATGCGGTGGTGGCCTGGGTCCGCTCGCGGCGCTGAACCATGTTGCGAGCCCTCAAACTGGCGACGCTACGGATGGCCGACGGCATGGGCCTGAACTCGGTGCTGCTCAAGAGCCGCTGGCGGCGGCATCGCCTGCTCATCCTGTGCTATCACGGCGTGTCGCTCGAAGACGAGCACGAGTGGGGCCCGGCCCTGTACCTCCCGCCGGCCTTGTTCCGCGACAGAATGGAGGCTCTCGCGCGGATGGACTGCGCCGTGTTGCCGTTCGGCGAGGCGCTGGGCCGTCTGTACGCGGGCAGCCTGCCGCCCAGGGCCGTGACGATCACATTCGACGATGGCGGATACGATTTCTACAAGGTCGCGCATCCCATTTTGCAGGGGTACGGCTTTCCCGCAACGCTCTATCTGACCACTTACTACTCGGAGTACAACCGGCCCGTTTTCGACGTAGCGGTGCCGTACCTGCTATGGAAGGGCAGGTTGCGCACGCTCACGTGGCCGGAGTTTCTGCCGGCCCCGATCCGGCTGGACGAGCGGGGGCGAAGCGAAGCTGTGTTCCATATTCGCGACCGGGCGCGCGAGGCGGGCCTTTCGGCCGCGCAGAAGGACGACGTACTGGCCGAACTCGCCGCCAGGCTGGAGGTCGACTACGCGGCCCTGTGCGCGAAGCGGATTCTGCACCTGATGACGCCGGCCGAGGCTGGCGAGGTGGCGTCGGCGGGTGTGGACATCCAACTGCACACGCATCGCCACCGCCTGCCCTTACGGCGCGATTTGTTCTTGAAGGAGATCGAAGACAACCGGCGCTCGATCGCGGCAGTCTCGGCGGCGCCCCCAGTGCACTTCTGTTATCCCTGGGGTTCATGCAGACCGGAGTTCAGGGAGTTCCTACGGTCAGCGGGAGTGGAATCCGCGGTGACCACCAAGGCGGGACTGGCGGAGATGCGGACGGATCGCTACGCTCTGCCGCGGCTGTCGGATGTGGCGACCTTGACGGCAGTGGAATTCAGCGCCTGGGTGGGGGGACTGGCAAGTTTCCTGCCGCGCCGCGTTACGGCGGAGAGTCCGCAGCCGCCTGGCGAGGAAGCGGGCGGCCCGTAGGCGGTCTTGTAATCCGCTCCGCCATGGCCGGCTGGACGAGCGGGAACCGATGCTATGCCGTGGAGAACCCGTCGAGAACCAGCGTTCCAGATCGAGGCTTGTGCTATGATGCCGAGACTGGAGGATCTATGCCCGACGAGTCTCATCCCCGAACAGACCACCGCGAGATCGGCACATCCGACAAATTGATTCTGACGGCGGTCGTCATCGTCATCATCGCCGTGGCGTTTTTGTGCGGGCGTCAAAGCGTTTTTGGGTCGGATTCCGCGATCACGCGGGCGTTTCACCAGTCGTACGTCCTCAAGCACTGGGAAAACGTGGAGGAGAACACGCGCTGGCTGGGGGTTTCGGCGATGAAGACCCCGTTCGACCTGTGGATCTATCAGGAGATTCTGTTCGACAGCCGTCCGGATGTGGTCATCGAAACCGGGACTCACAACGCGGGAAGCGCATATTACTTCGCGACGATTTTCGACGAGTTGGGAAACGGACGCGTCTACACGATGGATGTCGTCGACTATCCAAAACCGAAGCACGCGCGCATCAATTTCAGGCTCGACTCGAGTACTTCGGACGGCACGATAGACTGGATCCGGCAGGGCATCAAGCCGGGTGAACGGGTCATGGTATCGCTCGATTCCTTGCACGACAAGGAGTACGTGCTGGCCGAGCTCGACCGCTATGCCGGATTCGTCACTCCGGGGTGCTATCTGGTGGTGGACGACACGCATCTGAACGGGCATCCGCTGCGGCTGGCGTTTACTCCGACGCCGGGTCACGGAGGACCCTGGGAGGCCTTGGAGGAGTGGCTGCCAAAGCACCCCGAGTTTCAGCCCGACCGAAGCAGAGAGAAGTTCGGATTCACCTTCAATCCCGGCGGCTGGCTGAAGCGAGTCCGATAAAGGCTACGTCTCGGAGACTTGGGGCTCGAGGGCGGAAATGCGCGGCGGGTGCGGATAGGTAAGGCGCACCACCTTCTGACGATCCTCGGAGCCTTCGACCAGCCCTTGCGCGAGCTGCCAGACCGCGTCGGCTTCTCCGTAACGGCTGAGGCCGCGATAGACCTCGGCCAGCAGGTTGAGGCAGCCGATGACGTCGGGGTGGTCGGAAGCCAGCACGCGCGAAAAAAGGGTCAGAGAGTAGCGCACGATCTGCTCGGAGCGCGCGTGCTTGCGCTGGCGCGAGTAGAGGTGGGCCAACCGAACGAGCGGCTTGGCCATGGCGGGGTCGCCCCAACCGAGAACCCGCTCACGAATGGTGATCACGCGCACCATCAACGGCTCGGCATCGTTGTAGCGGGCCTGCTTGAAGTAGGCGTCCGCGAGTTTGCCGAGAGTCACAGCGACATCCCAGTGATCGGCTCCCAGCAATTCCTCTTTGATGGTCAGGGCGCGGCGCAGCGCGAAGAAGGCGGAAGACATGTCGCCCTCGGCCACGCCGGCATCGCCGATCTGGTCGAGGACCCATGCTACCTGCAAAGACACCGGCCCGTGCGCTTCCTCGGCGGCCGTCAGTGCGTGCTCGAATAAGGCGCGGGCCTGCGCCTTGCGGCCGCTGAGACGGTAGACCGCCCCAAGATTGTAGAGGTAGGCCGGGAGCTCGGGACTGGAGAGCTTGGAACTGCGCTCGGCAATGCCCACGGCGCGCTTCAAGAGGCGCTCGGCCTCGGCGTGCCGCCCTTGGCGTCCACGGACGACGCCCAGCTTGTTGAGTGTCTGCGCGAGGCGTGGATCGTCCTCGGGAAGATCGTGGGCAACCTCGGCCGCCCGCTCGAGCATCTCGCCCGCCCGTTCCACGTTGCCAAGCTGATAGGTGGCCTCGGCGAGATCCAGGTAAGCCTGAAGCGAAGCCTCGGTCACTTCTTCGGGAGTCTGCCGCCGTGTGCCGTGCGACTTATCTAGAAACAAGAGACTCAATGTCGCCTCACTTCCTTTGGACGATGACCGCGTTGCCCGCGTTTCCGCCAGATGCCCACCCACTGGGGGAGGGTAATACCCTCTTTTCAGGGGATGACCAAAGTTCAGTTACAGTCTAACCAGGAATCCCTAGGGCTGCAAGCTTTATTTTCAAAAAGATCGAGTGTGGGGGAGGGTCTAGGCGTCCTGGTACTTACCCGCACTATCTGCGGTTCAGCACCCACATCAGGATCGAAAGTACTAGGCTTAGTACTATGCACGTTACCACGGGGAAATAGAAGACGGAGTGCCGTCCTCGGATGACGATGTTCCCGGGGAGGTGGCCCAGGCGGAACGGGAGGCGCGCCCCGAAGGTCAGCAGCAGCCCGGCCATGACCAGAATCACGCCAATCGCGATCAATGTTCGGCCAAGCGCCATTCAGTTCAATTATATCCCGGAAGGCCCGCCTTATCGGGCGGCCCACTATCACTGTGAAACCCGGCAACGACTCGGCCCCCGGGGCTAGGATCGCAACTTAGTGAGCGATAAGGAGATCTTTTGATCGGTTGCTTGTGAATGGGTCATGCCGGCCCAGTGGTTCCGGCACCACGAGGGATGAAGACGGGCGCCGCTGAGTGCCCGATCCCGGCCCGCTGCCGGCGTGGACGCCTGCCCCACGCTGAGCTATTGTGGAGAAAGTGGTCCCACTTCACACCCAGGGGAGCGTCATGGAGGAAAAAGTCTACCAACCGGGGACGGAGTTCGTGCGCCGGGCTCATGTGCGAGGAATGGAAGCCTACCGGGCGCTGTACGCGCGCGCGAAGGAGAAGCCCGAGGAGTTTTGGGGCGAGCTGGCGGAAGCGGAGCTGTTCTGGTTCGAGAAGTGGTCGAACACGTTCGAGTGGGCACCCCCGTTCGCCAAGTGGTTCGCCGGAGGCAAGATCAACGCCTCCTACAATTGCCTGGACCGGCACTTGGACACGCCGCGGGGCAACAAGGTCGCGATTCTGTGGGAGGGGGAGCCGGGCGACCAGCGCATGATCTCCTACCGCGAGCTGCACCGCCTGGTGTGCCGGTTCGCCAACGTGCTCAAGAGCCGGGGACTGAAGGCCGGCGACCGCGCCATCATTTACATGCCGATGATCCCCGAGCTGCCCGTGGCGATGCTGGCCTGCGCGCGGCTGGGCGTGATCCACAGCGCCGTCTTCGGCGGGTTCTCGGCCGAGGCGCTGAAGACGCGCATACAGGACCTGGAAGCGGCGGTGGTGATCACGGCCGACGGCGGCTGGCGGCGCGGGCGCGAGATCAAACTGAAGCCCGCGGTGGACGAGGCGCTGGTGGATTGCCCCACAGTGCGGGACGTGATCGTCTACCGGCGAACGGGGTCGGAAATCCCAATGCAGGCGGGCCGCGACTCGTGGTGGCACGAGCTGGACGCCGGGGTGGGCGAAGACTGTCCGGCCGCGGAGCTCGATGCCGAGCACCCGCTCTACGTGCTCTACACTTCGGGCACCACCGGCAAGCCGAAGGGCATCCTGCACACGACCGGCGGCTACCTTCTGCAATGCGTCATGACGATGAAGTGGGTCTTCGACCTGCGCGAGGAAGACACCTACTGGTGCACGGCCGATATAGGGTGGGTGACCGGGCACAGCTACATCGTCTACGGGCCGCTCGCGGCCGGGGCGACAACGGTGATGTACGAAGGCGCGCCGGATTATCCGCAGTTCGACCGCTGGTGGCGGATCGTGGAGAAGTACGGCGTCAGCATCTTCTACACCTCTCCGACGGCCATCCGCGCGCTGATCCGGCAGGGCGACCGGTGGCCGGAGGGGCACGATCTTTCGAGCCTGCGGCTGTTGGGATCGGTGGGCGAGCCGATCAACCCGGCGGCCTGGGAGTGGTATCACAAGGTGATCGGGAAGGGGCGCTGCCCGATCGTGGATACGTGGTGGCAGACGGAGACGGGCGCCATCATGATCGCGCCTATGCCGGGGGCGACGCCGCTCAAGGCGGGGAGTGCGTCCTTCCCGCTGCCGGGAGTGTTGCCGGAGGTGGTGGACCTGGATGGGCGCGCGGTCGAGGACGGAGACGAGGGCTTCCTGGTGATCAAGCGGCCGTGGCCGGCGATGCTGCGCACCATCTGGCGCGACCCGCAGCGTTACGCGGGCCAGTATTGGAGCCGGATGCCGGGGACCTACTTCACGGGCGACGCGGCGCGGCGGGATGCGGAAGGGTACTTCACCATCCTAGGGCGGGTGGACGACGTGATGAACGTCAGCGGGCACCGGCTGAGCACGATGGAGATCGAATCCGCGCTGGTGCGGCACGCGGCGGTGGCCGAGGCGGCGGTGGTGGGGCGGCCGGACGAAGTCACGGGGCAGGCGCCGTGCGCCTTCGTCACGCTCAAGCAGGGCGCGTGGGACCGGCACAAGCTGGTGGAGGAGCTGCGCACCTGGGTGGCGCACGAGATCGGAGCGTTCGCCAAGCCGGCCGAGATCAAGTTCACCGACGCGCTGCCGAAGACGCGGAGCGGCAAGATCATGCGGCGGCTGCTGCGCGAGATCGTGACCACGCATGCGGTGACGGGCGACGTGACGACTCTGGAGGACCTGACGGTGCTATCGCGGCTGGCCAGTAAGAAGGAAGAGGACGAGGGGTAGGGGCTCGCCAGCGCCGATCTTTATGAAAGCGATCGTATACACGCAATACGGACCGCCGGATGTGCTGCAGTTCAAGGACGTAGCAAGACCCACGCCCGCGGACGACGAGGTCTTGATCGAGCTTTACGCGGCATCGGTGAATCCAGTCGACTGGCACCTCATGAGAGGTAAACCGTTGCCCCTTCGCCTGACGACCGGGCTGCGCACACCAAAGCACGAGGTCCTCGGATGCGATATCGCAGGGCGAGTTGAAGCGGTTGGCAAAGACGCAAAGCGGTTTCAGCCAGGCGACGAGGTGTTTGGGGGCAAAGGTGTGGCAGGGTTTGCCGAGTATGTCTGTGTTCGCGAAGATAAACTGGCACTGAAGCCAGCCAACATATCGTTTGAGGAAGCAGCAGCCGTGCCTGTGGCGGCAATCACGGCCCTTCAGGGTCTTCGCGATAAGGGACGGATCCAGCGAGGCGACAAGGTTCTGGTGGATGGCGCGTCCGGCGGCGTGGGCACATTTGCGGTCCAGATTGCGAAATCGTTCGGGGCTGAAGTCACTGCCGTGTGCAGCACGAGGAATGTCGACACGGCGCGATCGCTGGGCGCAGATCATGTCATCGATTACACTCGAGAAGACTTCACGCAACGCGGGCGGCGTTACGATCTGATTCTCGCCGCGAACGCACACCATTCGATTTTCGATTACAGGCGTGCTCTGAGCCAGGGCGGAAGGTACGTCATGGCCGGCGGCGGCCTGGGCCAAGGTCTTCAAGCTCTGTTGGTGGGGCGACTGCTATCGCGGCTTGGGAGCAAGAAGATGTGCACGTTTCTGGCTAACATAAACAACAAGGACTTAGTGTTTCTGAAAGATCTTCTTGAAGCCGGAAAAGTCGCCCCCGTCATCGATAGACGTTACCCGTTAAGCGACGTGGCGGAAGCTATCCGCTATCTTGAAGAAGGACACGCGCAAGGAAAAGTCGTAATCACCGTCAAACCTCGGGCCGGCGCCTAACTCATTTTGCCGGCCTGCCGTGTTCCAGGCATAGCGCGACCAGATCGGAGATAGCCGCTTCGCCCACGCACATGACCGTGTCGGCGCCTCCCCAATAGATCTTCACGGTTCCATCGGGCTCCGCGACGGCGCCGCAGGTGAATACAACGTTGTGAACGTAGCCCGTGACCTCCCAGGGATCTTCCGGCTGCAGGATCCAGGAGTCGCCCACGCCAAGGATCTTCGCCGGGTTAGCGAGGTCATGAAGAGCGACCCCCAAGCGATACACCGATCCGTCCATAGTCTGGAACACACCGTGATAGATGGAAAGCCACCCCTGATCGGTCTTGATGAGCGGCGCGCTCGGACCGATCTTCATTTCGTCCCAGTGATACGGAACGGGCTTCATGATGAGCTGCGAGTCGCCCCAGAAACGCAGATCCGGAGAATAGGAGATCCAGATCGACCAGGGAGAGATTTCCGAATGGGGACGATCGAGCCGGGCATAAAGGCCGTCGAACTTCTCGGGGAAGATCACCACATTCCGATAGTCGGCCTCTGTGATCAGCGAGAACCTTTCGACCTGCCTGAAGTCCTTCGTCTTGGCGAGCGCGATGCGGACTCCGTTGCGCGAGTAAGCGCTGTAGGTGATGACGTACTCCCCTTCGAGCAGGGTCACGCGCGGATCCTCGACGCCGAACTCCTCATAGGCCGCAAAAGGGCCGTCCGGCGCCGGAGTCAGGAAGGGCTCGGGATCGGCCGTGAACCGGAACCCGTCGCGGCTGCGCGCCAGACCGATGATGGACCGTCCCGTGCGCAGGTGGGAGCGGAAGAGCATGACATACTCGTCCCCGTACTTCACCACTGCCGCGTTGTGAACGGTCTCCACCGGGTAGGGGATGGCGGCCTTGGTGAGGATGGGGTTGCCGCGGTGTCGTCTGACGATGTCCCGCTTCATGATTGCCTCCTCGCTTCCATGTCGAAGATCGTCGCGTAAACGCGCTCGTAGGACTCTACCATCGCCTCGATGGAGAAGCACTGCTCAACCCTTTGGCGGCAAGCCTTGCGATCGATCTCCGGGAGCCGCTGCAAACTCCGTGCGGCTTCCTCGACGTTGTTTACGAGGAAACCCGTTCGCCCGTCTTCGATCACCTCACGGCAGGAGCCGCGGTCCATGGCGATGACGGGCACGCCGGCGGAGTTGGCTTCCGCCAGGACAAGTCCGAACCGCTCCGGAATCGTGTTCAGGTGCAGCAGCGCCCGCGCTCGCGCGAACAGCTCATTCTTGCCCGGTACGTCGACCGGCCCGATGTAGCGGATGGTCCGATCCAGGTGAGGCTCCACCCGCTCTTGGAAGTAGGTCCGATCCTGTATGATGCCCGCGATGAGCAGCGGCAACCCGCTCAAGCGAGCGACCTCGATCGCCAGATGGACGCCCTTGTCCGGGTGAATCCGGCCGAGGAAGATCAGGTGATCGCCGCCCCGATCCTGGAGCGGGTACAACGAGAGGTCGATCCCGTTATAGACCGTCGCCAGGTAATTCAGTCCCGGTGCGCGGTCGGAGTTACTGATGGAGACGAAATACCCGTCGCGGTACTTCTCGTAGACGGGCATGATCCTGGGCGACGAGAATCCGTGGATGGTAGTCAGAACCGGCGTTTTCACCAGCCGGGTGTAGGCGAGCGCCATGAAGTCGTAATGGCTGTGGATCAGGTCAAATTCGGAGGCGTGTTCGAAAGCTTCGGAGATGTGAAGGTATTCGGCCACCTTGGGATCGATGGCGGGATCCTCTTCGTACCCGCGGTCCACGACGGCATGCAGCCGGGCACGGGTCACGGAATCTCCGGTGGCGAAGAGCGTCACGTCCCAGCCGCGGGCGACCAGTCCTTCGGCGACATTGCTGGCAACCGTCTCCCAGGCGCCGTATTGCCGGGGAGGCGTTCGCCAGGCTACGGGCGACAGGATGGCGACTCGTCTTTGGGGAGTTGTCATGAATGCATGGCAGCCAGCACGTCAGCGAGCGGGACGGTTGCAAAGCCCGTGTTGTGATCGGCCATGCCATAGGGAATGATCAGCTCGCCGTTGTGGACCAAAGCGCCGCAAGTATAAACGACATTGGGCACATAGCCTTTGCGCTCGTTCTGGTTGGGCGTGAGCAGGGGTTCCCGGAGACGGCCGATCACTTTGGAGGGATCGTCGCGATCGAGGAGGAACGCGCCGATCGAGTACTTTCGCATAGGGCCGACACCGTGGCTCAGGACCAGCCATCCGGCATCGGTCTCGATGGGAGATCCGCAGTTTCCGAGCTGAACCAGTTCCCACGGAAAAGCGGGTTTGAGCAGCACCTTGCGCTCATTCCAGAAGTGGACGTTGTCGGAGAACATCAGATAGATGTTCTCGTTGTCCTGGCGGGAAAGCATGGCGTAGAGGCCGCCGATCTTGCGGGGGAAGATGGCCATGCCTTTGTTCTCGGCGGCCGGGCCATTCAGAGTTATGAAGCGAAAAAGGAGGAAGTCGGAAGTCTCCACCAGCTCCGGCACCACGATCCTGCCATCGAAGGCGGTGAAGGTCGCGTAGTAGATGTGGGTGCCGTCATCGTTCCGAAAGCAAGCGAAGCGGGCGTCTTCGATGCCGTTCCGTTGAGAGGGCGTGACCGGGAAGAGAATACGCTCGGACATCCGCTGTTCGGGCTGGAACTGAACCTCGTAGTTGGAGCGGGCCAGCATCCAAAGCCCCTGCGAAGCGTTCTGATCTTCCGGCGTCATTCCATCCGGCAGGCGGAACTGCTCGGCTTTGAGAGCGGTGCGAAGGTCTTCCAGCGCAAAGGACTCCCCAAGTCCGCTCATGACCCGGCGCGTGAATTCGCTGGCCAATCCCACTTCAGAGAGTTTTCGCACGAACATCGGCTTCTCGTATAGCGGGTTGGGGATCTGACGCGGCTCGGTGAGGAACCCGGCGGGGGTGCATACCTCGATCCGTTGATCGGGATGGATAATACCGGTTCGAAAAGTGATGGAGGAAATGTGCCCTTCCCCAGTGGCGCGCAAGCTGAGAATGAACCGCAGAGCGCCGGGAGGCAGATCCGTCTGGTCGGGGTGCGGAACGATGGAGGGATTGAACAGCGCAGCGGATTCCAGGGAGTACTCGGCCAGGAAGTAGGAGCCGATCAAGAGCCGTCTTGGTTCGGACACCTCCTGATCGGTCGGCATCAACTCGCGAACTTCTTCGAAGCGCTCGAGGAAGAGACTGCGGATGTGCTGATGCCGTTGCGAAAGCTCAGCGGCGACTTCGTCCAGGAGCGGCCCGACTTCGTCTTCCGGGAGCGCCATGATCCTGGCGATGATCCAGGCGATCCGCTCCGGCCCCCCTGGGTTGAAGGGCCGGAGAAGAACCCGCGACTGGTCGGGCTTGAGGACGGTGGACGTGCGTTTGACGTGGATAGACATGGCTGGCGTCTACTGCTCCCGTATAACGATCGGGTCCTTGAAGGTCGTCAGCGTATTCTGCGCCAGGCGCATCTCCGCCAGCGCAAGCAGGAAGGCCAGGGTCGATTCGGCTCCCTGGTTCCCGTTGACGCGGTCCACATGCAGCCCATCGCGGCACCCGCCTGTCTCGGGGGAGTAAAGCTCCAGTCCGAGATCGTTCCAGCCGACGAACCAGTCGAAGGCGCGTTGCGCGTGCTCGTACCACCAGAAGTCCGATGTGGCGCGATAGGCTTCCAGACACGCCGAGACCGTGGCTTGCGCCTCGACGGGCTGCTGGTCGAAATTGGCGCGCGTGCCGCCGCGGCGGTAGAACCCATTGCTGCCGATGGGCCGGAAATGACCCTTCTCGGACATCTGCAATTCCGTCAGCCAACGCAGGGCCTTGAGCCCCCGTTCGAGCACCGGTTGTTGTCCGGTTGCCTGGCCGCTCACGATCAAGGCGTGCGCGAGCTTGGCGTTGTCGTACGACAGCTCCTCTTCAAACCATTGCCAGCCGGGCTGCGCAGTCACTTCAAAGAGCTCCATGAGCCGGCAGGTCAGCGCCTCCCGGGTTTGGTTGACCAGGCTGTCGCCGCTCAACCTGCGCAGGTATTCATGGATGCCGAGCAGGCCGAAGGCCCACGCCCGCGGCGAAGTGAACCCCGTCAGCGCGGGCAGCGCCAGCGCGAAGAGCTGTCCGGCCATCATCTGAAAGCTCCGATAGGGCGACCGCCCCACCCCTATGCCCAGAGCCCACAGCGCTCTCCCTTGACAGTCCTCAGATCCCTGTTCGTCGAGCCAGTGCCGGTCGAAACTCAGATGGTTGTGGAATCGTTTCGTCTTAAGATCGAAAGCGTGCTGGAGGAAAGCGGCGGAGGTGGTGGCAAGCGTCCGCGCGCGCTCCGGATTCTCGCCCAACTCACCGAGGAGCACCGCCAGGATGAAGGCGCGAGCGTTATCGTCGGTGCAATAGCCTTCGCCAAAATTCGGGACGCTGAAAATAGCGTGCTGGAAGACTCCGGTCGAATCGGTCATCCGCGAGAGGTGACTCATTCTCATCTCCGGCAGCTCGCGCGGCTTTCGGTCGAGCGTCTTGGTGGCAAGAGATTTCCGATACAGCGCCGCCTTCTCCAGCCGGGAGCACTCGAAGGAACGCATATACATCTGCGCCACGCTGCTCCAGATCATCTCGCGGCCCATCCTGTAAGCGTTCTTGCGAATGGCATGGCGGCGGACGTCGTCACGCAATAGGGCGATGACTTCGCGAGCTATAGCCGGCGCGTCGGCGAAGGGCACCAGCACACCGCGGTCTTCCGCCAGCAGTTCCGCCGCGTGCCAGTAGGGCGTCGAAACCACCGCTTTGCCGGCTCCGAACGTGTAAGCCAGCGTGCCCGACGTGATCTGCGCTTCGTTCAGGTAGGGAGTTATGTAAAGGTCCGCCGCGCCGATGAACTCCTTGAGATTCTCGAGGTCCACGAACTGGTTGTAGAAGATGACGTTCTTGTCGACTCTGTTCTTCTGAGCGAGAATCTCGAGACTAAGACGGTAAGCTTCGCCATGCTCCCGCAGTTCATTTGGGTGGGTGGCGCCGAGGACAATATAGACCACCTCGGGGAACTCCGCCAGAATTGGCGGCAGAGCATTGAGCACATGTTCGATGCCCTTGTTCGGCGAAAGCAGACCGAAGGTGAGCAGCACTACCCTGCCTTCCACTCCGAACTGGTCTTTGAAATAGGTGGGATCGACGAAACCCACGTCGGGAATGCCGTGCGGTATGAGATCGATCTTGGCCGGCGGCGCCTGGTAAATCTCCTGCAGCATCTGCCGTCCGCGCTCGGCCATGACCACCAGCCGGGTGGAGAGTGAGATTAACCCCTCCATGACGCGGCGCTGGTCCGCTCGCGGCTCGCGCAGAAGCGTATGAAGCGTCGTGACGATAGGCATTCTCAATTCGCGCAGGAGTGCCAGGATATGGCCACCGGCGGGCCCGCCGTAAATGCCGAATTCGTGCTGCAGGCAGACGATGTCCACGTTGCTGATGTTGAGGAAGTCGGCGGCGCGCAGATAGGACGACACGTCCTGCTCCTCGATTTCAAATCGCACCACGTCCGGGTACTCGTATCCGCCCTGAATGTCGTTGACCGACACCGCGAGGCATTGGCTTTGGGGATATGCGCCTTGGACGGCAGAGAGTAGGTTGGCCGTGAACGTAGCGATGCCGCACTTGCGCGGCAAGTGGTCGCCGACAAAGGCGATCTTGCGGACCTTGGAGGTTTCTTTCATGAGGGCTTCTCCAGACTTCGGACCACGGACTCCGCGCGAAGGTTGTGCGCGGTTAAACGGGTTTGGGATTCCTGGCTGCCCCCGGGAGCCGAGTCCCTGCCGGTTTGAACCACCGACCTCCTGGTTCCGAACCCGATTCTAGCACTTGTGGTCGTCGGCTTGATCCAGATACCGAGCCGCAGATGTGCACCGGCCGGAACTAAGCGATATTCCGCAGACGCGCGTGGGCCACGGTTAGTCGAGAAACGCCTCGGCCGCGGCCCAAATGCGGTCCACGCTGTCGAGGAGTTCGTGGCCGTCGTCGAAGAGTTCCAGGCGCGCGTGGGGATGTCGGCGCGCGAACTCCTCCGAGAGAACGTGGGGCACCTGGCTGTCGCGCCGGCCGTGGAAGAGGAGCGCGGGTTGCGGGACGGGCGGGAACTCTTCGAACTCGAGGGCGTCCTCGATCAAGCGCCACCAGAGGCGTTCCTCACGGCCGGTGGAGTAGTTGAAGACGCCGCGCCGGCCGGTATCGCGCCAGCGCTCCGCCTCGGCGGGCCCGATCGAGTCGAGGAACCGCCGCCCGAAGCCGAAGGCAGGCGCCATCAGCACCAGCCGGGCGACTTCGGGATGCCGCGCCGCGTAGAGGGCCGCCAGGTAGCCGCCGAGGCTCGATCCCATCAGGCTCACGGGTTGGCCGCGCGCGACGCTTTCGATCGCCGCAAGCTGACCCGAGATGGTGAGGCGCTCGAAATCGCCCGCAGCCAGGTCCGGAATCTCAAGGGGAACGCCTCGCTCGGCGAATCGGCGGCGGAAGAGCTGCGCCTTCTGAGAGCCGGGCCCGGAGGCGAACCCGTGCAGGTAGATCACGCGCGGCGGCATGGCAACATCCCTACTTCAGCGGCAGACGACCACGGATTTGCCGACGATCGTGCCGTCCTTGCGCATTTCGAAGGTGAAGGTGCAGGTTTGGAGAGGAGCGGGCAGATCCATGGACCGCGTGACCTCGGTGTCGTGGTAGCGGCAACGCATGAACAGGTTCATGGAGCGGTAGTCCTTCAGGAGCCAGGTCTGGACGATGGTGCGGCCGACGGTCTTTTCGTCGTCGGGGGCCAGATCGTATTCCTCGGCGCCCTGCTTGCCGTTGTAGATGTTGACCCGCTCGAACCGATGCTCGGTCTTGGCAACCGTTATGGATTCGGGGCAGGACATGGTCTGACCCGCCGCCGCCGCGACAGCCACAAAAACAAGAAATAGAGTGCGTCTCACCGTTGCCTCCAATCCGAGTATTGGAACACATTCTCGACGGTCACGACGCTGCCAGACTTCTCCCGGTGGCTCACGGAGACGGGGGCCGGATGGCCCTGCGGCGCGGGGCGGGACTCGTGCAGCGCGCCGGGCGCATCCCGGAAGCTGGCGAAACCATATTCGGAAATGACCTCCCGAGTGCGGTATTGTGGTTTGGGCGGCTCCAGTGGGGCGTTGCCGAGGCGGGGCCGGAATCGCGCCGGCGGCTGGAGGACGCGTTGTACGAGCTTTTCCCGGGCCAGGAGGCGGGGAGCGGCCAAGCGGAAGGCTTCGGCCTCTTCCGATACACGCGAAAGGACTTGTTCGAGGGACTGGGCCGGCAAGGATGCGCAGGTGGACAGGGCGAACAGGAGCAGGAGGCCGGCGCCCATAGCCCGATTGTAACGTGGCGCTGGCAGCGGCAGTTGCGCCGGAGCGCAATCGTCGGTAGAATCATTCAATTTGCAAGAGTCTCGGGAGGATTCATGTCGGTTGAGCAAAAGGTGAAGCAGATCATCGTCGAGCAACTGGGAGTGGATGAGGCGCAGGTGGACAACACCGCGTCCTTCGTCGACGACCTGGGGGCCGACTCCCTCGATCTGGTGGAGTTGATCATGGCGTTCGAAGAGGCCTTCGATCTGGACATCCCGGACGAAGAGGCGGAGAAGATCGCCACGGTGAAGGACGCGATCGACTACATCGAGGGAAAACTCGCCAAAAAGTAGCGAGGGGCCGCGTTTTTCTTTCCCACACAATGGAGCGGAGCTTTGCCACGTAGGGTCGTTGTCACCGGTATCGGATTGGTGTCTCCCGTGGGCGTCGGCACGGAAGAGACCTGGGAAGGCGTGCGCTGTGCGCGCAGCGGGATCGGTCCCATCACCGCCTTCGACGCCTCCGACTTCACCACGCGCATCGCGGGCCAGGTGAAGGGCTTCGAGCCCGAGAAGTACATCGACCGCAAAGAGATCAAGAAGATGGGGCGCTTCATCCATTTCGCCGTGGCGGCGGCAGATTTCGCGCTGTCGGCTTCGGGCCTGAAGGTGGGCCCGGACGACGCGGAGCGGGTGGGCGTCTACATCGGAAGCGGGATCGGCGGGTTCGAGGTGATCGAGCGCGAGTTCGAGAACATGATGCGGAGCGGCCCGCGGCGGATTTCTCCGTTCTTCATTCCGGCCACGATCGTGAACCTGGCTTCCGGGTACGTATCGATCCGCACGGGGGCGAAAGGCCCCAACTCGGCGACGGCCACCGCGTGCACCACCAGCGCGCACGCCATCGGCGATTCCTTCCGGCTGATCCAGCGCGGCGAAGCCGACGCCATGATCTGCGGCGGGGCGGAGGCTTGCATCTGCCGCCTGGGGATTGGCGGGTTCGCGGCCATGCGCGCGCTCTCCACGCGCAACGACGAGCCGGAGCGCGCCAGCCGGCCGTGGGACAAGGGGCGGGACGGTTTCGTGGTGGGGGAAGGCTCCGGCATCCTGATTCTCGAGGAGCTGGAAGGAGCGAAAGGACGCGGGGTGCCGATCCTGGCCGAGGTGGTGGGATACGGCTTGAGCGGCGACGCCTACCATATCACGGCTCCTCCCGAGGATGGCGACGGCGCCTTCCGCGTGATGCGCCTGGCGCTCAAGGACGCGGGGATCGCGCCGGAGCGGATCGGCTACATCAACGCCCACGGCACCTCGACGGACGTCGGCGACCGGGTGGAGACGGTGGCCATCAAGCGCTGCTTCGGCGAGCACGCCTACAAGCTGGCGGTGAGCTCGACCAAGTCCATGACCGGGCACCTGCTGGGCGGCGCGGGGGGCCTGGAGGCGGGCCTCTCGGTGCTGGCCATCCGCGATCAGATCGCCCCGCCCACGATCAACTACGAGGTCCCCGACCCGGAGTGCGACCTGGACTACGTCCCCAACCAGGCGCGCCCGCTGAAGATCGACTACGCGCTGTCGAACTCGTTCGGGTTCGGCGGCACGAACGGGTGTCTGATTTTCAAGCGGTTCGAGGGGTAAGAGGGCGATCTTGGTGCGGCTTGGTGCCTTCTCTCTTTCGCCCCGCATGCTGACAAAGTAGGTTGTCGTGAGATTGAAGAGAGCAAAGCTAATCTGGTTGGGAGCGCTGTTGGCAGTGGTTGCAGTCTTCATATGGCTGGCCGTCGGCGGATATGTGGAGAAGGCGGTGCGAGGCAACCCCACGGTCTTCAGCGTCGCGAAACCAGCCTACGAAACGTGGGGCACCGTCAAGATACTGGTGGTGCGGGCGTATCGGAGCCGGATCGCGGATCCGGGGACCATACGCCACTACCTCGAATCGCACACTGTTCGGAAACTGCAGCTTGGGGCCGGGGGCAACGACGCGGAAGGCTGGCTGAACTCCGACCTGGTGCCAACCAGTAAGGAAATCTACCTCGACGTCACCGATCGCTATCCACTTCCGGATGCGTCTTTCCAGTATGCCTTCAGCGAACACGTGATCGAACACGTGCCATGGGAAGGCGGGTTGGCGATGTTAAAAGAGTGCCACCGGGTGCTCGCACCAGGCGGGAAAGTGCGGATGGTGACGCCGGACCTCGGGAGGTTGAACCAGCTGCTGGCAGGCACGCCCGACGCGGAGGCACAGCGCTACATCGGTGCGAAACTGCTCTTCCACGCCTGGCCCACAACCCCGGTGCCGGGCGCCTATATCCTGAACAGGGAAGCGCACAGCTTCGGCCATCAGTTTCTTTACGACGTGGCTACGCTCCGGAAGACCTTCGAGTTGGCGGGATTCGCGCAGATTTCGGAACACCGGGTTGGAGAGAAGACCGATGCCGTGTTTCAGGAGGCTGAAAGCCGGACGCGTTTTCCGGGATCGGAGCTGTGGGTAATGAACAACTGGGAAGCTATGGCTGTCGAGGCCGTGCGCTGAAACGCCGCCAGAGCCGCGGGTGAGGCCCCCCGGCTGGGGACAGGCAGCGACGCCCTGCGCCGCAAGTTCGTGCGGATCGAGGGACGGCGCGGTGTATACTGACCAGAACACGGGAGTCCAAACTGGAAGTTCCGGTTGAGGTGCGCCGCCTGCATTCGGGCTGATTCGATCGCAATAGGCGACGCGAAGGGAGGATCGGCTGGAAATCGCAAGGAATCCGCAGGTCATCGCCCCTGGCAGTCTTGAAGCTCGGGCACAGTCCCCCATGATACGGGCGCTGGTTCGCCTGCTGATGCTGGTCGGCTTGACCAGTTGCATCGTGCTCGCCGCGCTCCCGTTGGCCGCCCGGTTCAGATTCCGCGTTCCCGGCATGTTGTTGGCCGACAGGCTCAAGGCTGGCGGCTTGTGGTCCCCGGGGTTTCTGCTGGAAGCCGCCCTGCTCGTCTGCGGCGCCGCAATCGCGATGGTGGCGCTCTATTATCTGCTCAATAAGCTGGCGCCTATCCTCGATGCGGACGCCCTGGCCCAGGCGCACTTCCTCGACAGCGTGGACCCCAAGTACGTCGATGTAGCGATCGTTGGCTCCGCGGCTCTCAGCCTCTTTCTCGAGCTGGCGCTGATCCGCTGGCAGTCGTCGGTTTTGCAATTCCTTGCGTTCTACAAGAACTTCAGCCTTCTGGCATGTTTTGCGGGGCTCGGCCTGGGTTATGCGCTCGCCAAGCGGGACCGCATCCCCCTGGTGATGGTGATCCCTCTTCTCGGGTGGCAGTTCTGCTTCATGCTGCTGACCCGGCTTGTGCCGGAACTCGTGCATGTCATCCCGTTCCGCGAACAGCTCACGATGGGCTTCAGTTCTGCCGATTGGCCCCGTGCCGTGATTCTGTTCGTGGTGCTCACGATGGTATTCCTGATCACGGCCCTAACTTTCTTGCCCATAGGCCAGCTTTGCGGCCGCTTGATGGAACGCCGCAGGAGTCTGCGCGCTTATGGCCTGAATCTGACCGGCAGCTTGCTGGGCGTCGTGCTGATGCTGGTGGCGAGTTTCCTGTGGACTCCTCCGCTGGTCTGGTTCGCGCTGTGCTTCCTTGGAATCCTGCTGTTCCATTTGAGGCGGCCCGCCTCCCTGATTGCCGGTGTGGTCTTCGCCCTGGTGTGCACCACGATTCTGGCATGGTGGCCGATCGATCGTCTCTGGAACCGCGTCTACTCCCCCTATCAACTGCTGGAAATTGGCAGTGACCCGGATACGGGTCTGACTCTGATACGAGCTGCCGGCCAGTACTATCAACGCATCAACGACTTTTCGAGCCGGAGCCTCTCTCCCTCGTTGGCCGCGGCCCGTAGTTACTATGATTTCCCCTACAGAGCGCATCCCGTTCTGAACGACGTCGCGGTCGTGGGAGCGGGAACCGGCAACGATACTGCGGCGGCTCTCCGTGCCGGGGCAGGCAAGGTGGACGCGATTGAAATCGATCCTGCCATCCTCCTGGTCGGCAGGCTCAACCATCCCGAAAAGCCCTACGACAACCGCCGCACCCACGCCATCGTCAATGACGCGCGCACTTTCCTCCGCGGCACAAATCGAAAATACGACCTGATCGTCTACGGCCTGCTGGATTCCCACACGCTTCTCAGCCACGGATCCAGCGTCCGGCTCGATTCCTTTGTCTATACGGTGGAGGGCTTGCGCGAAGCTAGAAACCGCCTTAAGCCCGACGGCATGGTTTCCCTGTCGTTCACGGTCCTGTTCGATGGACTGGGCCGCAAAATCTATTTGATGCTGCAACAGGTCTTCGACGGACGGCCTCCCGTCTGCGTGGCGGCCGGCTACGACGAGGCGGTGATATTCCTGGCTTCAAATCGGAAGAACTGGACGCTGCCACCCCAATTACTGCAGGACACCGGCTTCACGGACCGGACGGCTCGTTATGCCGACCCGTCGCTTCACGCCGATGCGTCGACGGATGATTGGCCTTTCTTTTACATGCCCCAACGCGTTTACCCCGTGTCGTACCTTATCATGATCTTCCTGGTGCTGGCTATGTCTCTGTTGATGGGCGCCAGCTTCGTTGCGGACGCGCCGAAGTTCGGTCATCTGTCGTTTTTCTTCCTGGGCGCCGGCTTCATGCTGGTCGAGACCAAGGGGATTACGGAAATGGGTCTGACGTTCGGGAACACATGGCAGGTGATCGGCGTCGTGATTGCGGGCATCCTGACGATGGCGTTCTTGGGGAACTGCCTGGTCCAGTGGCTGAACATCAGACGCTCTCTGGTTCCGTATCTGTTCCTATGGACGGCGTTGGCTGTCGGCTGGCTGGCCGCCCGATCCGGCGGATTTGCCTCCACTCCCGTCGGGCGGCTGGAAACGGCCGTGGTGCTCACCTTGCCGCTCTTGTTTTCGGGCATCGTCTTCTCCACCTTGTTATCGACTACAAAACAGATCGCGGGGATCATGGCCATGAATCTGCTGGGGGCCATCTGCGGCGGTTTATTGGAATACAATTCGATGTACTTCGGTTTCCGGGCGCTCTACGTGATGGCGATGGTCTGTTACTTCGCCGCCTTCGTGTCGGAGTTTGCGTTCAAGAAGCGGGAACCTGCACCCTGACGACAAACCCCGCGGCCGCGCACCGCAATTCGCAAGCGCCGGCTGAAGACGTCCTCCTCTAGGAGACTGCTGAAAAACTCCCTGGGCAAGCTGAAGCATGCCCCACGTGCGGCTGCAAGTCATTGGTTTGCCATGTGGGATAAGCTTCAGCTTGTCCTCTCCCAACCCCTGAGGGGACTTTTCAGCAGCCTGCTAGACGCAATTTCAGTGACAGCTCGGTCAATTCGACGTAGTGATGGAAGAAGTCCCAGTGGACGGAGGCAGGTCTGAAGAAGACGGCTCGATGGTCGCTGCAGATTTCCGTGATGGAGAATGCCTGTCGGGCGGTAACGCTCATCGGTCCACGATGAAAACTGAAAAGTCGCCCGCTTTTGAGAGCAGCCTCATGCGATAGCCGCTCGCGGCAAGATACTGAGTGAACCAGTCGCGCTCGCCACCAGAGTACAGTATGAACCTGTTGTTGGCAGCTTGAAACGGCGCCAGATCTTCGACTCGCAAAGGAAGGAACCGGGCCAGGATGCGATTCTGCTTCTCGCTCGTATTCGACCCGAACAAGCGTGCAGCCTTACCGGGATCGACAACCTGAACAAGCCGGTCACGGAGTTCCGGAGGAGCGTACTCCATCGCCTCTAAGTACGTGTGCGGGCTGGCAATCACCACAGGGATGCCTGTTTCACCGCGGCTGAGCTCCACTAGCCCGGTCCAGCGTTCATCCACTAGCTTCCAGCCGGCCTTGGACAACATCGTGAAATCGTAACCGTTCCGAACGGTGAAGGCAGCCAGTAACGCCACCAGGAGGAGGGCGGAAGAGAGCTTGGCGGCGCGATACAAGTACACGAATCCGAGAACCAGACCAAGGATTGCAGGCCATCCGTATCGCGGCGTGTAGCCACCGTTAGAGAGCTTCGCCAGGACAACCAGTAAAGCAGGGTAAAGCAGAAAGCCGCCGAGAAGGACCATCTCGGGCAGGTGGAAATCACGCGCGGGGGATCCTTGTCTGGGCCTGCGCAGCACACGCCGCAACGAGGCGCCTGCAAGTATCCCGAAAAACAAGACCGAAACAAGAGCGAGCGTGGAGTGAAACCCCGAGTCAAGCCCTAGGTAAGGTCCATAGGTCAAGACAACCCTGCTCCAACCCGGTCGCGACCAGTAGTGCTCGGCGTAGATAGCCCGGAAACTTAGAAGCAGGGGAAGACCCACCAAGAACGGACAGGTCGCCGCCAGACAAGCGGCCCAAACTCCCCACCGGATCCGGCGGGAGAGGAGGGTCCAGGTGAGTTCGGCGGCGCCGAAGGCTGAAATTGCCAGCACGGCAAGATGGTGACAGGAAACCGCCAAAGCCAGGAACAGTGCAAAAAGCGGCGTCATGAACCGCTTCTCGCCGATCCTCTGCCAGAAGACAGCGGATATGGCGAGGAAACCGACCAGCAACGAGTAGGATCGCGCCTCGAAGGCATACTCCCGGAACGGAGTTAGCGTTATTAAGACCACGGCCGTCAGAGCGGCAGACACTGGCAGTCTTTTCCGCGCAAACCAGTAGACCCCCAGCAAAGTCAGAATGTACCCGAGGATGGAAGGCAACCGGAGTGTGACCTGTTGGTCACCGGGGAGGGTCCCTGCGAGCTGAACGAGTGGATAGTAGCTGGGGGGCATCGAATCGGCGCCCGATTGGAGCGCCTTCCAAAGTAAGGAGAACGGCCGCAGAGAAGAAACGCCAAGAGCAATAAGTTCGTCGTTCCAAAAGGGCTTTCTGCTCGCTTTCGAAAGCAGGGCAACAAGCTCCGACGCCACAACCAACAAGAGCACAGCCGAGGCGAACCAGGGAGATTCCACCACTTCGGCGCAAGCGCGTCCCGAGTGGCGCAGTGTGACGGCCAAGCGGCCCGCCAGGGGGAACCGGCCGGCTATCGCTTTTATCGGGTCAGTCACGGCACGGCCGGCGCGGCCGGGGCAGGACCGGGTTGGGCGCTGCCGGCCTGCGGCGCGGCGGCGTCCGGATAGGGAGTAAGTGCCGGGGCGACGAGGTCCGCCTGACAGAGCCAGACCTTGCGGTCATGATAGTACGCCAGCAACTCCCGATTCTTTTCCGGGCCCATGTCTCTGGCCCACACGATCGGAGAACGGTCGATGTCGGCCGCGTTGAAGACGTACTCGCGGACCGGGTCATGCGTCTCCGCGTACCGCACCAGAATCAGATGACGGCCGCCGTACGACTTCACCAGGCCGGCGACGACGCTTCGGCTTGACTTGTAGTTGCGGTCGGCCGCGGCGTCCAGCGCCTCGTCGACAGCCTGCCCCCACGCCAGCACGACGCACAGCAGCGCCAGGGCCGGCCCAACACGCCCCAACCGTCTCCGGAGGAACCGAAGTCCGCCGGCCGCCGCCACCCCCACCAATCCGGCCGCCCCAGCCAGGTAGTGTGGGTGCCAGTAGGTGGCTACCTGCAGCTCCAGTAGGAAGATTGCCAGAATGGCCAGGCTTAGCCGCGCGGCCCATCCGCGGTCCAGGAAGCCGCCGAGGAGCGCCAGCAAGACAATCAACTCCGAAGCGAAGAAGCGCGTGGCGAGAAAAACGTGCCGAATCCGCCGCAGGGCCAGCAGGGGACGATTCCGGACGAGGTCAGCGTGGTGCCGCCAGAAGCGCTCGATGACGGCATGGCGGTAGACCGGCTTGGGATTCTCGGGAAGAAAGAGGAGGACAGGGCTGATCTCATAGGTGCGCTGGTAGACGGTATACGGCATCACGAGCGGACTGCCCGTGTTGCGGTAGTTGTAGAGGCCCAACCAGCAGGCGCCCAGGCCGCCAATCGCGACGAAGGGCACCAGAATGCGAAGGGAGAACAGGCCCCGCAAACTTCTCCCGCGGCGCCGGTTCAGCCAAGCGAAAGCCGCTGCGGCCGTAACCGCCAACACCAGCCCTTCAAAAGGCCTCGTAATGGCCAAAATGAACAGACCGCTCGCGGCCGCTGCCGAAAGTAACGCGCTCTTTCGGCGCAGCAATCGCGGCAAGGAGCCGAGCAGAACGCATCCTCCAATCCCCGCCGCCGCTCCGCCGTAATACGAATCCATCCAGTAACCGAACACCGTGATCTGCCCGAACGCCAGCAGCGAGCCCAGCAGCGCGTAGCGGGGCGGCAGCCAGCCTTGCAGCATCCAGCACAGGCACGCTGCGAATATCCCAAAGCTGATCCAAACGCCGTACCAGGGGTGGCCGAGCAATTTCCAGCCCAGCGCCAGGAACAAGGCCTGCCCCGGCGGGTACTTGCTCATGTAATGGGGCTGGAAGATCTCGTGAAAGGTATCGAAATGCACCCACATCGGGTGCGGCGGGTTCGTCAGCCGCCCGGAGGCCAGCGTTTCCCCGGCCAGCAGGTAGCTGAATTCATCGGTGATGGCCGGTTCAGGAATCGGGATTAGGGGCAGCGTCGCCAGCCGGAGGGACATGAGGAAGGCCGCCAGCAGCACGCAGGTCAGTGCGCGGCGCCGCGCAAAGCGGTCCAGCAACTTCCACAGGACCATCCCCCAGCGGCCGATGCGATCCGCTAACGGTGCCCGCGGCGCGACAGACGCGGCATCCGAATTCGGCATCGGTATCATCGTTCCTTGTCACGCTGCTGCGCCGGCCTCACAGGTGGCAAAGCGGGCCAGCGCTAAGGCTGCGCGCTCGCGGTGACACCAGCAGCACGATCACAAAGTGTAGCATCGACGCTTCGGGACGGTCCACCCGCGGGCGCAGCTCGGGCGCAAGCAGCTCGTCAGCCGCTCCGTCACCTGAAAAACACCGGGGACGTGGACTGCGCGTTCGGGCCGTTCGCCGGCCCGTCGGCAGGCACAATCTGAGCTGCGGACGGCGCCAGGCGGCGCCTGTAAGCGAGTGGTTGCAGCCAGCCGCGAGCCAGTCCTGTGATAAGCTGGGCTCCGTCGCCGTGCCAGCACCACGCATCCTCCGCAGATTGAAACGTGCCCTGATCGCCCTGGCGGCACTCCTGGCCGTCACGGTTGCGACGCTTGTCGCGCTCACTTTTCCGTACGACGTAGACGTTCCGGCCAGCGCAAAGGATCTGGCGGATGCGCGCCAGTACTATGCCGAGGCGTATAAGGCACCCGCCACCGAAGAGCCAGGGACCTCTGCGTACGAGACGCGGTACATTCAATTGGCGAAAGAAGCCGCCGGACTCGCTCACATTCAGGAACAGGTTCAGGACTTCGTCAATCGCTTCAGCCTGCGCAAGCGGCCGGTTCTGGAGATGGGGTCGGGACGAGGCTATTTGCAGGATGTCGCCGAAGACTACACGGGCCTGGACATCTCCTCCAGCGTGAGCCGCTTCTATCACAAGAAGTTCGTGCTGGCCTCGGCGACGGCGATGCCGTTCCCCGACAGCAGGTTCGACGGCGCTTGGTCGATCTGGGTGCTGGAGCATATCCCCAGGCCCGAACACGCCCTGCGGGAAATACGGCGCGTGGTGCGCGACGGCGGAGTGATTCTCCTGTATCCGGCGTGGAATTGCCCCAGTTGGAACGCCGGAGGGTACGGCGAGCGGCCCTATTCGGACTTCAGCCTCGCTGGGAAGGTCATCAAAGCCAGCATTCCCGTTCGTTCCAGCTTGCTGTTTCGCGCCATGTGCCGGATCCCCGCTCGAAGCCTCCGCGCTCTGGCAGCGAGTTTTGGCGGACCCACCACTCTGCACTACCGCCGCCTGACCCCCAACTACCAGACGTATTGGGGAACCGACGCCGACGCCGTCAGCTCGATCGACAAGCACGAGGTAGCGCTCTGGTTCCACAGCCGGGGCGATGAGTGCTCGAGTTGCCCGGGACCCGTTGGAACGATTTTCATGAAGGGTGGGGCGCTCATCATTCGTGTCCACAAGTGAGGCTGCCGGGCGCCGCGACGCGATCCCCGCGTTCGAGCCGCGCGCTCAACGCCCGCCTCGCATCGCTTTGCGGAAGGCATCGAAAAGCCGCGCGTCGGGGCCATCTGTGCGTGCTTCGGGGTGCCACTGCACCGCGAGCACGAAGCGCCTGGCGGGCAGCTCCAGGGCTTCGATGACGCCGCCCGGCGCCGTGGCGGTCACGGCCAGCCCCTGCCCCACGCGATCCGCGCTCTGATGGTGACGCGAGTTCACGACGTACTCCTGCGCTTCCAGAATGGTGTGCAGCCGGCTGCCCGGCGCGATCTTCACCGTGTGAGCGTCGCGCACCTTCGGCTTCTTGTGGTCCTCGATGTGCTGGCGCAGCGTGCCTCCGAGGTGCACGTTGAGGAATTGCAGGCCGCGGCAGATGGCGAGGACGGGGAGGTCGCGGCCGAGCGCCTCGTCCAGCAACGCGCCTTCGAGGCGGTCGCGGACGCGATCCGGATCTTCGGTTTCGACCTCAGGCGCGGCACCGTACAAGGCCGGATCGACGTCGGTGCCGCCGGCCAGCAGCAGGCCATCGAGGCCGGCCAGGTCCGCGACGCCTTCGACCGGCTCGATGCCCGCCTGCCGCAAGGCGTCGCGGTAGTGCCCTCGTTTCTCTTCCGGCGTGCCAGCGCCGAATGGGAGCGCGACTCGGATCATGGTCCCAGTATGCCGCTCACTCGGGAGGGCGCGGCATGCGGCGGGCGGCCATGGGCAGCGGCCGGCCGGTCTCGAGCAGGGTCTTCAGGCTGGCGAGCACCAGCGGCCATCCCTTCGTGATGCCAGCGAGCATGTCGGAGCCGGGCTCGAGGCGGTCGTGAGTCACCTTCAGGCGCACGGCGTCTTGAAACGGCTCGATCTCGAAGGTGACGCGCGAGTGCTTCGCGGTGGCGGAACCAGTATTGTTTGGTGATCTCGCCGTCGACCAGCGCGTTCCACACCTTCTCCGGCGTCGACAAGATGTAAGTTACGTACACGAATTCGGGCTTATCCATCGTCCCCTCCTTCCAATTTCGTTTTCAGGTCGTGCAAGGCCCGCAGGCGCTGCCTTTCGAACTTCCCGATCCAGCGCTCGTGGATCTCATAGATCGGCACGGGGTTGAGATAGTGCAGCTTCTCGCGCCCGCTCCGGACCGTGGCGACCAGGTTGGCCGCCTCGAGGATGGCCAGGTGCTTGGCGACGGCCTGGCGCGTCATATGCAAGTCCCTGGTGAGCGCGGTAAGCGTCTGGCCGTTATGGGCGCAGAGCCGGTCGAGCAGCTTGCGGCGGCTTGGATCGGCCAGCGCCTTGAAGACATCGTCGATCTCCAACGGGACCATGATAGGCAACCTAGAGGTTGCATGTCAAAGGGCCGCCTGCGGCGGGCGCTCGTGGCTCGTCGCGCGTCGCCCGTCGGACCCTCGAGGGCTTTGTCTGCTGCGCACCGGGACAGATCCAGAAGGCGCAGCCGGGGAAGCCGGACCGGATCGACGGGCCACGAGCGACGGGCGACGGGCCTTCGGCTACACTTGTACTGTGAAAGCTATCGTTGTTGGAACTCCCGGCGGACCGGAGCAGCTACATCTCGAGGACGTGCCAACGCCTACGCCGGGACCCGGCCAGGCGCTGGTCAAGATTGCCGCTGCCGGAGTCAATTTCATCGATGTGTATCTGCGCACCGGCGTGTACAAGACCCCGATGCCGATGGTGCCCGGCCAGGAAGCCGCGGGCGTGGTGGAAGCGGTTGCCCCCGACGTGGGCGAGATAGCGCCCGGCGACCGCGTGGCCTATGCCACTGCGCCCGGCGCCTATGCCGAATACGCCGCGGTTCCGGCTTCGGCGCTGGTGAAGATCCCCGACTCGATCGATCTCCAGATGGCCGCCGCCGCCATGCTGCAAGGCATAACAGCGCACTACCTGACGCACTCCACGTATCCGCTCAAGGGAGGCGAAGTCGCCCTGGTACACGCGGCGGCCGGGGGAGTAGGACTGCTGCTGATCCAGATGGCGAAGATGCGCGGGGCCCGCGTCCTCGGGACGGTTTCCACGCAGGCCAAAGCCGATCTGGCGATCGAGGCCGGCGCCGACGCGATCGTCATTTACAGCCGGCACGATTTCGAGCCCGAAGTGCGGCGCCTCACCGACGGCCGCGGCGTGGACGTGGTTTACGATTCGGTGGGGCAGGCCACCTTCACCAAGAGCATGATCTGCCTGCGCCCTCGCGGGATGATGGTTTCCTTCGGGCAATCGAGCGGCGCGGTGCCCCCTATCGATCCGCTGGTTTTGGGCCAGATGGGTTCGGTGTTCCTGACGCGTCCCACACTGGCGCATCACCTGGCCACACGGCTGGAGCTGCTGTGGCGCGCCGACGACGTGCTGGGCTGGATCGCCGCCGGCAAGCTGCATGTCCGCATCGACCGCACCTACAACCTCTCCGGCGCGGCCGATGCGCACCGCGACCTGGAAGGGCGGAAGACCAGCGGCAAGCTGCTGATCGTTCCGGAGTGACGACGTGGCGCGCTCCGAATTTGTCGAACGCCGCCGGCGGGCCAGCGCGGCGTTCGACTCCCGGAAAATCGACGCACTGATCGTCTCGTCGGCGCCGAACGTGCGCTACCTGACCGGATTCACAGGCTCGGCCGGCATGGCGCTGGTGTGGCAGGGGGGCGCGGCTCTGTTCACCGATCCGCGCTACGCCATACAGGCCGAGGGCGAGGTCGATTGCGCCGTGCGGGTGGTTCGCGGGCCGCTGCAGGCGGCGTTGATCGCGGCTGCGGCCCGGCGCCGCCTGCGCCGCCTGGGCTTCGAGGACGGCCGGCTCACCTGCAAGGCGTATCGCGAAATCGAGGCCGGCCTTCCTCTGGGTGTCACACTGGAACCCGCGGCGGGCCTGGTCGAGGTACTCCGGACGGTGAAATCCGCGGGCGAGATCGAGCTGATCCGGCGATCGGTGCAGCTCAACTCGGAGGCCTTCGCGCGCGCGATGGCGAATCTGCGGCCCGGCATGACTGAATCCGCGCTGGCCGCGGAGATCGACTACCGGATGCGGCTTCTCGGCGCCGAGCGGCCGGCCTTCGACACCATCGTGGCCGCGGGCGCCCGCAGCGCCATGCCGCACGCCCAGCCATCTTCCCAAACCATACGGAACAATCGGCTACTATTGGTAGACATGGGCGCCAGCCGGGAAGGCTACGCGAGCGACATGACGCGGATGGCTTTCCTGGGACGGCCCGGACGAAAGGTCCGGGAGCTTTACGGCGCCGTGCTGGAGGCCCAGTCGGCGGCGGTCGATGCCGTGCGGCCGGGCGCAACGGCCGGAAGCGTGGACCGGGCGGCACGGCGGGTATTGCGCGCCCACGGCTTGGAGAAGGCGTTCGTCCACTCGACCGGGCACGGCCTGGGGCTCGAGATTCACGAGGCCCCGCGCCTGGCGAAGGGAGTGGCTACGCCGCTCGAGGCCGGGATGGCGATTACCGTGGAACCGGGCGCGTACCTGGAAGGGTTCGGAGGCATTCGCATTGAGGACACAGTTGTGGTAACCTCTTCCGGGTGCGAGGTTTTGACGCCAACATCGAAGGAACTGCTGGTTCTCTGACAGCACCAACCGCACCATGACACTCGAAGAAATCCGCGAGCTCATCAAAGTTGTCACCGAAACCGGCGTGGCGGAGCTGGAAGTGGAGCGTGGCGACAGCCGCGTCCGCATCCGGCGCATTCTGCGGCCGCGTGGCCATGGGATCGCCGTGCCCACCGCCGTTGCCGTGGGCGGCGAGACGTCTGCCGAGCCCGCTCCCGCCACTGCCGAGCCCACCCCCGCAGCCGGGCAGATCGTCGACGCCAGCGTAGTCACGGTCAAATCGCCCATCGTCGGCACGTTCTACGAAGCGCCCTCTCCGGGCGCGCCCACGTTCGTCAAGATGGGGGACACGGTAAAGCCCGGCGACGTGCTGTGCATCATCGAATCGATGAAGCTGATGAACGAGATCGAGGCCGAGATCGCCGGCACGGTGGTGACGAAGTTCGTCAATAACGCTCAGCCCGTCGAGTACGGCGAGGCGCTGTTCGCCATTCGCCCGCTCTGAGGCTCCGCGCGCATGTTTGAGAAAGTCCTCATAGCCAATCGCGGAGAAATCGCCCTACGGGTCATCTGCGCCTGCAAGGACCTGGGCATCCAGACGGTGGCGGTGTACTCGGAGGCCGACCGCAACAGCCTGCACGTGCGCTTCGCCGACGAAGCCATTTGCATCGGTCCCGCCAAGAGCGCGCTGAGCTATCTCGACATCCCTTCGGTCATCAGCGCGGCCGAGATCACGAACGTGGACGCGCTCCACCCCGGCTACGGCTTCCTTTCCGAGAACGCCGATTTCGCCGAGGTGTGCGAGCTTTCCGAAATCAAGTTCATCGGCCCTCCGCCGGCCGTGACGCGCCTGATGGGCCTTAAAGAGCGGGCCCGGGCGTTCATGAAAGATGCCGGCGTGCCGGTGCTGCCGGGGTCGGAGGGAATCATCCGCAGCGCGGACGAGGCGCTGGCGGTGGCCTGCGCCGTGGGCTATCCGGTCATCATCAAGGCGTCGGCGGGCGGCGGCGGCCGGGGAATGCGCATCGTGCGCGGGCCCGAGGAGCTGCCGGCGCAGATCGTACAGGCCCAGCAGGAAGCCGGGGCCAGCTTCGACTGCCCCAACGTCTACATCGAGAAGTACGTCGAAGCGCCGCGCCACATCGAGTTCCAGTTCCTGGCCGATCAATACGGCGACGTGGAGGTTCTGGGCGAGCGCGAGTGCACCATCCAGCGCCGCCACCAGAAGCTGGTGGAGGAAGCGCCCTCGACTTCGCTCACGGCGGAGAACCGGGAACGCGTCGCCGGCGCCCTGCGCGCCGCCATGCGCGAGGCCGGCTACGTGAACGCGGGCACGGTCGAGTTCCTGATGGACGAGAACGGCGAGCTGTACTTCATCGAGGTGAACGCGCGCATCCAGGTGGAGCACCCGGTCACCGAATGGGTGACGGGCGTGGACCTGGTGAAGAGCCAGATCCTGATCGCTTCGGGCGCGCGCCTCGACGACATTCTGCGGCGTCCGCTGCAGGTGCGCGGCCACGCGCTCGAGTGCCGCATCAACGCCGAGCACCCGGAGACGTTCGCGCCCTGCCCCGGCCGCATCACCGGGCTGAACCTGCCGGGCGGCGTGGGCGTGCGTGTGGACACGGC
>Ga0187864_10000270_pt1 | contig 58746 bp, 51 predicted proteins | sample June2016WEW_11_4_FD_132985 | JGI IMG/M metagenome (GOLD analysis project Ga0187864, IMG submission 132985) | Peatland microbial communities from SPRUCE experiment site at the Marcell Experimental Forest, Minnesota, USA - June2016WEW_11_40 | ecosystem: Environmental > Terrestrial > Soil >...
CAGCGCCGCCGCGTCGAGCAACTCACGGTTGGGGTCGTTCGCTCCCTGCATCCATTAATTGTCGGTGATTCGCGACCAAATCGCGAGCACCCTCGATGTAGATTGCTCAGCAGTCTCCTAACCACACGGGGGCGGAATGATCTACCTCAGCCTTGATAACCGCTACGGCTTGGATCTCACGGTTGCCGAAGCCGAACAGGTCGTGCCGTTCCTAGCTGACGCCATCGCGATCGCCCTGGGCTACACCTGCCACCCAGGAGCCGACTGGAATGGCCACCGTCAACGCAACCCGTTCGTGGGGATGCACGAAATCGTCGCAGTGGACGGCAAGTCAGTCAGACCCCGATCGAGTACGAGACCATTTACAGCGTCACTAGCCGGGCGTAGGACGTGCAGGTCAACGAGTCAACTGGCTTGGGGGCAGACCCAAGGGTCTCTCGGAACAGGTGTCCAGTGACACCACTCGGCCGAGGCCTAGGTGGTGATGGGCGGGCAACTTGCCAGTCGTCGCTTTCTCATCCGTGATCGGGACACCAAGTTCACCTCCAGCTTCGACGAGGTTTTCCACGCAGAAGGAACGCGAACCATCCGACCGCCCGTCCGAGCTCCGCGGGCCAACGCCTTTGCCGAACGCTTCGTCGGTACTGTCCGCCGGGAGTGCCTCGACCGGATGCTGATCTTTCACCGGCGCCAACTCGAGGTCGTGCTCAGTGAGTTCATCGACCACTACAACGCACATCGCCCGCACCGCTCGCTCGGTCAGTCACCTCCGCTTTCGATGACACTTGCGGCACCACCGACCCCGCACCCCGATGCAAAGCAACTGCGAAGATCGGACAAGCTTGGTGGCCTCATCCACGAGTACGAACTTGCTGCGTGAGACCTACGGATGAGGTTCTCGACACTGTGAGTCCCACAGGCCCGATCTTGTCCTGACGCGTGCACAAGAAGCCACAAGACTGGGCTCACTATCGGAGCCCGCTGGTTCTTCTACGGTCTTTCTACGCTAACTCGATAAGACCACCCATTGAGTACACCAACCCTTGTTGATCGGCCTTTCGGAGACGATTACGTCGACGTGTCCGAATTGACGACACCGGTCGAGATCACGTCAGTCCACATGGTTGCCATTACCGCCTCGCCTGTCGACGAAAAACAAGGCACAGAGGAACTGGTACCAATGCGCGCACAAATCCCCGTAGGTGAGGTGGCTGAGGGGACGGCGAATTGTGCCTCTAGCAGTGAGCCAGTATTCGGATCGACGATGATCTCGCTGACATCGGTTCCGTTTGCCGTCGAGAGTACGACAGCTTGACCCTGCTGCCCGTTATGGTCGGTCACGGTACCGACCAATTGGACGCCGGGTTGGGCTGCCAGCACTTCGAATAGAGCACGTGCCAGTGCCGGTGTCATGCCCACGTTGGGACCAATGAGGAGCGACGCGGCCCGGTCGAATGTCGCATTTGGTCCCGACGGTATGAGATCGACGTTTGTGCCCGTTCCCCCCTTGGCTATCACTGACGCGAGTGTGTTCGGATCTGTAGGCAGCTTTGAAACATCTGAAAGAGACTGCTCGGTACGAGGCTGGCTTACGTTCTGGCCGTAGCTTTCAATGTTCTGTGACATCTGGCTGCCAAACGGATCGGCATTCCACGCTGCCTCGTCGGCTGGAGAGGAAAACGTTAATGGGCTGTTGTTTTGGATGAAGCGTCCGGAGTTGTCGGAACCGATCCATACTTGCTCGGTTGCATTGAACTGCCCTTGCGCCACCTCCGCGAGCTTGTCCGAAGTTGCACCGACCTTGTAGAGCGTCACTTGATAGGCGCTCTGGGTCTCTGTGTAGAGGTATTGCCCGGGAGCGAGTTGAACTGCCCGTTGTCCAGCTGCGGCCGCCGCCCGTTCAAGCATCGCTGCCGCAGCAGAGCGTTGACCAAGGGGCAGCACATTTACAAGTAACAGCGAAAGAGCGATAGCCGTCGGCGCACCGACACTCGTGAGAAGTACGAGATGGTGCTTACGCTTGGCTGGTCTGCTGTTCTGATGTGTTAGCTGGTTGTAGCGCCACCTAGCATCAGCAGACCAAGCAGACGGAATGGCTGCGTCTCGAGCTGGATCTGCATCAGTAATGAGCGTGTCGAAGTCAAGGTTCATGACAAACCCCTTCCGTTAGGAAGAACGTCGGTGTTCTGAGGGTTCGATTGATTGCTTCTTTCGTCGAGGAGAAGTTCCTTTCGGAGTCGAGACTTAGCGCGGAGAAGTTTGAGGCCAACGGCGTTAACGGAACAGCCAAACACGGAGGCCACCTCAACTTGACTCAGCTGCTCCCAGAACACGAGTCCGAGCACGTCACGGTCAGAGGGTTTGAGTCGGGCGATGGCCGCCTGAACTCGTTCTCGTTGGGTGACGTCGCGCTCCGAGGTGTTCCACCCGTCGCCATATATTGTGGCTTCGGATTTCAGGCGCAACAGGAGCTTGGAGCGCCGCCAAAAGCTACGTCGATGTCGACTCAGAATTCGGCGCGCCACTCCGTATAGCCACACCAGATCCCGGGGCGGTCCTGGCACCTTGCCGAGACGGCGCCATGCGGTGACAAAGACTTCGTCAGTCAGATCCCGTGCTTCGTCCTCTGAGGCACCTACCCGTCGAAAGAAGAAGGCGTAGATGGCTGAATAGTGTGATTCGTACAGGGTCTCAAACCTGGAGGCGCGCGGCTCTGGATCGATGAGCCCAGACGTAGTTCGCACGCAGGGCGGCTGCTCAACGCCTCGTTGGCCACTCTCCACGTTCAATACAATCTCCGGCTCAACCGAGAATCTTTCCAATTTCCTGCAATTTCTTGGAATTCGCGAGCCTTGCAAGTCCCCGGGGCGATTTCGCCACGGTCTCTAAAGTGACGTGGAGAACGCCCATGGTTGAGACCATAGGAGTGTGCATCTGATCCGTAGCGGGATCAACGTTGTCCCATTGTGTCCCGGAAAATCGCAATGTATCGCAATTTACCTTGCACATAAAGGGCTTTTGGGAGACACCCTCTACGAGGTGACACAACCTGGGACACGGTGAGATGCAATTGTTGGCTCGCGTGTTGGCTTTTTGGCCAGCCACGTAGGGCCCTGTGAACATGGCGTCAGTTTGTAGAGGCAGCGCGTTCTGGGATACTCCGAATCCGGGTGATCGTGGGCGGCAGCTTCAGCCGGCAGACGAATGGAACTGCCCGCCCCCGGCGTAGACGGGTGACACAATGACCTCCCCGCAGTGCAACTGCTGGATGGTGCTTCCACCGTAGGGTTGGATGTGCCAGGACACTGTGATCGGCCGGTCGGAGCTGGGAGGGGTGATCTCCACCTTCGCAGAGGTCGAACAGCTTGCTGTGCCATATCCCGTGCTGTCGGAGAAGCCGAGCTCGAACGACGCCACGGCGTCCGGCACGAGGGTGACGATCTGTTCGGGTATGGATGGCACCGTGTAGGAAGTGCCATCGGTGACCTCGGTCGGGATGGGGTGTCCGGCTCCATCGAGCATCTTCAGGCCCGGGTAGCCGTCGAGAGTGCATGTGGCGTTCGAGATGTTCTTGAAGCTGACCACGCTTCCGACGTGGCCCATTGCGACGCCACTGGGACCGAGCTCAACCGTGAGTTGCGAGGAAGCACACGCCTGCGCACTCGTGTTCGGTGATGATGTGACTGACGTCGGTACCACCGCGTTCCAATACTCTCCGCCGTCCGTGGTGTGCCAGATTGTCCAGATATCGTTATTGCTCCCATCCTCCCCGAGCACGACACCATCAGATTTGTTGAAGAAGATCGCCTGCTGTGTTCCTCCAGAGGTATCGCCGATCAGGGGCTGTACGGCTTGCCAGTGGGCTCCTCCGTCGTGGCTCACCAGGAGCGAACTTCGGCCACCGAAGAGGAACACGGTGTCTGCCGACAATGCGTCGATCCCTGCCAGGTAGCCCGAGTTGAGGGGTTCGGTGCCACAGCTCGGCGACGACCCCGAACCGGTGAATGGGCAGGACGATTGGACCGTCCATGAGATTCCGCCGTCCAATGAGCGCAGGGCCGACTTCGCTTGGCTCCCAGCTTCGGGCCCACTCGCGCAAACGGCCAGCAACGTGCCGTCCGGTGCGGCCGAAAGCACGACGGAAAGGGCGTAAATGCCGCAGCGAATCGACCGGCTCGACCACGATGCCCCCCCGTCCTTCGTGAACGACAGCGGTGCGTTGTTGGCCAGACCCTGTGAGTTGGTGACCGGGTTGGACAACAGGTAGGCAGACGATTTACTGATGCGCACCAACCAGGTCTGTCCGGCTGCTCCTTGGCCAAGGTAGGGGCTCCCGACGGCATTGGGCGGAGCCGCGGATGAGGATGACCAGGTGCGCCCACCGTCCGTCGATTCCAAGAGGCGCAGGGGACAAGTCGCTGCCGTTGACGCCGACGGGCACCCGGACTCCACCATCCATATCGACAGCCCCAGTGCTTCCACAGCCAGGACCGCTCCGGGCTGGGTGTTTTGTGCCCACGTCTTTCCGCCGTCGTGAGTGACCATGAGGTCTGGCCCGTAGAGGAAGCCGTCGCCGTGGTCGTCGAAGGCCAGTGACCGAACGGAGGCGTTGTCGGCGCAGTTCCATGACGTGACCGGTACGAGCGGACCGAATGTGGTCCCCCCGTTGGTCGTCGGGCCGACCAGGTCCTGGCAGCTGGCAACGCCCTGCCTGGTGAATGCCCCGAACCCTTTTTCCGGGTCGAAGAAGGCGATGGCAGTAGGCGTCTCGCTCACTAATCCGGGGCTGTTTGTCGAAGAGGTCGAATGCGACGTCGTGGTGGATGTCGGGTGAGGCACCGCCGAGGGTGACGACGTGCAGCCGGACAGCACGACTACTGCTGCGGCGACCCCAACAAACAAGACACCTAGGGGGCGGTGGTGGAGTGGACACCGCACGGGCTGAGTCTTCCATCGGGAAGCATTCCCGCGCATGGCGGCGCACAAGAAATGACCCGATCTCACGGCCTTGAGCGCTCCCGAATATCCAAAGACTCGCAGCCGTTGCGTATCTCGTAACGCCGGGTTGGCGCCTTGGTATCCACGACCCCACCCTGGAAGTGTTTTCTATCGCGAGCGCGATAAATCCCCTCGATATGGGCGCGCTTAGCTATCAACACCGAGAAGTCACAACCACTCGGATGAGATTTCTGGCTGCAAGTGAAGCTGCCTGTGGAGTCACGGTACCTAGGGACTTGTCTGGTAGCTGTAGACGGGCGTGGTGGAAGAACCCTGGTCGGATATGCCGAGGGCAATGCACGCAGTTGTCGTCGGGCAGCTGATCTGTCCGATCGCCATGTAGGAATCTTGACCGATATCCTCAGGCGCTCCGGGCGGAATCGTGAAGGTCGTCCTCGTCCACGTTGCTCCACCATCAAGTGTGCCTAGAACTACGGCCGAACCGCCGTTGGTACCGCCTGTGCCGTTCTCCTGCGGAACCGCCTCTTCGCCTGCCAGCCAGCAGATTGTCGTGCTGGCGCAACTCACAGCCGACATCTGAGGCAATAGAACATCGGACGGCAGTGGGCGCATCTGCCAAGTGGCACTGCCATCGGCCGTAGTGGCGATGCCGCTCACGATTGTGGTGGAACCGGTGCTGCATCCCCCCACTGCTGGCACCTTCCCGCACTCGTCGGAGTTCGGTACGACGATCACTCCGAGCGCCATGCAATGCGTCGCGTCTGTGCATGAGATCCCTGTGTTGACATACGTGAATCCGAATCCATGCGGCAGTTGCCCTGTGCTCCAGTGATCCCCGCCATCGCTTGTCGACACGACGAAGCCTGAGGCACTGGGTGCCGACGGGTGGCTTGCTGGGCCGACCGGGCTATATGGGTAGCCCACAGCGACGCAGTCGAGCGCGGTCACGCAGTTCATCGACACCACGCTGTCACTGGGGGGGAATGGATGTGATGTCCAGCTGTCTCCAGCGTTGGTGGTCCGTACGAAGGACTCGGTGGGTAGTTGTTTGCCGGGTGGCAGGTAGAGCGTGCTCGCCCACGATGACGGGGCGACTATGCCGTTGCAGACGTTGGTGGACGCGCATGTCAAGAGGATGAGATCTCCCCCTAAGTTGAGCGGAACAATATGCCACTGATGACCGCCATCGGTCGTCAAGAGAAACACCGACTGGCCGTTGAGCACGCCACCGGCAGCACAAGTCTCAGTGTTCGAACAGGACAGGTTCGACGGCGCGTTCAGTTCAGAAGGCAGAGGCAATACCGACCAACTGTTCCCGGCGTCGCCCGATACGTACAGGGCTCCAAACTGAGGGGGTCCGCTGGGGCTCTTTGCGGTATCCCCAATCACGTAGCAGACCGAGGGCGTTGGGCAGGTGAGCGAGCCCGGCACGGGCCCAGCCGTGTGGAGCTGCCATCCAGTGTGCACGATGTCGCCGACGAGCTGCCAGCCGCTTGTAGTACTCCTGGGAACGCTGCTGGCCGGCGGCAGGACGTGGGCAGCCTCCCAGGACGTCGTGATGGGTCCGCTCAGCCGGCTTTGCCCGCTGAGGATGGCCGTCATAGCGATGGCAAGGGCGAGGACCAAGGCAGCAGCGGAGACCAGAACCATTTGGCGACGAGCTCGCGGCGGTCGAGGAGGAATCCGAACGGACGTGATGCCCGTGTCCAAATCAGTGGCATCGGCTTGTTTCTCGGAGACGATATGGGCGAACAGCTCCTCGAAGATCGGGTGCCGGGCTACGGCGTTGAGGTCCACTGATCGCACCGGATCGAGCTGTGTCAGCGGTCCAAGGTCTTTCACGAAGGTCACGCCTCCTCGGCTCCATTTGCAATCACTGGCTCTCCAGAAGGTGAATGTCGGATGTGGACACTTTGTTTCTCATCGAATCCCTCGTGGGCCAGCTCGACGGCCAGGCGAGAACGCGCCCGATGAAGACGGATGCGTGCCGCCGTGGGCGAGCAGCCCATCAGAGCCCCTAGGTCGGTGGCGTTGAACCCGTCCCAGCCAACCAACATGAGCAGGTCTCGATCGTCATCGGACAGCCGTTCGAGCGTCCGAATGGCTGCTAGCGCTCTCTCTTCCTGCGGAACAAAGGTCGTGGATAGTGCACCTCGAAGCTCTGCGCCAAGCCGCTGGACGAGGTCGCCTCCTCGCTTGTGCCGTCGGCGTTGATTAGCCGCTACGTTGCGAGCCGTCGCGAAGAGCCAGAGAAGCGCCATCTCCCCGTTCGGGACCGAATCGAGTCGTCGCCACGCAATAGCGAACGTCTCGGCGACAATGTCCGCCGCGTCTTCGGGGGAAGGCGTTCGTCGGAGGGCAAATGCGATCACGCGTGGGCGAGCGAGGTCGTAGAGAGCTCGAAACCGTTGCTCACTCTGATTGTCGGTCACCCAGCTCCGCCTTAAGAGCGATCCCTCCGGAACTGTCTATGTCAGAAGTCTCCCGCGTGTTTCGCCATGGAGAGCGAATTTCTGAAAAAGAAGGGCCACTGGCTGAACCCGCGGTTATCGCTCAGGTGCTCGAGAAGACGATCGAGTGCCCTGAAGGGTTCTGGGACCGAATCGGTAGAAAGGCGCTGGAGTTGACTCGCTTCGATGGGCGGGGGTGTCCCAATAAACGGACGCCACATCAGCCGTTACCCCGTCTCAGACCGCCGGCTAGGTGGAGCAGTACGTCAACTTCCGGCCTCGCTACGGCTTGGTCTCTGTCTCCGAGTTCGCCTCAACGAGCTTGGCGAGATTTGCTAGTGCCATCCGCGTGCCGATCTCATTGTCGGCAACGGGCACGGCGTCTGGAATCCCTTCGTGTACGACGAGGACATCGGTGCCGCCGTCTGCTTCTGCAAGTGTCGTGGTCATTGTCATTACGCCACGAAGCGCGGGATCTGCCGTCTCGAACTCGAACACTTCGACCACTTGCTCGTTCGGCACAAGCTTCATAAAGTGGCCATGGTACGTGTCGGTATGCGCCGTCGACTTGCCCCCTCCGGTCGGCGCATCGTAGGTGAGCGAGATCCGGAACGACCCGCTTTCGCGGACGTTGAATTCATGCACGTGACTGCTCATGCCGGCAGGCACCCTCCACTTCGCGATCGCGCGCGCATCGAGAAGTGCGCGATAGACAGTCGAACGTGGGGCACGCATGTGATGAGAGATCCGTGTCGAGTACACGGACGCAATTTACGGACCGAGTGCCTCAATATGCCAGCAGGACGAGGGGCTCCGGGGTACCCCCTACCACCGGGACGATGATACTGAAGTAGTGCTTCTCATCGATGCTGCGAACGTGGTCGGGTCTCGGCCGAATGGCTGGTGGCGAGATAGACCAGGAGCAGCCCGAGTGTTCGTCGAACAAGTTCGTGCTGCGGCGGGAGCGGGTCGGCTTGCCGAACCCGTTGTCGTGGTCCTCGAAGGGGCAGCTCGTGGCGGCGTAGAAGCGGGGGTGGCCGACGGCGTCACCGTCCTTCATGCGTCCGGCAGCGGTGACGACACCCTCCTTGCGGTCACTGCCGATGCCGCCAGTCCGGTGACACTCGTGTCGGCGGATCGTTCACAGAGCAATCTTGGCGAACGACAGAGAGCAACGGCCGCAACCACGACCGTCACTCCCGCTATGACTCCTTGCTTCTAGTTGACTCTGATGCATACATCATCGGCACGGGAGCCTTGTTGTCAGGGCTCCTTCCGTCGGTGGTATCGGTGGAAGAGCTTACTGGCCACGACCCCGATCATCGCGGCGGGGGCCAGGGCCAACAGCGGCAGTCCCGGCATCGCAAGATGGTGGACGGCCAGCGAGGACCCGACCACAACGCTGGCGAACGCCAGTACTGCATAGAGCAGGATCCTGGCTGTGAGCCGCATGGTCATGTCCAGTTAGAGGCCGCGCGGATAGGCGCTGATCTGGGCGTTCACTGGAAATCCGCAGCGCTCCGTGCAGGTCGTCCGTAACTAGGTGGCGGACCAAGCGCCACCTATCCGCGCATCCTCTTATCCCCAACGTACATATAGACCCAATAACTGGCGGTGTATGTGAACTCTAGGACATGGAGCTGCGGCGGACAGCGCAAGGACCCTCGCACCTCCTCCTGCTTGACCCTCGCTACGGCGTTGAGCGACGCGCAGGGCGGAGCTGGCCGAGACCTTCGGCGTGCTCGTCGCACGCGTCGACGGCCCAGGGCTCGCCACGGGGATTCACGAACACACCGTGCCAGCGCGGCGGAGACGTACAGCGCATCGGGTAGCCGCCCCGTGCCGGGTCCTGCAGCATGCGGAAGCACAGTCCTGGCGTGGGCCAGGCGACGTTGGCGACGTAGGCCACGTGGTGCATTTTGGCACCGAGCTGTTGTGGCGTCTGGGTGCGTTGAGTGTTACCGGATGGGCTGGAGTCACAGGCAGCGTACGGGCAGGGGTGAAGGAACCGGCATTCCCGGATGGTCCGCCCCATCAATCGGTCACCCACGGACCGACCAGGAGGACCAATGACCCTGGTCCCGCAACGGTGGAACAATCCCTGGCATGGACGAGCCGCCGGAGCTGCAATACAACGGACACTGGAGGATGGCTGTCTGGGCCCTCCGAGTTGGGTACGTCGGGCTATCCGTCGCCATCGCGGGCCTCATCGTGATGTCGTTGGGAACCACGCGGTGGGTCCTGGCCGTCGGGGTGATCATCTGGCTCGCCGCCGCCGCCGTGACGTTGGCGGGGTTCTTCTGGTCCCGGCACGAGCTTCCCGAGCCACGACCTGGGTACTGGTCGATGCGGTTCATGCTCATCCACGACACGGTCCACGCCCGGTCGTCGGCCCAGCGGTCCTAACAGTTCCTCCCTTCGCGGCTGCGTCCGCCGTGCGGCAGTCTCCCGTCTAGTGGACCCGACCGGGATGTGCCTGATTCGTTAGTTCACCCCTGCCGCTCACTACGACGAAGGCAGCAGACCTGTAGTGGGCGGGCCTTGAAGAGCGTTTTCACTAATGCTACTATCACTAGTGTTATGGTCCCTGTCAAGCGTGATGGGCGCACCGACGATCGGCTACGTCTGAGTCACCTCACTGTCGACCGCAACGATGTGACGTTCCTGCATGATCAGGTTGCCGCGGAGATCCGGAGAGCCATCGCCGAGGGCGAGGCGGCACCCGGCGAGCACATCCCCCAGGCCAAGGACCTGGCTGCGGTGCTCGGTGTGAATACGAACACGGTGCTCAGAGCCCTTCGGATCCTTCGCGACGAAGGCCTCCTCGAACTTGGCCGCGGTCGAGCGATCATCGTGGCGGGCACACCCGAGCGCGGCGCGCTCGTCTCGAAGATGAAGGAGCTGATCAAGCTCGGACGCCATTGCGGCTACCGGCGTGATGAGCTCGTGGCGATGCTCCAGAATCTTCCGGGTTAGGAGACCTCGTGACGATTCTCACCAGACGTGATGAAGGTCGCGAGGATGTGCTTGCCGAGGCCGAGGCACTCTTCAAGGAGGCAAAACGCCGCGAACGTCGCCGACGTGTGCTCATCGGATCGGTTGTCACGGCGGTTCTGATTGCTAGCACCACGCTGCTCGCAGTCATGGGCAGCGGAACAAAGTCTCCCCTCCGGGCCAACCGAGCGGTGCCTTCGGCAGGCTCACAGGGCACAGGTGCGAAGCCGGTCGCGTATTACTACACCGAGACCGAGACCCCAGCGGAAATCAGTGCGGGTCCACTTGTGGAAGGCGGCGCCACGGTCTACGAATACTTCTCAGAAACGATACAGACGTGGGCGGCCCCGAATGGCTCAGGCCGACGGGTCACCACCATCAACCCGACCCTTCAGTTCTTCAACGCCGCAGGCAGGAAGGCTTGGGTGGCGGCAGGCGAACCGCCAATCCCGGGCCCTCCGGGTGCGCTGCGAACGGTCCAGGAGTTCGGACGGGGTTATGCCTTCACCGACAACCCAACGATCCGGCTCTTCGACATCTCACAGCTGCCCACCACCGTAGGCACCCTTACGGGATGGATCGCGCGGGGCAACATCGCCGCGAAGAGTCTTCACCAGACCTCGTTGAAGGGCCTTGGTGAGGTGTCGAATTGCTCAACGCAGGTGTGTGTCACCTTCGAGCGTGCTGCCGCCCTGCTGCAGGGTCCCGACATCGGCTCCAACGCTGTGCGGCGAACGGCCCTCTTCGAGGTGATGGCCCGCCTTCCAGGTGTCGAGACGTTGCGGAGGGTCTCTGACCCGAGTGGTCGTCAGGGCATAGAGCTCCGCCTTGTGCAGCACAATCCCGCCCGGACCTGGTCATACACGTGCAAGACGCAAGACGGGCCTGTCACAAGCAAGGGTTCGATCCATAAGCCTGCCTCTTCCACGATCGAAGAAGTCATATTTGATCCAAAGACAGCGACCTTGCTCAGCACAAGCACGAGCTATTCACCGGCGATCGAGCCTGTCGAGACTCCGTGTTCCGCCATGCCGACAGGGCATGTACATACGTCCGCGATCACGCCTATCTGGACCCTCTTGCTTCACTACGGTACGGCTGGCTCCAATTCGAAGACTCCGGGCTGAGAAACTTCAGGACCCTGGTATCAGGATGCCAGAGGCGAATGGGGACACACAGGGCAAAACACGGGGGCTCTCGTAAGTCTTCTGGGGCAATAGTTGAGTCGCCGAGAAGTAAGACCTGGGTGCTCGGCTCCAATGTCCCCAATCTTGTCCTCAATCTCGCGCCGTCGGGGACCTACTAGCGTCATCTGGTGTCAGCATCACTCCTAGTCAACGCTAGTTTTGCCGTCTTGTGTCTTCCCACCCGACGGCTGATTCCGGTTTTCGAGACCGTCCGATTCGTCCGCTCTCGCACTCCTCCACCGGGGCCTTGTGCTTTTGGCAGCGCCTGGGCGACCTTGGCCAAGAACCCAGAAGGGCCATTCTTGCATCGTCAGAGCACCCGACGGATGGGCAATCGTTGAGAAGCGGTGTCAGGGGCTCGGCTCAGCGGCGGTCGGAGAAGAAGGCTTTGAGCAAGTCTGACGCCTCGTCGGCGAGGACGCCGCCCGTTACGGGCAGTTCGTAGCTCAGGCGGGGATCGTTACACAACTGGTAGACAGAACCGCACGCGCCCGCCTTCGGGTCGACTGCCCCGAACACGATTCGCCCGAGACGCGAGGCAACCGCAGCACCGGCGCACATGGGGCAAGGTTCGAGCGTCACGACCAGCGTCGCCATGTTGAGCCTCCATGAACCCACGGCCCATGCGGCATCGCGCAGGGCGAGGATCTCGGCGTGAGCGGTCGGGTCGTGCCGCAGCTCACGTTCGTTGTGGCGGGAGGCAACGACCGTGCCCTCTGATACCACGACGGCTCCCACTGGCACGTCGTCGTGCGCGGCCGCAGCGCGGGCCTGGTCCAGCGCCCTTCGCATGGCGGCCTCGTCGTCGAGCACCTGCGGCTCTGGTACCCCGAAGCTTGTCAACCCGGACATGACACTGGTGCCAGACGTGCCGTCATGAGCGCGCCAGCTACCAATCCACCACCCCTTCCTGCGTTGCGCGGAGGAGGTGGGATTTGAACCCACGGTGAGTTGCCCCACACACGATTTCCAGTCGTGCCGATTCGTCCGCTCTCGCACTCCTCCGAGGGCCGCCCGGGCGCGGCAGCAGGGAGGCTATCGTCTTCCGGGCGTCGGCCGATGCTCGGTGCGGCGGCCGGGTCCTGCGCAACGGGCGCCCGTGAACCGAGTCAGGGCCGGAAGGCAGCAGCTCTCAGCGGGTACGTTCGTGTGCCGCAGCAAATCTGGCCGCCGCACCGGACACCGGCCACCTCGGACCGCAACGTCCCGCCAGTAGGCTGCGCCCGTGACGCCCCCCGGTGGCACGGAGCCAGCCCTCTATCTGTCCCTCTATCGCCGTTTTCGCCCGCAGCGCTTCGACGAAGTGCTCGGGCAGCAGCACGTGACCCTGGCCCTACGCAACGCAGTTCGTGACGGCCGGATGGGTCACGCGTATCTCTTCAGCGGTCCCCGAGGCACCGGTAAGACTTCCACGGCGCGCATCTTGGCCAAGGCGCTCGACTGCGCCGCTGCTCGCGAAGGCGAGCCATGTGGGGAGTGCGACTCGTGCGTGGAGATTGCGCGGGGGACTTCCATGGACGTGCACGAGCTCGACGCCGCTTCCAACAACGGGGTGGACGCCATGCGTGACCTGGTGGCCCACTCCGCGCTGGGGACACCGGGCCGCTGGAAGGTGTACATCGTCGACGAGGTTCACATGCTGTCAACTGCCGCGTCGAACGCACTGCTGAAGACCCTCGAGGAACCTCCGGGCCACGTCGTGTTCGTCCTCGCCACCACCGACGCCCAGAAGGTTCTCCCCACGATCCGTAGCCGCACCCAGCACTTCGAGTTCCGTCTACTCGGGCCCGAGGTCCTGGCTGGTTTGTTGCGCCGGGTACGGGAGGAAGCCGGGCTCGACCTGGGCGAGGAAGCCCTGGACAGCGCGGTGCGTCGCGGGCGTGGCTCGGCTCGCGACGCGTTGTCTGCTCTCGACCAGGTCGCGGCCGGCGGCACGGTTGGCGACGAGATCGTCGTTCTCGCCGAGATCGCCGGTGCCCTCGCCGTACGTGATGCCGGGGGAGTGCTGGTCGGCGTGGCGGAAGCGTGCGACGCAGGTCACGACGCTCAGCGCCTTGCGGGTGAACTGGCGGACTACTTGCGCCAGGGCTTCTTGGCGATGCTCTCCCCGGGGCTCGTTTCGATGGTGGGCGAGGAGCGAGCTCATGTGGAGGACACGGCCCGGCGCATGGGGCTCCCGGCCGTGGTCCGGGCGATGGAGGCTCTCGGGCGCGCCCTGGTCGACATGCGCGACACGCCGGATCCGCGAGTGCACCTTGAGGCGACGTTGATCCGCTTGGCGCATCCCGAAGCGGACGATTCGACGTCGGCGCTCCTCGAGCGAGTGGAGCGACTCGAGCGTGCTCTGGCATCGGGGCTCGTCGCGCCCAGCTCTGCGACGTCCACCGTCGAGTCCCCGGGTGCTTCACCGGCGGCTCCTTCACCCCCACGAGAGCGAAGTCGCAGCTCCAGCGAGCTTGTTGAGGAAATGAACGTCGCGGCGCACGAGGCTGCTGTTGATGCCACGAGTGGCGGAAGAGAAGAAGGGAGCGCTGGGGGCGAAAAGTCTCAAGCCGGCGGCCCCGAGTTGGCACGCCGGGCTCTCGGGGCGTTGCGTGGGCAGGCCGGGAAAGTCGGCGAGCGAGGTGCCCTCAGCCCTGACGAGACAGCGTCGTCGAAGGGCGAGGGGCAGCCGACTGTCACCGCGACCCTGCCTTCGCGCGACGAGCTGGTGCAGGCGTGGGGGGACGGGCTGCTCGCGTCTCTTCCTGGACGCGCGCGGGCGCGTTTTCGGGTGGGCCGTTTCGTCGCGACGGAGGACGGCACCGCTGTGTTCGCCCTCCCCAACGAGACGCATCGCTCCTACTGCGAGGAAGTCTGCGCCGAGGTCGAGTCGGTTCTGGCCGCGCGCTTCGGCACCGCAGTCCCGCTTCGACTGGTGGTCGACGAGGACACCACCGAAGAGCTCGCACAACGTGTCTCGACTGGGCCGTCGCGTGTTGACGTCGCGGCCCGGAAGATGAAGAGCTCCAAGAGCGCGCGATCCGCGACGCCAGGTTCGAGCTTGCCGGCGGCCACCGGAGGCGCATCGAGGCAGGTTGGTGCGAGCGGCGAGGAAGACCACGAAGACGCCGACACCGAAGCCGATCTCTTCGACCCGGCGGTGCTCGAAGCGGAGACGGAGCCGGCCGGAGCGGGCCCCAGTCCCGAAGAACGGATCAAGCTGGCATTCCCCGGAGCCGAGGAGGTGTAGCGCTGTGTACGTGGGCCCACTGCGTTCATTGGTGGACGAGCTGGGCCGGCTCCCTGGCATCGGGCCGAAGTCGGCCCAGCGCATCGCGTTCCACCTGCTCAAGGTGGAGTCCGAGGATGCTCTGCGCCTCGTTGACGCGATCGTCGCCGTGAAGGAGCGGGTCACCTCGTGCACGATTTGCTTCAACGTCGCAGAGGGCGAGCTTTGCGAGATCTGCTCCGATCCGAGACGCGACGGCTCTTCGCTGTGCGTGGTGGAGGATCCCCGTGACATCGTCGCCGTCGAGAGGACCAGGGAGTTTCGCGGCCGCTACCACGTGCTCGGCGGGGCGCTCAACCCGATCGAGGGCCTAGGACCCGATCAGTTGCGCGTACGCGAGTTGCTCGACCGGCTATCTGACGGTGAGGTCACCGAGGTCATCTTGTGTACGAACCCGAACCTCGAAGGGGAGGCGACCGCCATGTACCTGGCCCGGCTGCTCGTGCCCTTGGGCGTGAGGGTCACACGCATCGCGAGCGGCCTCCCGGTAGGGGGGGATCTCGAGTACGCCGACGAGCTGACCCTCGGGCGTGCGCTCGAGGGGCGGCGCGAGGTGGACGCCTGACCTCACCGCTACGGGTGTTCTCCGGCGCGGAACAATTTGGCGCGCGCTGAGAGGCCTACAAGGGTCGTCACCTGCAGGCTTGTGGGTCAGCCGGCTGCTCGTACTACGAGAGCGTCGCCCTGTCCGCCGCCACCGCAGAGGCTTGCGACCCCGAGCCCACCGCCACGCCGGCGCAGCTCGTGGAGGATGGTGAGGGCGAGGCGGGTGCCGGACATCCCGATCGGGTGTCCCAAGGCGATGGCCCCTCCGTTCACGTTGGTCACGTCGTTGCTGATGCCGAGCTCCGCCATCGAGGCCAACCCGACCATAGCGAAGGCCTCGTTGATCTCGAACAGGTCGACGTCGGCGGTGCTCTTCGAGATCTTCTCGAGCGCCTGGCGCGTCGCGCGTGCCGGCTGTAGCAACAGACTGGCATCGGGCCCGGCCACCTGGCCGTAGCTCATGACCTCCCCGAGCGGTGTGGTACCGATTTGCTCCGCCCTTGCTTTCGAAGTGATCACCACGGCCGCCGCCGCATCGGAGATCTGGCTGGCGTTACCCGCAGTGATGGTGCCCTCCTTGTCGAACGATGGCTTGAGCGCTCCGAGGGATTCGACGGTGGTACCAGGGCGCACGCCTTCGTCCGTGTCGACGATGATCGGGGCGCCCTTGCGCTGAGGCACCGAGACATCCACGATCTCGTCGGTGAACCGGCCGTCTTTGATGGCCGCGGTCGCGCGCTCGTGGGAGAGGGCGGAGAAGGAGTCCTGCGCCTCGCGTGTGATCCCTGCAATCTTGTTGTAGCGCTCGGTGCCGAGTCCCATCGCGCAGTGGTCGAACTGGCAGTACAGCCCGTCGTACGTCATCGAGTCGACGAGGCTGCCGTCGCCCATCCGATAGCCGGCGCGCGCTCCGAGCAACAAGTAGGGGGCTTGGCTCATCGACTCCATGCCGCCGGCCACGACGACCTCGGCCTCTCCGGAGGATATGAGCAGGTCGGCCAAATAGATCGAGCTCAAGCCGGACAGGCAGACCTTGTTCACGGTGGTGGCGGGCACCGACATAGGGATACCGGCCTTGGTTGCCGCCTGGCGGGCGGTGATCTGCCCCTGACCTCCCTGGAGCACCTGCCCCATGAATACGTAATCCACGTCTGGCGGGGCGACGCCGGCGCGACCTAAGGCCGCGGCGATCGCGTAGCCTCCGAGCTCCATGGCGCTGAAGCTGGCAAGCGCGCCCGAGAGTTTGCCGATCGGGGTGCGTGCCCCTGCGAGGATGACGGAACCTGCCATTGTTTGCCTCCGGAGATCGGGGTTGTGAGCGCCGGCCGAACCGGCCAACTTGGTGGCGGATTCTAGGGCCCTGGCCACCTTCCGGCGGGCTCGAGCCTGCTCGTGGGCACGAGGGGACGACGCGCCTGGGCACAAGGTTGTGCGCCCTGTAGTTCTACGGGTACGGGTATCCTCTGCGGCCATGCGCGCCTTCGGAGAAGCGATCCTGGCAGGAGCGAGCGGGGAGGAGCTCGCCGCCCTGCCCCTCCCCGAGTCGTACCGGGCAGCCCACGTGCTTGCATCCGACGTGGAGATGTTCGTCGGCATCGACTCGGCCGAGAAGGACCCACGCAAGTCACTGCACGTCTCAGAGGTGGCGTTACCCGAGCTCGCTCCTGACGAGGCCTATGTCGCCGTCATGGCCTCTGCGATCAACTTCAACACTGTGTGGAGCGCCATCTTCGAGCCGCTCCCGACGTTCGGGTTCCTTCAGCGGCTCGGGAGGGAGGGCGTGTGGGGCTCGCGGCACGCGCAGGACCACCATGTCGTGGGCTCGGACGCATCCGGGGTGGTAGTGCGGGTGGGGTCCATGGTGCGCAAGTGGAAGCCCGGCGACAAGGTGGTAATCCACTGCAACTACGTCGACGATCAGGACCCCTCCTCCCATGACGACTCCATGTTGGCCTCGAACCAGCGCATCTGGGGGTTCGAGACGAACTTCGGAGGCCTGGCGGACCTCACGGTGGTGAAGGCCAACCAGCTCATGCCAAAGGCGGCTCACCTCAGCTGGGAGGAGGCGGCGGTCAACGCACTGTGCAACACGACCGCTTACCGCATGTTGTTGTCGCGCAACGGGGCGGTCATGCAGCAAGGCGACAGGGTGCTGGTATGGGGGGCGAGCGGCGGGCTGGGAAGCTACGCGGTCCAGCACGTGCTGAACGGAGGGGGTGTTCCCGTGGGCGTCGTGTCGTCACCCGAGAAGGCGCAGTTGCTGCGCCAGCTTGGTGTGGAGGCGGTGATCGACCGCAAGGCAGCTGGGTATCGCTTCTGGTTGGACGAGCACACCCAGGACGAGCTCGAGTGGCGCCGTTTGGGCAAGGATGTGCGCGCCCTTGTGGGCGACGACCCTGAGATCGTCTTCGAGCACCCCGGGCGTCAGACCATGGGGGCGTCTGTCTTCGTCTGCAAGCGCGGAGGCACGGTGGTCACCTGCGCGGCTACCTCGGGCTACATGGTCGAGTACGACAACCGGCACCTGTGGATGCGGTTGAAGACCATCAAGGGCTCGCACTTCGCCAACTACCGCGAGGCCTGGGACGCGAACCAGCTCATCTGCGAGGGCAAGGTGGTGCCCTCGTTGTCCGTCGTCTACCCGCTCGTGGAGGTGGGGGAGGCGGCCTTGCGGGTGCACCACAACACACACGAGGGGAAGATCGGTGTGCTGTGCCTGGCGCCGCACGAGGGCCTCGGCATAGACGACCCCGAACTACGCGAGAGGGTGGGCGAGGAGCGCATCACACTTTTCCGGCGGCTCGGAGGGTGAGCTTCTCCAGGTGGAGCAGGTCCTGACCGTGCCCACGGCAGGTCGTGAGCCACTTTTGACCCAGATCGACCACGTGGCAGTCGCCGTCAACGACCTGGACTCGGCGATCTCCTTCTATGGCGACACCTTCGGCACAGCGGTCGCACACCGCGAGCGGATGGAAACCGACGGGGTCGAGGAGGCATTGATCGCGGTGGCGGGCTCCTACATCCAGCTGCTGAGCCCAACTCGCGGGGACTCACCCGTGGCCAAGTTCCTCGAGCGCCGTGGTGAGGGGCTGCACCACGTTGGCTACCGCGTCGTGAACTGTGCCGCGGCACTCGCGGCGGTAAAGGCAGGCGGCGGGCGGTTGATAGACGAGATGCCGCGGTCCGGGTCGCGCGGGACGACCGTGGCGTTCGTGCACCCGAAGGGAGCTTTCGGCACCCTCATCGAGCTGGTCCAAGAGCCCTGATTCGAGAGCTGCACAGAGCGGCTTCACGCCAAGCGAGACTTTCCGAGAACCTCCGGTAGCCTCGCGGCCGATGGAGCACCCGATGTCGCAGCGTCTGGCGGCGCTGAAGTCTCGCAAGGAGGAGGCGCTGCACGCCGGCTCCCCCCGCGCCGTGGAGCGCCAGCACGCCAAGGGGAAGATGACCGCCCGCGAGCGAATCGAGCACCTGCTTGACGAGGGCTCGTTCTGCGAGCTTGACATGCTTGCCCGCCACCGGGCTCACGGGATGGGGCTCGAGCGCAAACGGCCGTACACCGATGGAGTGGTCACCGGCCACGGCACGGTGGACGGTCGCCGAGTGTGCGTCTTCAGCCAGGACTTCACCGTCTTCGGTGGCGCGCTCGGCGAGGTGTTCGCCGAGAAGATCCACAAGATCATGGACCTGGCGGCATCAATCGGCGTGCCCATGATCGGGCTGAACGACGGAGCCGGTGCACGCATCCAAGAGGGCGTCGTGTCCCTTCATTCCTACGGAGGCATCTTTCACCGCAACGTCGAGGCTTCCGGAGTGATCCCTCAGATAAGCGTGGTCATGGGACCCTGTGCCGGAGGGGCGGTGTACTCCCCTGCGATGACCGACTTCGTCTTCATGGTCAACGGCTCCAGTCATATGTTCATCACCGGTCCCGAGGTGGTTAAGACGGTGACTGGAGAGGACGTCACCCTGGAGGAGCTCGGCGGTGCCATGACGCATGCCACGAAGTCGGGTGTGGCCACCTTCGTCGCTCCCGACGAGCGGACCTGCCTCGAGGAGGTCCGCTACCTGTTGTCGTTTCTGCCGTCGAACAACCTCGAAGAACCACCAATCGTGGTCACCGACGACGACCCGGACCGAGGGGCTCCAGAGCTCGTAGACCTGATGCCTTCATCGCCCAACCAGCCCTATGACATGAAGCAGGTGATCACGTCGGTGGTGGACGAGGGCGAGTACTTCGAGGTGCACCCACACTGGGCGATGAACATCACCTGTGGGTTCGCCCGCATCGAGGGACGCGTCGTGGGCCTCGTGGGGAACCAACCAGCAGTGCTCGCAGGCGTGCTGGACATCGATTCCTCGGAGAAGGCGGCCCGGTTCGTGCGCACGTGTGACGCATTCAACATCCCGCTCATCACGTTCGTCGACGTTCCTGGGTTCATGCCGGGCACCGATCAGGAGCATGGCGGCGTCATCCGTCACGGCGCCAAGCTGCTTTATGCGTACTGCGAAGCGACCGTGCCTCGTATCCAGGTCATCACCCGCAAAGCATACGGCGGTGCGTACGTGGTGATGAACTCCAAGTCGATTGGCGCGGATCTGGCCTTCGCCTGGCCCTCAGCGGAGCTAGCGGTGATGGGTCCGCAGGGCGCGGTCGAGATCGTCTACCGGCGCGAGCTGGCAGAGGCGGCAGACCCTGTGGCACGCCGGGCCGAGTTGGTCGAGGAGTACACCGAGCGCTACGCGAACCCTTACGTGGCAGCAGAGCGCGGTTACGTGGATGACGTTATCGACCCTTCGGAGACCCGGCGTGTGCTCGTACGGAGCCTCCGTCTGCTTGCTTCGAAGCGCGAGGAGCTGCCGCGGCGCAAACACGGGAACGTTCCGTTGTGACACCACAGGCCCACAAAGGTGCTCACCAGGTGGTCTCGGTGCGTCCGGAACCTCCCCCGGACGTGGTGGCAGCCATATTGGCCGCGGTCAGCGAGTCATGGCCCTGCGCCGGCGCCCCCGGCGAAGGGTCGCGCCGCGATCAACCGACATGGCGGTTCTCCGGGCGGTGGTGGGCGAAGCCGACCGTGCTGCGGCGCGACCGGCCCAGGGGCAGTCGCTGAGGTCAGGTCGCCGCGACCTCGCGGTGGTGCTCGACGAGGGTGACGAGCTCGTCGATTATGTGCGTGAGCTGGAAGTCCCTGGGGGTGTAGACGGCCGTTACGCCTTTCTCACGTAGGAGCTTGGCGTCTGCCGGGGGGATGATGCCCCCGACCACCACCGGGACGTCGACTCCGACCGCCCGCAGACGGTCGAGCACCTCGGGAACCAGCTCCAGGTGGCTGCCCGAGAGGATCGAGATGCCGACCACGTCTACGTCCTCGTCGCGTGCTGCGGTGGCGATCTGCTCGGGGGTGAGCCTGATCCCTTCGTAGACGACCTCGAAGCCTGCGTCACGAGCGGCGACGGCGATCTGCTCTGCGCCGTTCGAGTGACCGTCTAGGCCGGGTTTTGCGACCAGCAGGCGAGGGGGGCGTCCTGTGCGTTTGGTCACCGCGTGCGTGTGTTCGAGGACGGCCGTCAGTTCGGCGCCGCGGTGCCCCACGCCCCCCGAGACCCCGGTCGAGGCGCGATATTCACCAAACACGTCGCGCAGGGTCTGAGCCCACTCACCGGTCGTGCCGCCCGCGCGCGCGAGGCCGATCGTCGCAGGCATGACGTTGACGCTCTCCTGCTCTGCCGCGCAGCGCAGAGCTTTGAGTGCGCGCTGTACCGTGGCTTCGTCGCGACTTGTTCTCCACTCGGCCATGTCCGCGCGCAGGCCCACCTCGGCTCTCGGATCGACCCGCAGGACCGTGTCGACCGACGCGTCGCCCTCGACGAGAGGCGAACGCTCGCCTTCGATAAAGCAGTTCACGCCGACGACCTTCAGCTCACCGGTCTCGATGCGTCGCATCCGTTCGGCCTGGCTACGAACGAGTCGGCGCTTGAGCTCGTCGACGGCCTCGAACGCCCCGCCCAAGGCGAGGACGTCTTCGAGCTCCGTCCTTGCTTCTTCGGCAAGCTCAGCCGCCCTCGCTTCGACGACGTGTGAGCCGTCGAAGAGATCGTCGTATTCGAGCAGGTCGGTTTCGAAGGCAAGGATCTGCTGGACTCGCAAGGACCACTGTTGGTCCCACGGCCGGGGGAGGCCGAGCGCCTCGTTCCACGCCGGCAGCTGGATGGCACGGGCACGAGCCGAGCGTGACAGTGTCACACCCAGGGTCTCGAGCACGATGCGGGGAAGATTGTTCTCGGGCTGGTTCTCGGTGAGGCCGAGCGAGTTCACCTGCACTCCGTAGCGGAATCGGCGCAGCTTCGGGTCCTCGACGCCGTAGCGCTCGGTGCAGATGAGTTCCCACAACTGGCTGAAGGCACGCATCTTGCACGTCTCCTCCACGAATCGGATGCCCGCGTTCACGAAGAACGAGATACGTCCCACCACCTGTGCGATCTCCGCGGAGTCGATCTTCTTCGAATCACGCACCGCGTCGAGGACACCGATCGCCGTGGCAAGCGCGTATGCGATCTCCTGCACCGGGGTGGCTCCCGCCTCCTGGAGGTGATAGCTGCAGACATTGATCGGGTTCCACTTCGGGACGTGACGGAGCGTGTAGGCGACCGTGTCGACGGTGAGCCGCCTGCTGGGGTCGGGTGGGAATATGTAGGTGCCTCGCGACAGGTACTCCTTCACGATGTCGTTCTGCGTGGTCCCCTGCAGGGCCGCAGGGTCGACCCCTGTCTTCTGCGCATGCGCGATGTACAGACCCAAAAGCCACGGGGCGGTGGCGTTGATCGTCATCGAGGTGTTCATCTCGCCAACGGGGATGCCCTCCATGAGCTGTGCCATGTGGCCCAAGTGAGCCACGGGCACGCCCACCTTGCCGACTTCGCCGGCTGCCTCGGGCGCGTCCGGGTCGTATCCGGTCTGTGTGGGTAGGTCGAAGGCGATCGAGAGCCCGGTTTGGCCCTTCGCCAGGTTGGCCCGGTAAAGAGCGTTGGAGGCTTTGGCAGAGGTGTGACCGGAGTAGGTGCGCATCACCCAGGGCGAGTCGGCTCCGTGGTCGGGGCGCGCCATCTCGCTCACCGTTCAGGCCTGAGTTTCGGTGGGCAGCACCACCTTGAACCCCCACGAGGCAGCGTATTTCGCGATTTTCCGGTCCCCGCCTCGGGAGCCGACGGCTCGCATTTCCTTGGTTCCCACCCCTCGCCAGGCATGAAGAGCCATTTTATCGGCAAGCGGTCACGAGCCGCGTGTCGAGCACTGGCCGGCAAGACCCGTAATGTGGCGGACCGTGAGTGTGACGTGCGGCCCTCTTGCCCTCGTGGGAGGCGATGAGTGGAGCCCGGGGTGCGACTTCGACACCGAGCTTCTTGCCTTCTCGGGCGGATCCGAGGTGCTCGTGATTCCCACAGCTGCCGCCTACGAACACCCCGAGAAGGCAGTTGCGACCGCCGAGGCGTGGTTCGCCCGGTTCGGGGGTCGCGCCCGGGGGCTCATGGTGCTCGGACGGGCAGATGCGCAGGACGAGACGAACGCGGCCGAAGTCCGTGCGAGCCGGTTCACCTATCTGGGGGGAGGCTCACCTATGCACTTGCGCTCGGTGCTGAAGGCCTCGGCCGTGTGGGAGGCGCTCTTGGACGCATGGCGAGACGGTGCCGTGGTGGCGGGCTCGTCGGCTGGCGCGATGGTGCTGACCGACCCGATGGTCGACCCGAGGGGTGGCGCGTTGACCGTGGGGCTGGGAATGCTCGAGCAGCTGGCCGTCATCCCGCACTTCGGTCACGAGAACGCCGAGAAGGTTCACCGGTCGATCGCATTAGCCGCTCCGGGGCTACCAGTGGTGGGCATTCCTGAGCGAACCGCGCTGATCCGTGATCCCGACGGGAGCTGGCGCCAGACGGGTGCCGGTGAGGTTCAGGTGTTCGTGAGCGGCGAACCGGCCGGTTTCGACGCCCTGCCCCACTAGGGCCGAGTCGCGGTCCGCGCTCGCCTGTCGGGTGGACCAGGCGGAAGCTGCCTTCAGTCGGTCTCGGTGATCGAGACGGACTCGATGGTGACGGTCTGGGTGGGCTTACCCGAGCGTGTGCCGACGGCGTCGATGGCTGCGACCGTGTTCAGACCCGAGATCACCTTGCCGAACAGGGAGTAGTTGGGGGGAAGGCGTGTTCCGTCGGGTCCGGAGATGACGAAGAACTGGCTGCCGTTCGTGTTCGGGCCCGCGTTGGCCATGGCCAGGGAGCCGAGCTCATAGCGTCCCGGCGGCGGCAGCTCGTCGGCGAACTGGTACCCGGGACCGCCTCGGCCCGTGCCGGTGGGATCTCCTCCCTGGAGCACGAAGCCGGGGATGACGCGGTGGAAGACGATGCCGTCGAAGTAGTGGTATCGGGCCAGGAACACGAAGTTGTTCACCGTTCTGGGGGCCGCAAGTGGATCGAGGGCGATCGTCATCGTTCCCATGGACGTCGTCGCTTCTGCTTTGTAGCGCTTCGCCGGGTCGATGCACATCGGGGGCTCGGCATCGAACTTCTGGCGCTTGGAGCTCGAGCCATCTGGTTCGGGAAGGTCCGAGGTGGCCATTGTGATCCTCCTGTCGTATCGGGTGACGCTGGGCTGGGTGCCGAGCTTCCGCGAGAGCGGTTCGCGTTCGAGGTGCGGCGGCTGGTCAGGACTCGGAGATGACCACCGACACGATCCGGTGCCGCACTTTGGGGGTGCCGGCGGAGCTGCCGTCGGAGTTGATCTTCTGCACCACAGACAAACCCGAGGTGACGTGCCCGAACAACGAATAGCTGTCTGTCTGATAGGGAGCGACCAGGACGAAGAACTGACTGCCGTTCGTGTTCTTTCCGGAGTTGGCCATCGCGACCTCACCGGCCGTGTACCCGTTTGTCGGGATGTTCTCGTCCGCAAATTGGTACCCGGGCCCGCCCGAGCCGGTGCCGGTGGGGTCGCCGGTCTGGTCCATGAAATTGGGGATCACCCGGTGGAACACCACGCAGTCATAGAAGTGGTTCTCGGCCAAGAAGACAAAGTTGTTGACGGTCTTCGGGGCCGTTGACGCGTCAAGCGCGATGGTAAAGGAGCCAACGTCCGTGGTGACGGTGGCCGCGTAGGTCTTCGTCGGGTCGATGATCATCGGGGGGGCCGAGCTCCAAGATGGCTTCTTGAGCGAGGCGCTGAAGTTGCTGGGGCAATTGGCCGAAGTCGTGTCACCGGCAAGGCTGATCGTCGTGGTGGTAGACGCGGCCGTCTGAGGGAGCGTGGTGGTGGAGGTGGTGGTCGAGGTCCCCGAAGCGCCCGTCTTCTTCTTTCCGCCTGCGCTGACGGCCACGTAGATACCTACCGCGACCGCCACCAACACGAGGATCGTGATCGTACGGCGTATGCTCGCGCGTCGTCTGCGCTGTCGCTCCAGGGCGGCTACCTTTACCTCTCTCTGCGCGCGTTTTCGCGCGCGCTTCTCACTGGGCACGGCCCGACACTACCGGTCCTGTCGCGGGAGCCGAAAGCCGGGTGGGAGTAGGGTCGAGGCTGGTGGCCCTAGTGGTGCAGAAGTTCGGCGGGACCTCACTCGGCGACGCCGACCGGTTCCGTGTGATCGCAGACCATGTCTCGCGCACCCGCCGTCGAGGCAACGACGTGGTCGTGGTGGTGAGTGCCATGGGCAAAACCACTGACGACCTGGTTCGCCTCGCCGCGGAGGTAAGCGCGGTGCAGCCTGCGCGCGAGCTCGACATGCTGCTCAGCGCCGGCGAGCGTATCTCGATGTCGTTGCTGGTGATGGCACTGGCCGGCTTGGGGGTGGACGCCGTGTCCTACACTGGCAGCCAGGCCGGGATCATCACGGACACCACTCACCAAAAGGCCAGGATCATCGAGGTCAAGGGGGACCGACTGCGCGAGTCCCTCGCAGCCGGTCGGGTACCGGTGGTCGCAGGGTTTCAAGGGGTGTCCACCGACCGCGATGTGACCACACTGGGGCGCGGGGGGTCGGACACGACCGCGGTGGCGTTGGCGGTCGCGCTGAAGGCCGACGCATGCGAGATATACACCGATGTGTCGGGAGTGTTCAGCGCCGATCCCCGCATCGTTCCCGAGGCGCGAAGGTTGGCGCGGCTGAGCTTCGAGGAGATGCTCGACATCGCAGCGAGCGGCGGGCGAGTGCTCGCCCTACGTTCGGTGGAGTTCGCCCGTAATCACCACGTACCCCTGCACGTGCGTTCCAGCTTCACCTGGGAGCCCGGCACTTGGGTCGCCGAGGAGGACCCGTCGATGGAACAGCCAATCGTCACCGCAGTCACCCATGACGTCTCGGAGGCCAAGGTCACCGTGACCGGGGTCCCTGACCAGCCGGGCATCGCGGCCCGTCTTTTTCGCGCCCTCGCCGACCGTACGGTCAACGTCGACATGATCGTGCAGAACATGTCTTTGCGCGGCACCACCGACATCTCCTTCACGGTCCCCATGGTGGACCTTGCCGCGAGCATGGAGGTGGCCAACGCGCTCGCTCCGGAGATCGGGGCGAGCGAGGTCCTGGCCGACGACGGCATCGCGAAGGTGTCGTTAGTCGGGGCCGGCATACGGACGCACCCCGGCGTCTCTGCGACGATGTTCGAGTCGCTGTCCGACGCCGGCATCAACATCGAGATGATCTCGACCTCACCGATCCGGGTCTCCTGCGTCGTCCGGGCGGATCGTGTCGAAGAGGCGGTGCAGGTGATCTACCGCGCCTTCGACCTGTCGGCTCCCTGAGCCAGGCTTCTGGGGACCACCTCTCGACCTGCTCTGCTTACGTCGCGACAAAGGCTCTCAAGGACGAGTGGGTTCTTTGAGGTAGGTGAGAATCCCATAGGATGGCGTCGATGCGAGTGGGCGTCGTGGGTGCTACGGGGCAAGTGGGTTCGGTCATGCGGGGCGTGCTCATCGAGCGCGACTTCCCGGTCGACGAGGTGCGCTTCTTCGCCTCGGCGCGCTCGGCAGGCCGACAGCTCGAGTTCAACGGCCAAGAGATCGAGGTCGAGGACGCCCACACGGCTGACTTTCGCGGTGTCGAGGTGGCGCTCATGTCTGCGGGGGCGAGCGCCTCACGCGTCCTTGCCCCGCGCATCGCCGAAGCGGGTGCATTGGTGATCGACAACTCCTCGGCTTGGCGCATGGACTCCGACGTGCCCCTCGTGGTCCCCGAGGTGAACGCGCACGCCCTCGACCGCGTCCCCAAGGGCATCGTCGCCAACCCGAACTGCACGACGATGGTCGCAATGCCAGTCCTGGCGCCGTTGCACCGTTCGGCGGGGCTTTGCAGGATGGTGGTCTCGACTTACCAGGCCGTGTCGGGAGCCGGGCTGGCAGGTGTGCGCGAGCTCGAGGAACAGCTGACGAAGACTCTCGAAGGAGCAGCCGGGCTCACCTTCGACGGCGAGGCGGTCGAGTATCCGGCACCGTCGAAGTTCCCCGCCCCGATTGCTCACAACGTCGTTCCTGTTGCTGGCCGTCTGGTCGACGACCTGTCGGGCGAGACCGACGAGGAACAGAAGCTACGTAATGAGAGCCGGAAGATCCTGGAGATCGACGACCTTGCAGTGTCGGCCACGTGTGTGAGGGTTCCGGTGTTCACGGGTCACAGCCTGTCCATCAACGCGGAGTTCGAGCACGAGATGACGGTGGAGCAAGCGCTTTCTCTGCTCGAAGGAGCTCCCGGAGTCGCTCTCACGGATGTCCCAACTCCCCTCGTCGCTGCCGGGTCCGACGCGACGTTCGTGGGCAGGGTGCGGCGGGATCCCACCGTGCCGTACGGCCTGGCTCTGTTCGTTTGCGGAGACAACCTCCGGAAAGGGGCGGCGCTGAACGCCGTGCAAATCGCCGAAGCGATTCTGGAGCGGGGTTCCGCGCGGACCTGACGCTTGCCTACCCGCTTGCTCTCGAGCCTGCGGTCGCTTCGGAACCCGTTCGGTCAGCGACTTGCTCGGTCCTCACCTGGCGAGCACGGAGATGCGGTGGGCGAGGTTGACGGCGTGGTCCCCGAAGCGCTCGTAGAACCTGGCCACGAGGGCGGCTTCGATGCCGACGGGCAGGGTCATCGAGCCACTGGCGATCTCGGCGGTGATCGTCACGTGAAGCTCGTCCATCTCGTCGTCCAGCGACTCGAGATGTTCGGCCACCCCGGGAGAACGGTCGGCATAGGCGTCGGCCGCTGCTCGCCACATGTCGCATGCCACCTCGCCCATTTGCTCCACGAGTCCACGCGCGCGCGGTGACAGTTCGATGCCCAGTCCCCGCACCGCCCGGCGTGAGATGTGCTCGGCCAGATCCCCGCCTCGCTCGAGGTCGGGCAACATGCGCAGGACTGTGACCAGGTGGCGCAACTCCTCGGGGCCCGTGGACCGCTGGGCGAGCTGGCGCTGGGCGAGCTGCTCGACCTCCTTGTAGAGCGTGTCGACGATCTCGTCACGGTCGGCCAGTGCGCGTGCCGCCTCACGGTCGCCGGCGAGAAGTGAATCGGTGGCCCCTGCCATTCCTTCGCCGACGAGGGCGAAGAGCCTGATCATCTCGTGGTCGATTCGGTCGAGGATCTCGGGAACCTCGGCAGCGCTGGCGCCGGCGTGCAGGGCGACTCGTCTGGGCACACCCAACCGTACCGCCGCGTCGGAGCGGTCTCGGTTCTGTTCAGTCGTCGAGGGCGGAACCCACGTCCAGGTCTGCGACGATGAGACGAGGTCCCGAGGGCCAGTCGAGGTAGCGCCAGGCCCAGTTGACCAATACGACGAGGCGGTTGCGGAACCCCACCAGGTACACGAGATGCAGAACAAGCCAAGCGAGCCAACCGAGGGTCCCGCGCAGCACCGGGCCCCGCCACAGCTGCGCCACAGCGGCGCGCCTTCCGATCGTGGCCATGATCCCCTTGTCGCGGTAGGTGAATGCTTCTGTAGCGTCCCCGGCCATGCGACGCAGGATCTGGCGTCCAACATGCGTTCCTGACTGGATGGCCACCGGCGCCAGCTGCGGGCAAGGGCCGGATCTCCCACCGCCCAAGGGGACCGCGGCCGCGTCCCCAACGACGAACACCTCGGGGTGCTCGGCAAGCGACAGGTCGGGTTGCACCCCGAGGCGCCCTCCGGGCCCACTCGGCAGCCCGAGCGATGCGCCGAGCGTTCCGTTCACCGTCACACCACTCGCCCAGACGACGGTCGCCGCTTTGATCCACTCGCCGCTCGAGAGGCGCACACCGTACGTGGTGACCTCCTCCACCGTGCTCGAGAGCCGGACCTCCACGCCGCGAGTGTCCGTAGCGTTTGCTCGGCATAGCGACGTGCGACAGCGGTGAACCCGGTGAGAAGACTGTCGCCAGCGTCGAGCAGCACGACGCGGGTGCGCTGCGGGTCTATGCGCAACCGGTCACGGCGCACCGACACGTCGAGCAGCTCCACGAGGGCTCCCGCCGTCTCCACTCCAGTCGGCCCGCCGCCCACGACCACGAATGTGGCCCCCCCCGTCGAAGTCCGCGGGCCGTGCATCTGCGGCCTCGAGGCATCCGAGAACTTGGTTGCGCAGCCGTCGGGCGTCGGAGAGTGTGTACAGGGGATGTGCGTGCTCTCGGGCGCCGGGGATCCCGTAGTAGCCGGCAGTGGCACCGCTAGCCAACACGAGCTGGTCATAAGCGAGCTGAGTACCGTCCGAGAGGGCGAGCTTCCGAGCGTTGAGATCAGCGCCGGTGACCTTGCCGTGACGGAAAGTGATGTTCGGCGAGCTCCCGAAGATCGTTCGAACGGGGTACGCTACGTCGGCCGGTTCGAGCCCCGCCGTCGCTACTTGATAGAGCAGGGGTTGAAAGGTGTGGAAGTTGTGCTGGTCGACGAGCACCACGTCGACCAGCTTGCGAGAGAGGAACCTTGCCGTGGCCAAGCCGGCGAACCCCCCGCCGACTATCACCACGCGTTGACTCGACGGCCGCCCCACCACTGCCGGTCTACCACCAGGCGTGTCCGACGCCCGTCCCGACCGATGTGCCCGACGCCCGGCAGGCTCGTTAGCTCTGTTTCGGAGCGACGCTCAGCAGGCGACGAGCTCCCGGGCGGCTGATGCGATGTCGATGACCTGGGGGAGGATGGCGTCTTCGAGCGACGGCTCGTAGGCGACGAACGTGTCCTTCGCTGTCACCCGCGAGACAGGCGCGTCGAGGGACCAGAAGCAGTGCTCTGTCACCCAGGCCGAGACTTCGGCACCGAAACCCGCAGTGAGCATGTCCTCGTGCACCACGAGGAGCTGGCTTGTGCGCTCGACCGACTCGCACACCATTTCGCGGTCCCACGGGGCGATCGTGCGGAGATCGACCACCTCCACCGAACAACCATCCCGAGCGAGCTCTTCGGCGGCCTCGACCGACTTTTGCACCGTTGCCCCCCAGGTGACGATCGTCAGGTCGCGGCCGTTGCGTACGACGGCCCCCCGCCCAAAGGGCAGGAGGAAGTCGGCGCGTGGAAATGGATCTGCCGCGTAGTGCTGCCGATAGAGGTGCTTGTGCTCGAGGAACAGGACGGGATCCTCGGCCTTGAAGGCGCCGCGCAAGAGGCCTACCGCGTCTTGGGAGCGCGACGGGAAAGCGATGAGGAGACCAGGGGTATGGGCGAAGATCGACTCGCCGCACTGGGAATGCCAGATGGCGCCTCCAGTCAGGTAACCGCCGATCGCCGCGCGCACGACCAACGGGCAGGTAAACGCCCCGTTCGACCGCCAGCGGATCGTGGCTGCCTCGCTGCGAAGCTGATGCATTGCGGGCCAGATGTAGTCGAAGAACTGGATCTCGGTGCAGGGCCGAAGGCCACGCAGCGCCTGGCCTACTCCGCGCCCGACGATGTTCGACTCGGCCAGGGGAGTGTTGTAGGTGCGGGCGGAGCCGAAGCGTCGTTGAAGCCCACGCGTCACGCCGAAGACCCCACCTTTGCCCTCGACGCGGTCAAGGACCTCGTCGTCGGCATCAGCGATGTCCTCGCCGAACACCTGGATGCGCTCATCGGCCTCGAGCAGCTCGTGGAGGGTGAGTCGGATGGCTTCTGCCATCACCACAGGCGGTGCGTCCGGATCCGCTGGCGCAGGATCGGACTCTGGTTCTGCGATGACCGGCAGCCGCACCACGTTCGCGGTAACAGTGGCGGGGTCAGGGCGCTTGGCAGCAAGGGCCTCGTCGGCAGCGCGCGCGACGATTTTACGTGCTTCGAGGCGCAGGTTCGCCGCCTCGGATTTGCTGATAAGTCCGCTAGCCACGAGGGCGCGCTCGAACGTGTCGATCGGGTCGTGTGCGGCTTCTTTGGCTAGCTCCGCGGCGTCGCGATATTTCGCCTGCGAATCTGCCGAGGAGTGCGAAAAGGGCCGAGCGACCCGTGCGTGTAACAGGCCGGGACCCTCGCCAGCTCGTACGCGGGCGATGGCGTGGGCGCCTTTTGTTCGGCATGTTGCGTAGTCCCAACCGTCCATCTTCGTCACGGCAAGGCCGCGAAAGCCCCGGACGAGTTCGGAGACTGGCGCAGGAGCCTGGTCCGCTGCCCTAACTGAGATCGCGTAGCCGTTGTCCGCGACCACGGACAGCACCGGGAGGTGCAGCCGACATGCTGTGTTGAGGCTTTCCCAGAACTCGCCTTCGGAGGTGGCGCCCTCACCGAGCGATACGTAGGTGATCTCGTCCCCGTACGCGCAGGTGCCCTCGAGTTGCGAGCGGCGGACGATGTAACGGCCGGCCTCCGCGCACCCCACCGCCGGGAGGCACTGGGATCCGGTGGGGCTCGACTGAGTCACGATGTTCAAAGAGGCGTTACCGAAGTGGCAGGGCATCTGGCGCCCGCCCGACGCCGGGTCCTCCGCAGAGCCCACTGCCTGCAAGAGCAAATCGCGCGGTGTCACGCCCAGGGCGAGCACCAGGGCGCGGTCACGGTAGTAGGGAAAAAACCAGTCGTACGCGGGGCGTAGGGAATGGGCAAGGGCGAGCAGGAGGATCTCGTGACCGGCGCCCGAGATCTGGAAGAACACCCGACTTTGTTTCTGTAGCAGGATCTCGCGGTCGTCGAGCGCCCTCGAGACACACGCAATCCGAAAGTCCTCGAGCAGCTCCTCGCGGGGGAAAGTGCTCAGAGGATCCCGGCTGCCGTTGCGAGATCTTCGTGATTGAGACCGTGCGACACCCGGCTGTTTCGTCTCGGTCATCCGGCCTGCCCCCAGGCCTGCAGCCCGCGCAAACGCCCCTTGGCGCATCGTGGCCGACGCTAGTCTCTCAGCCACCCTATGCAGGGACACTCCCTCGTGTTCGCTCCTTGCTTCTCGGCGTCATCCGGATATGTCGGGGACGTGGTCGTGACGTGCCGGGGACGTCGGGTACGTGGGGGGGACAGGTCGAGGACCTTGAGGGATCAGGGCCGTCCGTACAGAGACACGAGCTGTGGTCCGCGAAAGCGCAACACCCCGGCGGTACTCTCGCCCGTGTGCAGGCTGACAAAGGAAGCCACAGGTGATCGCCTGGCTCTTGGTCGGGCTCGCCGTTGGTGTCGTAATGGGCGCCCTGGTGACGTGGATGGTCTGCTTCGCTCGGGTCTCGGCGCGATCCGCCCTGCAGGGCGCGGCCCATGAGGCCGACGCGGCCAGGGCCCAAGCCGAGGTGGAGGCCCTGAGAACCGCACTTGAGCGTGAGCGAGCCGGGTCCGAAGAGCGCCGAGGCGCACTCGAAGAGGTTCGGCGCCAGCTCGTGGGCGAGTTCGCCGAGCTGTCGCGCCGAGCGCTCACTCAGAACAGCTCACAGTTCCTCGAACTGGCTCATGCCCGTATGCGAGAAGCCCAAGAGTCGGCCAAGGGAGACCTCGACAAGCGCCGTCAGGCGCTCGAGCAGCTTCTCGTCCCGCTTCGCGACCAGCTCGGCAAGTACGAGCAGGGGCTCAGGTTGCTCGAGCTCGAGCGCCAGAAGGCGTACTCGCAGCTGAGCGAGCAGGTACACCAGCTCAACGAGTCGCAGGAGAAGCTTCAGCTCGAGACGCGAAACCTGGTCACCGCGCTGCGCTCGCCCGCCACGAGGGGACGCTGGGGCGAAATGCAGTTGCGGCGCGTTGTGGAGATGGCCGGGATGCTCGAGCACTGTGACTTCGAGGAACAGGTGAGCGCCCGGTCTCTCGACGGACCGCTGCGCCCCGACCTGGTCGTGCGGCTTCCGGGGGCGAAGCAGGTGGTCGTCGACGCCAAGGTTCCTCTGCAGGCGTTCCTCGATGCCAACGAGGCGGTCGACGACGAGAGCAGGCGATCGCACTTGCAGGCCCACGCCCGCCAGCTACGAGCCCACGTGGACTCGTTGTCGAAGAAGGCGTACTGGCAGCAGTTCGCGGACTCGCCGGAGTTCGTGGTGGCATTCGTGCCCGGCGACCCGCTGCTTACCGCAGCGCTCGAGCACGACGCTTCGCTGCTCGAGCACGCCGTGGCGAATCATGTTCTGCTGGCCACCCCGACGACGCTGATCGCCTTGCTTCGCGCTGTTGCCTACGGGTGGCAATCCGAGGCGTTGGCAGAGAACGCCCGGGAGGTGCAACAAATAGGACGCGAGCTCTACCGGCGGCTGGCGAAGTTCGGTGACCACATGGGACGCACCGGGAAGAGCCTGCGGTCCGCTGTCAATGCGTACAACCAGGCGGTCGGTTCGCTCGAGCACAGCGTCCTTCCCCAAGCGCGCAGGTTCCACGAGCTGGGCGTGATAGGCGATGCCGAGAAGGACGAGCTCGACCTCGAGCAGGTCGACGCGGTGGCGAGGCACATCCAGGCGCCCGAGCTCTCGGGCGGCTCACCAGCGCTCGAGCTACTGGGGCAGCCTGACGGCGAAGACGCCGACGAGGCGGCGCCCGGCCTGCCCGGCGCCGCGAGAGGGTGATCCCTCAGCTGGCCGCCGCCGCCATCTCGAGCGCCTCGGCGCGAGCCACTGCTAGCTCCTCACCTTCGAGCACGTATTGCGTAAGCCTTCCGTCGCCAAGGAAGAGGAGCACGCAGCGCGACACCTGTCGGCCGCAGGACTTCTCGAGGGCGGCCGCGTAAGCGGCGACCTGGGGTCGGTAGAACGCGGCCGTGGCGTCCAGGGTTTCGGGGCCAGCGATCCGGTCGGTCTTGTAATCGACCACCACCAGGCCGTCGTCGTCCTCAAAGAGCAGGTCCACGAACCCTTCGAGTAGGCCCGGCGTCGGGGACGGGGACGGGGACGGGGACGGGGACGGGTGCGTGCGAGCATCCAGGGGAATGGCCACGTAGAGCTCGCGCCAATGACGCCTGGACGCCGCACGCCTCACAACATCGCTCCCGAGAGCCGCGCTCACCATTGAAGTCACCGAACCGACGTGCTCGTCCACTCCATGGGCGAGGGCCCGTGCCCGCGACAGCTCGTCGATTCGTCTCCCGCTCGGGTCGCGCCCGCTGGCCAGATCCACGGCTGCGAGCACACCGTGCACCGCGCGCCCGATCTGCAGCGAGACTTCGGCGCTCTTTCGTCGCGCCGCGCCCGCCTCTTGCCGCGCGGGGTCGGTCCGCGCCAGGTCGCTCACCGAACCTCTGAGAGCTGCAGCTTCTGCCAAAGCGGTGGCGGTCGTGACCGGTCTCCTCCTGAGCGCGTCGAGCAGAGCGGCGCGCTTGGCGGACCATTGCTCGTAGAAGACCTTCCACGCCGTGCCGTTGTCGCCGGGGTTGGCAGCGTCGTCGCCGCCGGGGTTGGCCGATCCAGCACCGTCGGTCCGGGTCGTCTCGACGGGCTGCGAGCCGCGGATATCCGGTGGCAATCGCCGCCACAGATCCGGGCGTGCCTTGCAGAGCTCGAGCAATCGCGAAGCCAGTGAAGAATCCTCTGCTGCGTTGGGGGCGCGGTGGTGAAGGCACAGCACGAGGTGATCTCGCGCGCGCGTCATGCCCACATAGAGCAGACGCCGGCGCTCGAAGTTGTTCAGCTCCTGATCTCGAGCACCTGCTTCTTCATAACCGTCGGTGCGGAAGAGGAGACCGGCCCTGGCCTCGAGGAAGCCATCCTTGGTCCACAGCACGGATTGCGGGTGGTGCCCGTCGGACTCCCGACGCTCCAGACCCGCGAGGAGAACCACCGGGAACTCGAGACCCTTGGCGCCGTGGACTGTCATGACCCGCACAGCGTCGTCGTCTGGATCAGGCGGTCCCACTCCTCGCGCGCCTGCGTCGCCCTGTGCCTGCTGCTGTGCCCACGCAAGGAATGCGCGAAGTGTGGCGCCTGCTGTCTCGTCGAAAAGTCGGGCCTGATCGCACAACCATCGCAGCCTGTGCCAATGGTCTCTCGGGCGTCTCTAGGCGAAGGCCAGTTCGAAGCTTCGAAGGTCTTCGATGGCGCGGGCAACGACGGCGGAGGGCTCGAGCCACCACCGTTCTCGGTGAAGAGTCTCGAGCACGGCCATGGCCAGCGCCACCGGATGGTCGGCGAGCTCCGGGGGGGCGTGCGCCAGCGGATCCCACCGTCCCCCCGCTCTGTGCCAGCTCACGAGGTCGTCGTCACCGCACCCAAGACCCGGGGAGCGAAGGGCGGCGAGCACCGACAGCTCGTCTGCGGGGTCGTCCGCGGCGCGCAGGACCGCGAGCAAGTCTCGGACGTCCTCGGTGCCCCACAGCATGGAGGCACCCTCGAGCCGGTACGGGATCCCCGTCTCCTCGAACGCCTCCTCGAGTGAGGGGAGCGACGTACGAGTCGGTATGAGCACCGCCACATCGCCGAAACGTGTGGCGCGGAGTCGTCCGTCGGTAGCGTCGGCAACGGCCCAGCGGTCCTCGACCATCCGGTGGATGCACCTGGCCGCGTCTCGTGCTGCGTGCCGACGCACGTCTGGGATGGAGCCTTCCAGTTGTTCTCCGAGAACCACGACCGGAGCCCGAACCCGTCTGATTTCGGTGCCCACCGTTGCTTTGTCGGCTTCCTCGGGTGACTCGCAGACGGGGTTGTTCTCTGGGTGAGGTGAACTACCTTCGGGCGGGAGCTCGTCGGGCGGGAGCTCGTCGAACGACAACTGAACGGGCTCGTGAATTTCGTGTACCGCCATGTCGGGCGCCGTCCTCCACGCAGGTCGTTCCAGCGTGTCGGGTTCATCCGGCACCATGGAGGGCAGCGCACGGCGGTTGCCATGAAGCGCATGGTGCTGTGACTGGCCGGGCACCGGTAGCGAGCCGAATAGCTCTTCGAACACGGTGTTCACGAGCTCGAGGATCCCCGGGACCGAGCGAAAGTTGGTTTGCAGGACTACGTGCTCGCCGACCTCGACGCTCACTTGCTCGAAGAGCTCGATGTCGGCGCGCCTGAACCGGTAGATGGACTGCTTGGGGTCGCCGACCACGAACAGGCTCCCGGGACGTGCTCTGCGCAGCTCGCCCGCCCCCTCTACCTCGGAGACGAGCCGTGCTGCCATCTCCACCTGGATGGGGTCGGTGTCCTGGAACTCGTCGATGAGGATCCACCTGTAACGGCGACACAGAGCCTCGACAGGCTCGCCACCGCTGCGCAGGAGACGCCGGGCGTGCACCAACAGGTCGTGGAAGTTGAGCCGACCTTCTGAGCGTCTCTCCTTTGCCGCTTGCAGGACGAAATCAATCAATCGAGGTAGCAGGTCCAAGAGCACCGCTCTTCGCACAGAGGTGAGGATCTGGGCGCGCGCTGTTTCTGCCGCGGCGCATGCCTCGCGCACTTCGTCTATTCGACTCCCCCAGTTCTCCTGGCGCCCGAGCCCGCAGCGCATCGAGGGAAGGCTGGTGAGCAAGTGCAGCACCGCCTGTTCGTCTCCGTCCGCCGCGCCCAGCTGTGTCCGGGCGTCCGCCACCACCAGGTGCAGATGAGCAAGGAGGTTGTCCTCCTCGTCGGTACAGCAGCTGACAAGGGACAGCGCTCTGTCGAGCTTCTCCTCGACGGGCGCGGGATCCGCCTCGGGCAACTGCATGCCTGGAGCTGCGTGGGCTTCGTCGCCACAGTCGACGCGCTCTTCGAGGCGGTCCCAGTTGTCGTGGAGAGCTCGGGCGACGGCGTGCAGGTCGGTGTGCCGGAGCCCGGTGGTGAACCCCTTCACCAACGCGGGCTCAGCGCCGGGGTCCGACAAGAGCACGTCGGCGAAGCTTGCCCAACGGGCTTCGAAGTCGACAGTGTCCGCTGTGTCGTCGAGAACTTCGAAACCCGAAGGCAGTCCTGCTGCGGCGCAGTGCTCGAGCAGGATCTGTTGTGCGAAGGCGTGCAGCGTGGAGATCACCGCGTCGTCCAGCTCCTCGAGTGCGCTTCGGATCAGCTGCTCTGCGGGCGCGTCGCCTGATGCTGCGCCGAGCGCCTGGCGGATGCGCTCGCGCAGCTCGGCTGCAGCGGCTTCGGTGAAGGTGATCGCGGCGACGTCGCGAAGTCGCGCCGTGCCTGTCCGCACGAGCTTGACGATCCGCTCGACAAGCTCTGTGGTCTTACCCGTGCCTGCCCCTGCGATGACCACCATCGTCGTGCCCAGCTCGTCGCGTATCCGCGAACGTGCGTCGTCGTCAGCGCTGCTCACGCCTGCTCCTCAAACGTACGGAGGTGTCCGCGATGCTGCGCCTGCTCTTCGTCAGGGTCTATGAACCCTTTCAGCACGGCTCCGGCCAGGGAGTCAGGGACCCTGTCGTAGAGGAGCCCTATCACCGGTCCAAGCTTGGGATCAGAGTGCTTGCGGTTCCACTGCCGTTCACGCCCAGGTGGACAGACGGTGTCGAAGTCGCACGTCCTGCAGTTCTCGAAGCGACCGTCGTAGAGCACAGACCCGGGTATGCCCGGGAAGCATCCGGCATCTACTCCTGAGGCGATGCGTTCGATCACCTGGCGAAAGCGCTCCTCGACTTCCTCGGTTACCACCAGGTGGTAACAGGGGGCGCTGCGCTCGCTCGACAGAAGCCAGTAACGCGCGTGCACGGGATCTCTGCTTCGGGTCCCGAAGCGCGCACGGGCAGCCATTGCATAGAGCGGGAGCTGCAGGAGCGTGCCGGCGGCGACCGGATCACGCAAGAGAGCGCCCAGCTTTTTCTGCTTGCCCGTCTTGTAGTCGGAGACCACCAGGTGGCCCGAGGGCGTTTGGTCCACCCGGTCAGCGCTCCCCCTGAAGCGAATCTCGCGTCCGTCCTCCAAGAGGATCGTCACCGGCGGGGCGACGGTGTCTTCGGTGCCGAAGGCAGCCTCGACCGAGAGTGGTCGAAGGTCTCCTTCCTCGCAGTGGAAGCGCCGGAGGTCTCGCAAGATTGCGGCTCGGTCCAGTTGCCACAACAAGCGCTTTCCCACCAGACCACCCGCCTCGGCCTCGTCGAGGTGATTGCCGGCGATGATTAGCAAGCGTTCGAGCGATCGCTGTGCCCCCGCTACTCGTTCGGCCACGTACTCCTCGAGGATCGCGTGCACCAGGCTCCCACGCTCGACCGGCTCGATCCGCCACAGTTCCTCGGGGAGAACGCGTCTGGAGACCCGCAGCGCCCGTTCGAGCAGGTAACGGCGAGGGCAGTGTGCGTAGGTCTCGAACCTGGTGGCCGAGACCGGGGTATCGGGGTCGAACGGCGACACGATCCCCGCTCCCACCGACCCGTCGAAACGGGTGAACTCGGAACCCGCCCTGCTCGTGATGGTTTCGTAGCCTGCCGCGAGACGCGAATTGGCCTGGGCCACGGGCGATCGAGCCGCCTTCCCGCCACAGCTGACCCACCGCTCTAGCGTTCGCAGCTCGAGTTCGGGTCCTGAGAGCGCGGGGCCCGTGCCGGCGATGCCCGCGGCGAAAGAGTCCACAGGTCGCCAGGGTGTGCCCGAGGGAGCGAGGTCGCGCAGCCATCGCGAGGGGAAGTGCGAGCGCCCGGTGCGGGGGTCGCAGTTGGGCAAGGTGGCCACGCGATGGCTGCCGGCGCGAACTGCGTGTGCAAGGTCGTCGCGCAGCTCCTCGTGACGCGTCGCTCGGGTACGCAGTGTCCCGGAGGTGTCCGACAGCCGGACGTCCTCACCCAGCAGGGGGTCTACGCCTCCGGGTCCCGGTACCAGCGCATCGGCCAGTCCGCAGACGACCACTTGGTGAAAGCGCAGGCCCCGCGAGGCACCGAAAGGTGCAACGAACACCCCATCGCCGAAGCCACCTCCCCCCGGCTCCCTTGTGTCGAGGTCGGTCTGCTCGAGTAGGACTTTGAGCGCGAAGCGAAAAGAGGTCAGATCGGTTCCTCCAGACACCTGGTCGAGATCACCGAGTGACTCGACGAGCTCGCGCACCTGCGCCATGGCGGTTAGCTCCTCCGCCGGCCAGGGCTCGGTGGAGGCTTCGGGGTCCAGGTACTGGTCCAGGAGGCCACCTGCCCACCGGGCGTGCTCGGTCCAAGTTCCCCCCGGAGGCGTGGTGCACGAGACGAGGCTCGAAACGAACTCCGACATAGCCTCGGCCTCGGTTGCGTCTGCGTTGTGGTGAGACGCGTGACGGGCGAGGCGTTCGCTCCACTGTCGCGCACCACGGATCACCCCGGCTGTAGCGGACAGGGCGTCCCACCGGCTGGCAGGCACGGGACGACCTCGAGGCCCGGCGACGACGGGAGCGGTCGTGAGCCATGTCGCTACCTGATCGCGCCCCCAGTCACCACCGGCCAGCTCCAGGAGGCCGAGCAGGGCGCGGGCCGTGGCGCACCGGTCGAGGCAGCGCAGGCCCGGTCCGTTCGCCCTCACTCCCGCTCCGGCCAGGTGTTGGTGGACCAGCCGCGAGTAACCGGCTCGCGGCGGATGGAAGATTGCCTGCCGCCACAACGAGACACCACTCTCTGCTGCGCCGAGCACCACGCGGACCGCTGTACGAGCCTCTTCGTCCGTGTCGGCACACGGGCGGACCTCGCAGAAGGTCCCGAGGTTGGCCGGCACGTCGGCACCCTCGTCGATGCTGCGCGCTCCCAGGTGGCGCAGGGCCGTCGCCTCGGGTCCAGGGCAGCGACCCAGGTGCCAGGTGAGCAACGGGCCGAGCTCATTCGTGGGGACTCCCCGGGCATGAACCGCCTCCAGGGCGGCAAACGCGACGTCGAAGTCGTCGGCGAAGCCGCGTGCATGAAGGCGCCTTCGCACGGCTCGCAGGAGCATGACGAGCGTGTCACTCTGAGAGCTCCTGGCCCTGATCGACTCGAGTGCGGCCGGAGGGCAGCGCTGAAGTTCCTCCAGCGCTTGCTCGAGCGCGCCCAGGGAACGCGGATGCTCGGCGAAATGCGCGAGCCATCCACCGGCGGCGAGTGCCTCGGTCCGAAGAGCCTCCAGGCGGATCGACATAGAGACTGATCTCAACCCGCGCGAGGCGAGCAAGGGGATGCCGAGGGAATGTATGAACCCTTCCAACGTCGCGCTGTTGACGTTGGCGATTCCCCTGCAGGTGTTCGTGTCGGTCCCGGTGGCAAGGGCGTGGCGCACGAACACCGCCGCGTAGCCGGAGGATGTGACCACCGTGACCGGTGCCAACCGGTCGCGTCCCTTCGCCTCGGCTACAGCGGCGAGGAGCTGAGCGGGGATTTGTTCGGCGCCGACATCGGCTACGTCGCCCATGATTGGGCGCATGCTACGGCCCGGGTGTAGCGCCGAGCGGTGCCTCCTCACGTCCTCGTGCCTGTGGAGGTTCGTAGGCGTGGCGAACGTGAAGCCGCCACCAGATGGCGAAGGTGTCGGCCAGCATCTGCGCCACGACCCGCGGCGAGATCGTGCTCGAGAAGCGACGACCGATGTGCACCGGTGCCTCCACGAGGTGCCCGTGTCCCAGGTGTCGGGCGACCACGAGGAGCTCGAGGTCGAAGGCGTAACCCTGCTCGACCATTGCTGGCAGCACGTCGGCCAGCACCTCGCGCCGCACGAGCTTGATCCCAGCTTGCGTGTCGTGCACATCGAGACGGAACAGCATGCGGACGAGCTGTTGGTATCCCCACGAGCAGAGCCTGCGGGCCACTGGGTAGACCACCTCCGAGCGAGGGTGCCGCTTGCTGCCCAGGACGACGTCGGGACGCTCGGCGGTCACCACCTCCAGAAAGTCGGCCAGCAGATCGGGGGGTACGTCTCCGTCGCCGTCTATGAAACCGAGGTAACGGCCCCGCCCGCTGAGGAGCCCTTGGCGCACCGCCAGGCCCTTGCCCCCTCGGCTCGGCAGTACTACCAGCGATACAACGTTCGGGAAGACTCCCTCGAGCAGCTTCTCGCTCCCGTCGGTGGAACCGTCGGAAACCGCCACGACTTCGAAGGAGGCACCCGTGCGACTTAGCACTTCGACCGTGCGGGCCACGGTTTTCTCGATGTGCGTTCCGGGGTTGTAGAAGGGGAGCACCACGGTGAGGTCGACCAGGTCGGCCCTCGTGGGCTCGGAGAACCACGGTGATGCCTCTGAGACGGCTCTGGAGCCCGGCCCGAGTGCTGTGTCTTTCGGTCGTCGCCGCAAGACCGAGCCCTCCGTTCCGGCGTTCGCGTGCGAGCGGCGCGCGACGGCGCTATCTGGCTCACTCTACCGACAGCGCCCGCCTGGGAGGTCGCGCTCTTGCGGAGGGGAGGGCGCTTCTCAGTCGACTGCGGTGACGATGGCCATGGCCACGCCGAACAAAATGCAGTAGATGCCGAACGGCGTGAGGGTCCTCGTCTTGAAGTAGTTCATGAGGAAACGCACGGAGATCACCGCTGTCACAGCCGCACAGACAGCGGCGACAACGGCCTGCCCGCGTATCCCGTTGCCTAGATGGCCTGTCAGGTCGGAGAATTTGAAGAGACCGGCGGCGAGGATGATCGGGGTGGCGAGCAGGAAGGCGAAACGAGCCGAGTCCTCGTGGTCCATTCCCCGCACGAGCCCGGCTGTCATGCAGACACCTTCTCGGCTTATCCCGGCTATCAGTGCCGTGGACTGAACCGCGCCGATCAAGCCGGCTTCCTTGTAGCCCAGAGTATCCAGCTTGCGGCTGCCTTCTTCCTTTGCGCCATGGCGGGCGGCCAGGATTCTCACCTCGGAGCGGCGCCGAAGGCGCTCCGCTGCGAGGAGGACGAAGCCATTGAGGATCAGGAAGAACGCAGCGGCCTCAGGCTTCGCGAGTGCGACGCGCAACGGGTGCTCGAGGAGGAGCCCCAGGATCCCGGCGGGGATGCTGCCAACGACGATGAGCCACGCCAGGCGTTCCGCTGGCGTCTCGATTCGTCTCTTGGCCAAGGTGGCGAACCAGGCGGTGATGATTCGGACCCAATCTCGCCAGAAGTAGATGAGCAGGCCTATCGCGCTCCCAACGTGGAGCATGACGACGAAGGCGAGCCACCACGACTCGGGGTTGGACTGCACCTTCACCACCGAATGCCAGCCGAACAGGGACGGGAAGAGCACGGTGTGGCCGAGGCTCGAGACCGGGAACAGCTCGCTCACGCCCTGGAGGACCCCGAGAATGACAGCCTGGAGCATGCTGATCGGCCCGTGAGCGCCACCCACAGAGCCCGAGGCGATCACCGTTGCGTGCAAGTGCACGTGGGAGGACGCTGCTGTCGCTGGAAGGAACCGGGGCACGTCGAGCCCTTTCTGATTGCTGTAGATCCCGGCTGGTCAGCCGTGGGCTGAAGGCGCCGCCAGGGTACCAACGCCTGCCTCCACCACAAAGGAGGGCCCTGGCGACGAGCGGCTGTTCTTCACGTGTTCGCATTCTCATAGGGCGTTCTGTGACGCTTCCCAGGTTCCTCCCAGGTTCTTGGTCCATCCTCTATGGGAACCGTGTCATGCCTTAAATGACGACGGCGTCACGGATCGTGATCGTCGCGAGCCGTGGCCAGTTCGGTGCTGGTGAGAGCCATCTCGCAATGGCCAGGGGCGATCGTGCCAAGGGGCCTGAGAACGTTCGTAGCAAGGAGGTCGCAGGGGTGAGGATTCTTGTGCTTGGCGGTGACGGTTACCTCGGGTGGCCGACCGCGCTGCATCTGTCACACCGTGGCCACGACATAGGCGTGGTGGACAACTTCGTTCGCCGTCAGTACGACCACGAGATGGGCGTGGCGAGCCTCGTACCGGTGCCTAACCTCCGGCACCGATTGCAGATGTGGGAGCAGGTGTCCGGCCGGCGAATCGATGGGTTCGTCGGGGACCTGACGGACGCCCCGTTCGTCGAGCGGACCCTCGACCGGTTCGAGCCCGAGGCCGTCGTCCACTTCGCCGAGCAGCGCTCGGCACCGTACTCGATGATCGACCGGCAGCACGCGGTCTACACCCAGTACAACAACGTGGTGGGGACCCTGAACCTGTTGTACGCGATCGCCGAACGCGATCCGTCGATCCACCTGGTGAAGCTCGGGACGATGGGTGAGTACGGGACCCCGAACATCGACATCGAGGAAGGGTTCATCGAGATCACGCACAAGGGCCGTACCGACGTCCTGCCCTACCCGAAGCAGGCAGGGTCCTTCTACCACCTGTCCAAGGTCCACGACAGCCACAACATCCAGTTCGCCTGCCGGATCTGGGGGCTCCGGGCGACCGACCTGAACCAGGGCATCGTCTACGGCCAGGAGACCGACGAGACGACGATGCACCCCGACCTCGCCACACGCTTCGACTACGACGGGGTGTTCGGGACCGTGTTGAACCGGTTCTGCGTGCAAGCCGTCGTGGGCCACCCCCTCACGGTCTACGGCCAGGGTGGTCAGACTCGGGGCGTGCTCGACATTCGCGACACCCTGGCTTGTGTGGAGCTGGCATTGCTCAACCCCGCGGACAAGGGCGAGTACAGGGTGTTCAACCAGTTCACGGAGACGTTCTCAGTAAGGCAGATGGCCAACCGGGTGATCGAGGCTTATCCCGGGAAGGTGCATGTCGAGGAAGTGGAGGACCCGCGCGTCGAGAAAGAAGAGCACTACTACCGTGCGGCGCACACGAAGCTGCTCGACCTAGGGCTACTACCGCACCTATTGGAGGCTTCGACGATCAGGTCATTGTTGGCGGTAGTAGACCGTCACCGCGACAGGGTGGACGTGGACGCTATAGGGCCCACGGTCGACTGGCGTCGAACTGCAAGCGCTCTTAGGACCACCTCTGGTCTTAGCGCCGGCTGACCTCCGGGGAGGCCTGTCGCGGTCTTAGATGCACGTTCTAAGGTGCTCAAATGGTCGGGCAGAGACGCCGGTTCCGGCGGCGGCGCGCGCTCAAGCGAAGATTGCTCCCGGCTCTCGTCCTTGCCGGTGGCATTGCGGTTGTGGTCGTCCTGATGATCGGGACCGTGTCGCAGATCTCTCCAGCGTCCAGTTCGTACCGCAGGACGGTGGATCGTGGCTATGCCGCTTTGGTTGCACCTCTGGTTGTTTCTTCGGACTCCTCGGGCACCGATCTGATGACGTTGTTGCGAGAGGGCCCCACCCTCGATCGAGCGAAGTTCTTCGCGGAACTTGACGCGCTGGCCACTTCGAGCGAGGCCCTCGCAGGGCAGTTCAATGCGATCACACCTCCCGTTCCCGCAGCGACAGCGGCTTCCGATTGCGCACGCTCCATCGACGGACGAGCCCGGGCATTAGCAGACTTCAGCGGTGCCCTGGAAGGAGTGCTCGGCGGAAAGACCGGAGCCGGCGCACGAGCCGCTGATGAGGCGGGCACGGTCCGATCCATGAGCTCGGTGGGCGGCGCGCTCGAATCGGACGACGCCTTGTGGGCGGCTTGCAGGAGGTCACTTCGTCGTGCAGCGGGATCCCCTCGTCTCGTTGCGTCAACATGGGTGTCGGATCCGTCGTTGTGGGCGCCGGGGCCCCTTAGCGACTTCGTGGCGGCCGTGACCGGGTCGCCTACGCTGGCACCGGCTCACCGCCTCGCGATCACAAACGTCGTCACGGTCCCGGCGCCGTCGCAGCGCTCGGCGGCCGGTGTCCTCGTCCCGCCGAGCGCTGCACTGCGTGTGCACGTGGTCGTGGCCGACCAGGGCAATGTGGACGAGCATCGGGTGGAGGTGGTGGCTTCAGTAGCCTCCTCGGGCGCGCAGAGCACCGCCTCTTCCTTCGGCGCGCAGAGCACCGCTTCTCTCGGGACAACGATCGACATCGCTGCGGGCACTTCGGTCGCGCTAGTGCTTCGCGCCCTTGCTGTCGCCCCGGGGACGTCCTACACGCTACGCGTTGTCGCAACGCCGGCAACGCCCGCAAGTCCCGTAGGCGTGTCGTTTTCGGTGGCGGTGGACAAAGCGGTCACGATCATGTCGGTGCTGCCGTCGGCTAGCGCGGTCGCGGTGGGCAAGAGGGTGACCTATACGGCTCGCGTGTCCGCGTCGTTGACAGGGTTGCCCGCGGCCAACGGGACGGTCGCGTTCGACGACGACAGCCTGCCGATCGCCACTTGTACCGCCCAGCCGGTGAGCCGCGGTGAGGCGACCTGTTCGGTGTTCTATGTGGCTGCCGACGTTCACGCGATCACGGCCGTCTATTCAGGCGACCCCAGCCGCTCGGCCGCCATGTCGCCGCCTCTGATCGAGAACGTCATCCGTGCGCCGACGAGCTCACGAGCTGGGACGAGAACCCGGGCAGGAAACAAGCAGCGATAGAAGCCCGGGAGGCCAAGCAGTGAAAGAAGCCCGGGGGAGACTGAGTGGGGAAAGAGCCCGGGAAGGTGGGACCACAGGCGCAGAAGAGGCTGCTCTTTTGTGCCAGAGCATTCCGCATTTAACCGTGACACCCCAAGCGCCGTAGGATCCATCCAACCTGACAGGAGGGCCCGAGCGTCGTGGCAGAGAGCATTACAATCATCGACAACCGGACGGGTAGCCAGCTTGAGATCCCGATCCGCCAGGGAGGGGTACCGGCCAGCGAGTGGCAGAAGGTTCTGCCGGGCATCGTGTTCTACGATCCCGGCCTCACCGCTACAGCCACGTGCGAGAGCGCCATCTCCTTCGTAGACGGGGAAAACGGTGTCCTTCGCTACCGCGGCTACCCGATCGAGGAGCTCGCTGAGCGGTCGAGCTATCTGGAGGTGTCTTATCTGCTGCTGCACGGCGAACTTCCCACCACCGAGCAGTTAGACCTGTGGAGCCACGAGATCACGTACCACACATTCATCCACGAGAACGTACGCAAGCGGTTCCTCGAGGGTTTCCACTACGACGCCCACCCCATGGGAATACTTGTATCCGCGATGGCGGCGCTGTCGACCTTCTATCGCGAGGCCAAGGACATCGATGATCCCGGGTCGCGGTGGCGCCAGATCATCCGGGTGATCGCCAAGACGCCGACCCTCGCTGCAGCTGCCCACCGTTTCAGCGTGGGGATGCCTTTCGTCTACCCGGACAATTCTCTCGACTTCTGCTCGAATTTCCTCTCGATGATGTGGAAGGTGGCCGAGCCCCGCTTCGACGTGAACCCCGCCCTTGCGCGAGCTCTGGACGTCCTGTTCATCCTCCACGCCGACCACGAGCAAGCCTGTTCCACGACTGCGATGAGGATCCTGGGCTCGTCCCATGCCGACCCGTACTCGTGCTGTGCGGCCGCGTGCGCCGCCCTCTACGGCCCTCGCCACGGGGGAGCCAACGAGGCGGTGATCCGCATGCTCGGTGAGATCGGGTCGACCGAGAACGTGCCCGCGTTCATCAACTCGGTCAAGGGTGGCCACGCGCTGCTACAGGGGTTCGGCCACCGCATCTACAAGAGCTACGACCCCCGGGCCAAGATCATCAAGCGCACTGCCGACGAGGTGTTCGCCGTCACCGGCAAGAACCCGCTCCTCGACATCGCCTTGAAACTCGAGGAGGTCGCGCTCCAAGACGAGTACTTCACTAGTCGGAAGCTCTACCCGAACGTCGACTTCTACTCGGGACTCATCTATCAGGCTATGGGCTTTCCCCTCGAGATGTTCCCCGTCCTCTTCGCCATTCCCCGGACCTCCGGATGGCTTGCGCACTGGCAGGAGCTGCTCGAGCAGGATGCCAAGATCGTCCGTCCCCGACAGCTGTTCATCGGCGCAGAGCAGCGCGAGTACGTGCCGCTCGAAAATCGCTGACCGTTCGCTTAAGCGAGTCCCGGAGCTGCGGTGCCCGGCGTGATCGGCAGTACGATCAAGGCGAGGGGCGGTTGATGACACGCATGAGGCCCTCTTGGACCATGGAGACCACGAGCGTCCCGTCGCGAGCGAACAGAAAGCCACGAGCCAGGCCCCTCGCCCCACAGGCACTGGGACTGTCCATGTCGTGGAGCAGCCATTCGTCCGCCCGGAACGGCCGGTGGAACCACATGCAGTGGTCGAGGCTGGCCCCCATGAACTCTGCACCGTGCCATCGCACGTCGTGCGGAGCCAGCATCGTGTCGAACAGCGACATGTCGGAGGCGTAGACCGCCACGCACGCGTGAAGAAGCGGGTCGTCGCCGAGCGTGCCGTCAGCTCGGATCCACAGTCGTTGGACTGGCTCGCGGCTCTCGTGGGCGATCCACGGCAGTTCGCCAACGTGACGCTGGTCGATGGGATGGGGGCGCGCGAACCAATCGGCCAGCTGGTCCCGGAAGGGTTCGAGCCGCTCCGAAAGGGGCTTCAACTCATCGGGCAGGGGCACTTTGGGCATGGGCAGCTGATGGACGAGAGGGCCTTCCTCGTCGACGTGGAACGACGTCGCCATGTTGAAGATGGCTTCCCCGTGCTGGATCGCCAGGACCCGTCGTGTGGTGAACGACCGGCCGTCGCGGATGCGATCGACCTCGTAGAGTATCGGGGCCTTCGGGTCGCCGGGGCGCAAGAAGTACGAGTGCAGCGAGTGAACCCGGCCCCGCTCCACGGTTCGTCCGGCTGCCATGAGCGACTGGGCGGCCACCTGGCCCCCGAAAATACGCAGGCGGCGCTCGTCGGGGCCGACACCCCGAAAGATGTTGACCTCGATCGGCTCGATGTCGAGCAGCTTCACCAGGGAGTCCAGGGCCTCGCCCACGGGCACATCATTCCAGGCGCCTACGGGTCGACCGCAAGTGTTCACCCGGCGCAACTTCGCGGCCGCTCAGGAACTACCAGGAACGAGCAGTCTGTGGCTCGTGGACCTGTCCAGGGGAATCGCCCTCCAGCACCCTTCCTGAGAGACCGCTTTGAGCGTCGCGTACGAGGTTCGGCCATGATGCGGGGGTAAGGTGGCACAGATGCCCAGCACGCTCGCGGAGAGCTTCGAGCGCCTTCGGCGCGTGTACCAGACCCCTTCTGGCAAGAAGTTGGTTCGTTACACGATGGTGTCGGTGATCTCGACCATTGTGTCTCTCGGGGTCCTTGGCCTCGTGTTCGGCGTAGCTCACCTCTGGTCGGAGGTGCCGTCCGCCGTCTTCGCCAACGCGGTTGCAACGGTGCCCTCGTACTACTTGAACCGCCGCTGGGCGTGGGGCAAGGCGGGGCGGTCGCACCTGGTGAAGGAGGTCCTTCCGTTCTGGCTCGTTTCGTTCGCCGGTTTGGCGCTGTCCACCTGGGCAGCCGCTATGGCCCGCGATTTCAGTGACTCGCACCAGCTTCACCACTTCGGGCATACGGTGATCGTCCTGGGCGCGAACTTGGCCGCCTACGGTGTTCTTTGGGTTGGGAAGTTTCTGGTCTTCGAGCAGCTCTTCCGCCATCGCCCGAGGGCCGAAGAGCACAGCGAGGCAAAGATCGCGCGAATCGCGACGAGGCAGGCGACGGCCGTCAGCGCAGAACAGGGTTTCGCGCTCGATCGGCCGGAGGCTGCCTCGGTCCGAGGGCAGATCGCTGTCGAGAGCGCGTCAGTCGCGGAAGTTGGTGCACTGGAGGGGGATGCCGAAGTCCCCTTCCTTGAGCGCTTGGATCACCGTCTGTAGATCGTCGCGTTTCTTCGAGGACACCCGGACCTGGTCGCCCTGAGTTTGCGAGGAGGCCCCCTTCAGGTTCATGTCCTTGATGAACTTGTTGATGCGCTTGGCGTTGTCAGCGGAGATGCCCGCGTGGATCGCGATGTGCTGGCGGACCGTTCCCTTGGCGGCCTCCTCCACCTTCTTGTCCTCGAGAGCTTTCAGGGATACCTGCCTGCGGACGAGCTTTTCCTCGAGCACCTGGTGAAGGGCGCGCAGGCGATCTTCGGTGGTCGAATGAAGAACCAGCTCCCCCGAGCCGAGCTCGACCGAAGAATCGGTGCCCTTGAAGTCGAATCGTGTTCCAGCCTCGCGATTGGCCTGGTCCACCGCGTTACGAACCTCTTGCATGTCCACCTCGGAGACGACGTCGAAAGTCGGCATGAGCGAGACCCTAATGCTGCGTGCAGTGCGTGCCCTGGACTCGGTGGCCCGCCGGCCGCGCGGTGCCTTGGAGAAGGTGTCTGCAACGGGCCTGTGGCCCTCGCGGTAACGTCGCTGCGGGTCGGTGCCCGAGCGGCCAAAGGGAGCAGGCTGTAAACCTGCCGGCATTGCCTACGAAGGTTCGAATCCTTCCCGGCCCACAGACACTTCCCGGCCCACAGACGGTGTCTCACCCGGACGTCGCCGCGTTGGCTCCACCGACTTGCCTTTGGGCAACACATCATTACAATGCCCTTACGAAGATTCTCCGTTTCTGACAGGAGCTCGTTGACGGGCAGGCCCTGTGGAGGTTGACGGGCAGGCCCTGTGGAGGTAGCTGGGTGGTCTACCTTTGACCAGGGGACCAAATCCGAGCTGATGGGTTCGAGGTGACGGGCGAAGCGACCAAGACCGATCTTCGTGGGTTCTTCGACCGCCTGATACGTGGGCCGGCTCGTCGCTTGGCAGCAGTGCCCGCCGTGCCGAGAGTTCTCGACAGGCTAACCGCGTGGGACGAGGCGGTGCGGTCGCGCTGGCCCTTCAACGCCCTCGTCGGTCCCGACATCACCCCCTCTTCGGTTGCCGGTGACGGCTCACGCCTTCTAGTGCGGCCCGCGATCCTCGGATGTATCGCCGTCACTGCCATCACCGCGGGAGTCTCCCAGCAGCGCTCGCCTTTCGTGTTGAAGCAGGCCGGCGCGTGGTTCTTCGGAGTGCCCGCCTCGGGAGCGAAACCTTCGACGCACGGCCTCTTCCTCGGGCTGGTGGCTGTCTACGGGGGGCTGGTGCTCCTGATGCGCGCCTGGTACAGCCTCATACGCGCCACATCCCAGCTACAGGGAGTGCCCGTGCGCAAGCTGGTGGGGGTCTTCGCCCTGTGGGTGCTACCTCTGTTGCTCGCGCCCCCTCTTTTCAGCCGCGACGTCTACAGCTACGTGGCTCAGGGCGAGATGATGAGCCATCACATAAGCCCCTACCACTACGGCCCGGGGGTGCTTGGTGGAGTTCCGTCGGTGACGTTGGTGGACAAGCTCTGGCTGAACACGCCCGCTCCCTACGGGCCTCTGTTCATGAAGCTCGACGGCATTATCACGAGCGTCTCGTTTCACCAGGAGGTGCCCGATCTGCTGTTGCTACGCCTGCTCGCGCTCGGTGGCGTAGGGCTGATCGCCCTGAGCATCCCCACCCTGGCCCGCAGCATGGGACGTGACGCCGCGTACGTGTTCACCCTGGCAGTGCTCAACCCGCTTACGATCCTGCACCTCGTAGGGGGGGCCCACAACGACGCCCTGATGCTCGGCCTGATGCTGGCCGGCCTGGCGGTTGCCAAACGCGGTAGACCCGTCGCCGGCATCGTGCTCTGTTCGCTCGCGGCTGCGGTGAAGGTCCCAGCCGCCCTCGGGATCCTCTACATCGCCTGGGACTGGACCGGCACCGACCTGCCGCTTCGCGCCCGGGTGCGCCCGGTGGTCACCGCCGGACTGGTGGCTGGCGCCGTCATGGGTGCGCTGACTCTCGTGACGGGTCTCGGCTGGAGCTGGGTGATGAACCTGGCCACACCCGGGACGGTCCGCTCGTGGGTGGCACCGGTGACGGGGGCGGGGATCGTGATCACCGACCTCACGCATCTGGTGGGGGTGGGCGTACCGCTTCACAGCGTGTTGTCGGTGACCCGCGTCGTCGGGCTCGGCGCAGCGGCGGTGGTGGGCGTGAGGATGTTGCTGCGCTGCGACCAGGTCGGCGCCCTGCGCGCCATGGGGCTCACGATGCTGCTCGTGGTGGTGCTCGGTCCGGTGGTCCAGCCGTGGTACCTGTCGTGGGGGCTCCTCCTCCTCGCCCCGGTGGCGACGCGGAAGGTCCGTTCGCTAATCGTCGGGCTTTCCGCTTTCTCCGTCTTCGTGGGTTTGCCCGGCGGCCGGCAGCTGGCATGGGACCTGCTGCACGCCAACCCGCTTAGCGTGGCCCTCGCACTGCTCGCGTGTCTCGCGATCCTCACGGTTCCGCTCACCCCGTTCGACCGCGAGCGGCTTCTTCCCCGCTGGCGCCGGCGTGGCGACGGGCCGAGAGGGCAGGTGGGCGAACCGGCGCCCGGTTTCGACTATGTCGGCGTTTGAGAGGATGTCCGGAATCGAGGTAAGTGGCCGCCGGCGCACGGCAAGAGCCGTCGGTTGATCTGCTTGCAGGCACGAAGGTGTTACGCCGGTCGGATCGGTTCGGGACGCCTCTCAAAGCATCCGCTGGAGGATGGCAACGTCGAGCCACCGACCGAACTTGCGGCCGACTTCACGCTCGATGCCCACGAGAGTGAATCCGCAGGTCTGGTGGAGGGCAATGGAGGGGATGTTGCCAGTGGTGGTTCTGGCGATCACCGTGTGGAAGCCCTGGTCGGTCGCCAGGCGCACCAGCTCCTCGAGCAGCAGGCGGCCCACGCCGAGACCGCGCCAGTCCCCTTCGACGTAGACCGAGTCCTCCACCGTTGTGGCATAGGCCGCACGGTCGTGAAACGGCGAGAGCGAGCCGAAACCGCACACCTCGGGACCCTCCACGGCAACGAGCGCCGGGTGCACGCCCTGATGTCGAGCGACCCAAGCACGCTGGGCGCGTGCGGTGCGCGGCTCGAGATCGAAGGTGACCGTCGATTCCGTCACCTCCGCGTTGTAGATGTGACGGATCGCCTCGGCGTCGCCCGCATGCGCCAAGCGGACCTGCATGAGATGGGATGGTACCGGCGGGCGGCGCTTCGGCAGAGTGGGCGAGGGACGATATGCTGCGACGCTGCGGCAAGTGCCGTGCCGGCCCCCTTAGCTCAGTCGGTAGAGCACAGCCATGGTAAGGCTGGTGTCGTCGGTTCGATTCCGACAGGGGGCTCACCTACGGCCAGCGGTGGGGCCGGACCCCGCCCATCTGGAGGGGGTGGGGTCCCACAAGGGTGCCGTAGGCGTCAGCAACACGGCGGCGTAGCTCAGTTGGCAGAGCACACGGCTCATAATCGTGGGGTCGCGGGTTCGAGTCCCGCCGCCGCTACAAGCCGTGGGGAGGAGCCCTCGGGGGCGTCTCGCCTGAGATGTTGCAGAGCAAGAGCAGGAGCGACGATGGCGAAGAACGAGAAGCGCGTGCAGGTCACCCTGGCATGCGAGGTGTGCAAACGGCGCAACTACATCACGATGAAGAACCGGCAGAACGACCGGGAGCGCATCGAGATGAACAAGTATTGTCGCTGGGATCGCCGCCACACCCTCCACAAAGAGACCCGCTAGGGAGTTGGGGCGCACCCTCGGACCGAAGGTGCATTGGACACGGCCCGCCGGCTGGCAAAGGGCCTCAGCCGGGCCCGGGGGCGCCGCAGTCCGCCTGTGGAACGAGGTAACCTCCTTTGTTGGGTCCCCGAAGGCCGGCTGGGGGGCAGTGGTGCCCGAGCTGCCGGAGGGCAGTAGCTCAACTGGTCCGGAGGGCAGTAGCTCAACTGGTAGAGCACCGGTCTCCAAAACCGGCGGCTGGGGGTTCGAGTCCCTCCTGCCCTGCCACTACCTTCCCGCCAAGAGGTGCGCAGTCGAAAGGCGTGCGAAGCAGTGAACCGAGAGATGAAGCGCATAATGCAGCGCCAGGGCCAAGTGGAGGCCGACGGCTCTCCCGCGGCCCGGCGCCAGGCACCTGCGAAGCCCCGCCCGCAGGCGCAACCGGAGATGTCCGCCCCCGGTCGGGTGGTGGAGTTCGCCCGCGAGGTGCGCTCTGAGTTGCGACAAGTGGCGTGGCCCACTCGTCCCGAGGTTGTCAATTCGGCAACGGTGGTCTTCATCACCTTGGTCCTGCTGGTGTCCCTGATCTTCGTCCTGAACTACGCGTTCTCGCACGCCGTGATCTTCCTCTTCAAGTCGTGAGCTGCTGGTCATGAGCGAGCTGCTCACGGAGCCCGAGGGTTCCGAACCCCCCCGGGGCACCGTGACCGACGACGAGCTGGGTGCAGGCACCGTGACCGACGACGAGCTGGGCGAAGACGAAGGGGAACCCGAGGGTTCCGAACCCACCCGGGGCACCGTGACCGACCAGGAACTGGATACAGGCACCGTGACCGACGACGAGCTGGGCGAAGATGAAGGGGAGCCCGAGGTCTTCGTCGAGAGCCCCTACGACCGTCCAGGCCAATGGTTCGTGGTGCACACCTACGCTGGCTACGAGAACAAGGTGAAGTCGAACCTCGAGAGCCGGATCGTGTCGATGAACATGGAGGACCGGATCTTCGAGGTCGTGATTCCCATGGAGGACGTAGTCGAGTTCAAGGGTGGCAAGAAGGTGATCGTCCAGAAGAAGGTGTTCCCCGGCTACCTGCTCACCCGCTGCGACCTCGACGACGACTCGTGGTCGGTCATCCGCAACACCCCGGGCGTCACGGGGTTCGTTGGCCCTGGGACGAAGCCCACCCCGCTGTCACGGCGCGAGGTGGAGAGCATCTTGCAGGTGAAGGTGGAAGGCGGCCCCGAGCCGGCGAAGAAGACCCGGCCCAGGCTCGAGTACGAGGTCGGCGAGACCGTGCGTGTGCGCGAGGGTCCATTTGCCGACTTCTCGGGGCAGATAGACGAGATCAACGAGGACCAGTTCAAGCTGAAGGTTCTGGTCAACATCTTCGGCCGGGAGACCCCGGTCGAGCTCGAGTTCAGCCAGGTCGCAAAGCTCTAAGCAGGTCCGACAGGACCTAACAGGTCCGATTGGAGGTCACCGCCCCGTGTCGCCGAAGAAGAAGATTCTGGCAGTCGTGAAGATCCAGCTACCCGCCGGGGGTGCTACGCCCGCGCCGCCGGTCGGTACCGCGCTCGGACCACACGGCGTGCAGACCATGGAATTCTGCCGGCAGTACAACGCGGCGACCGAGAGCCAGCGCGGTCAGATCGTTCCTGTCGAGATCACGATCTTCGAGGACCGCTCGTTCTCCTTCGTCCTGAAGACCCCTCCGACTCCGGTGCTGATCCGAGATGCAGCCGGTGTGGAGAAGGGGGCCGCGACCGCCGGCCGTGAGCAGGCAGGGAGCATCAACGCTGCCCAGGTTGCCGAGATCGCCAGGGTCAAGCTGCCGGACCTGAACACCGACAACCTCGAAGCGGCCAAGCTCCAAGTGGAAGGCACGGCGCGTTCGATGGGTGTCGCCGTCACTCGCTGAGTGGCAGCTCGTCGGCAACGAGTGGCAAGAAGAAGAGAGGAACCGACTTGCGCAGAGCAAAGGCTTACGCCGCAGCGCTCGAGAGGCTCGACCGGGAGCGGCTGTACTCACCGGCGGAGGCCATTGACCTTCTGAAGGACGTCGCCAGCGCCTCGTTCGACGAGACGGTCGAGCTGGCCGTGCGGTTGGCGGTGGACCCCCGAAAGGCGGACCAGATCGTACGGGGGACCTTGAGCCTTCCCGCAGGCACCGGTAGGAACACCCGCGTCGTCGTTTTCGCCGCCGGTGAGGATGCTGCGGCCGCTCGCGAGGCAGGGGCCGAGGTTGTCGGTGCTGACGACCTGGTGGCACGGATCGAAGGCGGTTACCTCGAATTCGACGTTGCCATCGCCACGCCCGCCCTCATGGGCCAAGTGGGCAAGCTCGGGCGCGTGCTCGGGCCACGCGGCCTCATGCCCAACCCCAAGACGGGCACTGTCACCACCGATGTGGGCAAGGCGGTAGTCGAATTCAAAGGTGGGCGTGTCGAGTACAGGACTGACAAAGTCGGCAACGTCCATGTCGCCATTGGCAAGGCCTTCTTCTCGCGTGAGCAGCTGCTGGACAACTTCCACACGGTCATAGACGAGCTCGTGCGGGTGAAGCCGGCAGCTGCCAAGGGTCGCTACCTGCGTTCGGTCACCCTCGCGTCCACCATGTCGCCGGGCATACGAATCGACCCCGCGCGGGCCCGCGAGGTGGAGGAACTGGACACACCGGCCTAGAACGCCCCCGCCGGTCCATCGGGTAGGCTCTGTAGTGAGTCAGACAGCCGTCGCCGTAGACTTCCGGTTGCGCCACTGGCGCCGAAGGGGCCCTGGCCCACCCGACTAGGCGACGACCACGTTCCACCTCGGGGTCTTCGGTCCCTGCTCGGTGGCCGCGGTGACGGCCAGAACACCTGCGCCGCGAGGCGTACCGGTCGGTGCACCGAGGTGCACTGATGAGCAGGGGAGCCAAATGGACAACCCTAGGCCCGAGAAGGTTGCAGTGGTCGACGAGGTGCGTGGGCGCCTCGACTTGGCCGCGGCTGTTGTCCTCACCGAATATCGCGGTCTCGCGGTGAGCGAGATGGCCGAGCTTCGCCGCGCGCTTCGAGCTGCGGGCGGCGAGTACAAGGTCTACAAGAACACGTTGGTGAAGTTGGCGATCGCAGGTGGGCGTCACCAGCTGCTCGACCCGTTGCTGTCGGGGCCTACCGGTATCGCCTTCGTCTCGGGAGAGATCACCGCCGTGGCGAAGGCCCTGCGCGATTACGGCCGTGTGAACCCCAACCTGGTTGTGAAAGGAGGACTTCACGGCGAGGGGCTCCTTTCGGCCCAGGACCTCGCACGCCTGGCCGATCTGCCTTCGCGCGAAGTTCTGCTTGCTGGGGTCGCCGCCGCCATTGCTGCCCCGTTGCGACAACTCGCAGGCCTGCTCCAGGCGCTGCCCCGCAGCTTCGCTTACGGCCTGCATGCACTGATCGAAGAGCGCGGCGGACCGCCGCCAGCCGTGCAGGAGGAACCGCCTGCAGTTCCGCAGGCTCCGGAGGGCGGCGTCGTGGCGGCGGCGGCCGCTGGAGAGATCGCCTAGACCGAGAAGGTCAAGACCAAGGAGGACGGCAAAGGTGGCTGAGAAGACCCTGACCAAGAACGAGATCCTCGACGGGATCGGCAATTTGAGCGTGCTCGAGCTCTCGGAGCTCTTGAAGGATTTCGAGGAGCGCTTCGGGGTGACGGCTGCGGCACCTGTTGCGATGGCTTTTTCACCCGCGGCAGCCGGGGGTGGTGCAGAGCCGGCCTCCGGCGAGGAGGAGAAGACCGAATTCGACGTGGTCCTGACCAGCGTCGGGGACAAGAAGATCCAGGTCATCAAGGAGGTCCGTGCACTGACGAGCCTTGGTCTCAAAGAGGCCAAGGACCTGGTTGACTCGGCGCCCAAGCCGGTGCTCGAGAGGGTGTCGAAGGCTGATGCCGATAAGGCCAAGACCAAGCTCGAAGAGGCCGGTGCCGCCGTCGAGGTGAAGTGAGCCCTGGGGGTGCCGTCAGGCGCCTCGCGTACTCGAAGATGGTTGACGCAGACCGGGCACTTCCGTAGTCTGTCTGTGGTAGCAACCCAGGGGTTGCTTTTTGGCGTATTTTCGCGTATGCTAGTCGGTTGCCGTGCCCCTTTTTCGCGTCACCCCGCATTCGACGGCTTAATGGCGCGCGCCCTGGCTACACCTGCCCGGTCCCGCTTCCTTTGGCCACCTGACAGATCCGGTACCGAGACACGCCGATCCGAAACGCGTCCGACCTGCCGTGAGGCTCCGGGCACCGCCGGATTGACGGTATGACCCGAACCCAGCAGTGCGAGCAGACGGTGACCGCGCAGTACCGGCTCTCGCTGTGCGGCCCCCGACCCCGTAGTCCCAGCAGCACCCTCAGCACCGTCACCACCGAATCGACCAGAACCGCCATCCACCGATTCTCACCGCAACACCCCACCGACCGACATCGCACTTTGGAGGAAGACCGTTGCCTGCACGGTCAAAAAGCCCGGGACGTTTCAGTTTCGCCAACCTCGACGAGGTCGTGCCCCTGCCGGACCTCGTTGCGATCCAGCGGGACTCCTTCCGCTGGTTCCTCGAGAAGGGATTGGCTGAGGCGTTCGCCGACATCAGCCCCATCGAGGACTTCACCGGCCAGCTGAGCCTGGAGCTGGAGTTCGATCCGACCGACCCCGACCTCCGGCCGTCCCCGAAGTTCTCCGAGGCGGAGTGCAAAGAGAAGGACATGATCTACGCCGCGCCCGTCTTCGTGCGGGCGCGCTTCATGAACGCGCAGACCGGTGAGATCAAGGAACAGACCGTCTTCATGGGGGATTTCCCGATGATGACGGACAAGGGTACGTTCATCATCAACGGCACCGAGCGTGTGGTGGTGAGCCAACTAGTGCGGTCCCCGGGTGTCATCTTTCAACCGGGCCGCGACCCGAAGACGATCGTCACCGGCACCATCCACCCCTACCGGGGCGAGTGGATCGAGCTGGACGTCGAGGCCAAGCCGTCGAAGGACGTCACGGCCGGAGCGCGCGTGGCTCGCAAACGACGTTTGTCACTGTTCGTCCTGCTGCGGGCGCTCGGTTACGAGGACGAAGGCTTCCTGGCCCGCTTCGTACGGCACTTCGACTTCCTCGAGGGTCAGTGGGAGCATGAACGAGACCTCGCTCCGACCCGTGAGGAGGCGCTGCTCGAGATCTACAAGCGGGCGCGCCCGGGAGAGCCGCTCTCGGCGGAGGCAGCGCGCGGCTACTTCGAGAACGCCTTCTTCAACCCGAAGCGCTACGACCTGACCCGGGTCGGCCGTTACAAGCTCAAGCGCAAGCTCGGTCCGGAGATCGAGCGCGTCTGTGAGCTGCTCGACGTCGACCTCGAGCGTCCGGCTCCCGACCAGGGTGTGCTGAGCCCATCGGAGATCTTGGCAACCGCCACGTACATGCTCCACCTGGCGGACGGCGGGGCAGGGTATCGCATCGACGACCAGGACCACTTTGCGAACCGGCGCATCAGGTCTGTGGGCGAGCTGATCCAGAACCAGGTGCGTGTGGGGCTGAGCAGGATGGAAAGGGTCGTGCGCGAACGCATGACCACCCAGGATGTCGAGGCGATCACGCCCCAGACCCTCATCAACATCCGGCCGGTGGTCGCTGCCATCAAAGAGTTCTTCGGGACCAGCCAGCTGAGCCAGTTCATGGACCAGAACAACCCGCTCTCGGGCCTGGCCCACAAGCGGCGCCTTTCGGCGCTCGGTCCGGGCGGACTCTCGCGCGAGCGTGCCGGTTTCGAGGTGCGTGACGTGCACAGCTCGCACTACGGGCGCATGTGCCCGATCGAGACGCCCGAGGGACCGAACATCGGCCTGATCGGGGCGCTGGCCACCTACGCCCGGGTCAACGAGTACGGGTTCATCGAGACCCCTTACCGCCGTGTGGTCGATGGTCGGGTGAGTGACGAGATCGTGTACCTGGCTGCCGACGAGGAAGAGGAGCACGTCATAGCCCAGGCCAACGCCAAGCTCGACGAGCACAACCGATTCGTCGTTGACCGGGTGCTCGTCAGGCGCGGCCCCCAGGGGGCGGGGGTTCGCGTGGGCGCCACGTCAACCTCGTACGGGACCACGAGCGAGATCGACTTCGTGCCCCCGGCCGAGGTCGACCTGATGGACGTCTCGCCGAAGCAGATCGTCTCGGTGTCGACGGCCCTCATCCCCTTTGTCGAGCACGACGACGCCAACCGGGCCCTTATGGGTGCCAACATGCAGAAGCAGGCGGTGCCACTGGTCGTTCCCGAGGCTCCCTACATCGGCACGGGCGTGGAGGCACGCGCGGCACGCGACGCTGGAGACGTTCTCTTGGCAGAGGGCGAGGGGACGGTGACCGAGGTGTCGGGCGACAACGTGACCGTCGAGTACCGCGCGAACCAGCGCGACCGCCTGGGTCAGGATCTCCGGCGCAAGCGCTACACGCTGGCCAGGTTCCGCCGGTCAAACCAGAACACCTCGATCAACCAGAAGGTCGTCGTAGACGAAGGCCAGAAGGTTTCGACCGGCGACGTACTCGCCGACGGGCCCGCAACCCACAATGGGGAGTTGGCTCTGGGCAAGAACCTGCTGGTCGCGTTCATGCCCTGGGAGGGTTACAACTTCGAGGACGCCATCATCATCTCCGAGCGCCTGGTGCGAGACGACGTGCTCACGTCCATCCACATCGAGGAGCACGAGGTCGATGCCCGGGACACCAAGCTCGGTGCCGAGGAGATCACCCGCGACATACCCAACCTCTCCGAGGAGATCCTCGGGGACCTCGACGAGCGCGGGATCATCCGCATCGGAGCCGAGGTCGACGCCGGGGACGTGCTCGTGGG
>Ga0187864_10000274_pt1 | contig 58369 bp, 51 predicted proteins | sample June2016WEW_11_4_FD_132985 | JGI IMG/M metagenome (GOLD analysis project Ga0187864, IMG submission 132985) | Peatland microbial communities from SPRUCE experiment site at the Marcell Experimental Forest, Minnesota, USA - June2016WEW_11_40 | ecosystem: Environmental > Terrestrial > Soil >...
GTTGAGGTCGCGCTTGAGCGCGAAACTCCGCAGCTGTTGCCGCCGAAGGCGGCGACCCTATGCTTTCGCCTCGAAAAGGCCCGCTGGAACATGAACGGGCCAGCCAACGGCGTCCGCGGCGGCGACGCCCGTCATATTCGAGCAAGCCACTTCGGCCGTCACGAACATCGCAACCGATCATCTTCTTGATTTATTTGCCCTCGTTCCGCCGATGGCGTCACGCAGCCCCAAATCCCTCCATGGAATGAGCGGGATGCCAAAAACCCGAATGAATGGCTATACATCGGCGTTCGGCGATGGAACTCTTCTGGAACACGGGCGAAAGACCGGCTATCGTCTTTAACATGGAATTGGAATCCACCCAGGGCAAACTTCTATTGGCTTCGCCACGGCTGGCGGACCCGAATTTTGCGCGATCCGTCGTGCTCATGATTCAGCACAACGAGCAGGGGGCGTTGGGATTGATCCTGAATCGCCCGCTCCAGATCAGCGTGCGGAAGGCGTGCCAGCAGAGCCTCGGCGAGCCGTGTGAAGTCGAGGGGGTGCTGCATCAGGGCGGGCCCTGCAACGGGCCGCTGATGGTTCTTCACGGCGACGAAATGGTCAAGGACGCCGATGTTCTCCCCGGCGTTTTTTTCACCACGGAGAAATCCAAAATCGAATCCCTCCTGAAACATCGCAATGGGCAGGCGCGGTATTTCGTCGGATATGCCGGCTGGTCCCCGGGCCAGCTTGAGGAGGAGATGGAATTGGAGTCCTGGATCGTCGCCGATGCCGCCCCCGCAAATGTATTTGACGACCAGGCGAATCTCTGGGTCACGCTGATGCGCAAGCGTCTTCTGGGCCAGTGGGTGGATCCTTCGCGGATTCCCGACGACCCGACGGTAAATTAAAACGAGAGCCGGATCGCGCCGGTCCGGTCCTTTACCTGTCAATTGGCGACCTGATTTCTTGCGTCTTTTATCGATTCCGCTAGCCTTTGGCAGGCCATTTGTTGACGGCTCGTCCATTTGGAAAGGAGACGTTCGATGCACCGATACGCAAGCCTGCTTTTGCCCGCGGCCGCCCTGGCCGCGCCGCTCCTGTTATTGTGCGGCTGTACCACCGACCTCGGCAGTTTTCCGCTCCTGGCCACCAAAGCCGTGGACCTCACCAACATCAACACCCCGGCCGCCTCGAACATACCGAAGGTTTCCGGAGAGGACGCGACCTACCAGTGGTTCTATCTCGGCGATATGCCCAGCCTGAAGACCGCCACCGACCACGCCGAGGACAAGGGCGACGGCGTCGCTTTGGCAAACGCCCACGTCGAGGCCGACACTTGGAACGCTCTTGTGGTTAACCAATTTAAGTTCGTCGTCACCGGAAATCCCCTTTCGAAGTAATTTCCAGTGACGCTTCTGTCAGGCAAGGAGACAACAGTGCGAATGAAAACTGCAATACTGTGCGGCCTTTTTCTCGCGGCGACCGGCTGCGAAACCCGCGTGGGTGATTTCACCGCCATTTCTTCCAGGACCCTGGTTGCCCACGACCTCGACATCACCAAGCTTCCCAACAAGCAGGGCTGTGAAGGGAAAAAGATGTGGTGGTTTGGCATGGGCGTCAACTTGAAGGAGCCGCTGGAAATGGCCCTCAAGTCGGGCGGCGGAAACCTCATGATCGACGCCGTCGTCTATTACGACGATGATTTCTTCCTGACCGGCCTGCGCATCAAAGGCACCGTCGTCCAAATCCCCGACGCCACCCAATCGAGAACGGACAATCTAACCGGCAAACAGCAAGCGCGCGTTAATTAACGAAATCGCACCACCCGAACCCGTATCCCGTTTAGCCGCGACCCGAAGGCTTCGGCCGTGGGCTCAGCCGAACGGGGAGCGCGTTCTTTGGATGGAGAATCGCAACCGCCTATTTAACCCAGCTTTTTCAAAAACTCGCCAATCCGGTCCACGCCCTTGTCGATCTGCTCCATGCTGGTGGCAAAGCTCAGGCGCACATGCGTGTCGAATCCGCTGTCATTTCCGGGGACCACCGCCACGTGGCTCTGCTCCAGTAGAGCGGCGGCAAAACTCACCGCGTCGGTGATCCTGCTCCCGCCGGCGCTTTTGCCGAAATATGCGCCGACATTGGGAAACACATAAAACGCCCCCTGCGGCCGGACACAGGTGATTTTCGGCAACGCCGTCAATCGCTCCCAAAGGTGCCGGCCACGCTTCTCGAATTGCTTGCGCATCTGCTCGGTGCTCTCGGCCCCGCGCGGATCGGTCAGCGCAAGCGCCGCCGGAACCTGCGTGAAGCTGGTGATATGGCTGGTCATCTGGCTCTGTAGCTTGTTGATCGCGTCGATCACGGTCTTCGGGCCGCCGATGTATCCAACCCGCCAGCCGGTCATCGCAAAACTCTTGCTGTGACAGTTGAACGTCAGCGTGCGCTCCAGCAGGTCCGGGTGCAGGGTGGCAAAGCTGGCTGATTTCATCCCGTCGTAGACCAGCTTCTCATAGATCTCATCGGAGAAGACGACTAGTTGGCGGTGTTTGGCGACGACCTCCGCCAGTGCTTTCAATTCCGCCGGCGAATACGCGTGCCCGCCCGGATTGTTGGGGCTGTTGATGATCAGCACCCTGGCTTTCGGCGTGATCGCCGCCTCAAGCTGCGCCGGCGAAATCTTGAATCCGCTCGCCTCCTCGCCGCGGACGAATTTGCAAACTCCCCCCGCCAACTTCACCTGCTCCGGATAGCTCACCCAGTACGGGGTTGGAATAATCACCTCATCGCCCGGATTCAGCACCGCCATGAAGGCCATATACAGGCAATGCTTGCCTCCCGAGCCGGTCGTGATCTGATCGGCTTGGTACGGCAGCCCATTCTCGACGTTGAATTTCTTGGCGATGGCCTCCCTCAGTTCAGGGATGCACGGAGCCGGGGTGTATTTGGTTTGCCCCTTATCCAGGGCGGCCTTGGCGGCCTCCTTGATAAACGCGGGGGTATCAAAATCCGGCTCCCCGGCCCCGAAGCCGACCACGTCGATCCCGGCCTTTTTCATCGCATTGGCCTTGGCGCTGATCGCCAGGGTGATCGATTCGGAAATCAGCTTCATTCGCTCAGCGAGGGGAAACATAATTCAACTCCGCAACAGGGCAAGGAACGGTATCGCGTGGGAAGCAGGATTTCAAGCAGCGCCGCCGGCGGGCGCGTGGTGAGAGGTGCGTGACGCAATCGGCCCGAACGAGGGCAAATCAATCAAGAAGATGCAAGAAGATGATCGGTTCAATTCTTCGTGACGATCGGCGGCAGCGCCTGTTACATTCGCGCTGGCGCCTTCGGCCGTCACGAAGAATTCAACCGATCATCATCATCTTCGTTTATTCGCCCTCGTTGCCGCCGATTCAGTCCCCCAGCCGTCTAACCGTCGCGCTTCCGTTACCGACAAATTCCGCGCGAGAAGTTAAAATGCGGTTGCCCCGAGCGCAAACTCCAAATCGCTTATCAGATCGCGGGCATCTTCGATCCCCACCGATAATCGAACCAATCCGTCATCGATGCCGATTTGCGCGCGTCGTTCCGGCGGAATGCTGGCGTGCGTCATCAAGCCCGGATGCTCCACGAGGCTTTCCACTCCGCCGAGGCTCTCCGCAAGCGTAAACAGCCGGCACCTCTCCAAAAATCGCCGGGCGCCGGCAAGTCCGCCCGCAAGGATCGCGCTCACCATCCCGCCGCCGCTGGACATCTGCCGCTGGGCCAACTCGTATTGCGGATGGCTCGGCAAGCCCGGATAGAGCACGCGCTGGACACCCTTGTGCGATTCGAGAAACCGGGCGATTTGCAGGGCGTTTTCGCACGAGCGGTCCATGCGGATCGCCAGGGTTTTCACTCCGCGGAGCGCCAGGAAGCTATCGAACGGGCCGGAGATTCCCCCGATCGCGTTTTGCAGGAATCCCAGCCGCTGGGCGACGATGGAATTATCCCCGACCACCGCGACTCCGCCGATCATGTCGCTGTGCCCGTTGAGATATTTCGTCACGCTATGCACGACGACATCGAAACCGAAAGCCAGCGGGCGCTGAAGATAGGGGGTCGCAAAAGTGTTGTCGGCAACTGCAATGAGATTGTGTTTCCTGGCAATCTTCCCCAGCGCGGTCAGGTCGGCGAGCTTCAAAAGCGGATTGCTGGGCGTTTCGACCCAGAGCATCCGCGTATTGGGCCGGATGGCCCGCTCAACGGCGCTGATATCGGCGGGATCGACGTAAGAAAATTCCAGGCCGGCGCTTTGCCGGCGCACTCCCTCGAAGAGCCGGAACGTTCCGCCGTACAAATCATCGCCGGCGATGATGTGCGAGCCGGCCTCGAGCAGCTCCAGGACCGTTGCGATCGCCGCCAGACCCGACGCGAACGCAAAGCCGATCTTTCCATCTTCGAGATCGGCCACGCAGCGCTCAAACGCCCATCGCGTGGGGTTGTGGCTTCGGCCGTAGTCCAGCCCCTTGTGAACCCCCGGGGACTGCTGCTTGAACGTGCTGGTGGCGTAAATGGGCGGCATGACCGCGCCGGTCAGGGGATCGGGGACCTGCCCGGCATGAATCGCGCGCGTGGCGAAGTGCGCCCGCGGCCCCTCGTCGGGCAGGACCTGGTTTCGCGGCAATGGGGCGTCGGGAGACGTCATGTTCGATCCTTTTTCTTCCCGTGTTCGTTGCGCAGAAAATTAAGCACGTCGATGCGCGTAATCAGGCCATGGAAGCCCTGCGCGTCATTCACCACGGCAACCAGCCCCGCATCCAGAATGGGCATCAGCTCTTCGATGCTCGCCCGATAGTCGATGCTCCGGATGTTGGGGGTCATCACCTGGCGCACCGGCCGGTCAAACGCCGCGTCATCACGCCGAACCGCCATCAGAAGGTCCCCCTCGTCAACGATGCCGACCAGCTTCTCCCCATCGACGACGGCCAACTGCGAAACGTCGTAAAGCCGCATTCGCGCGTACGTGACCGTGAGCGGGTCGTCCGGCGCGACGGCGACAACCGCGCCTTCACGAAAAGATCGGCTGATGAGGTCGCGCAGATCGCCGTGCACCGGCCGGCCGCCCAGTCCCTGGTCCGCCATCCAAAAATCGTTAAAGACCTTGGTGAGGTATTTGCTTCCTGAATCGCAGACGAAAGTGACGACGGTCCTGGGTTGGGTCTGCTCGCGGCAATAGCGAATCGCGGCGGCGATCAGCGTGCCGCTGCTGGAACCGGCCAGGATTCCCTCCTGTTTCAGCAGCAAGCGCACCGTTTGAAGCGATTCGGCGTCGGAGATGCTGTAAGCTGCCGATACCCGGCTCAGATCCGCGATGCGCGGCAAAAAATCCTCGCCGATCCCTTCAACCAGCCACGAGCCGGCCGTGCCGATTTTTTTCGTGCGTACATAATCCGCCAGCACCGACCCAACCGGATCGGCCAGCACCATCGCCACCTGCGGCGCCGCCTTGGCGAAGAATCGGCTTAAGCCGGTGATCGTCCCGCCCGAACCGACCCCGCATACGACCGCATCCACCTTATGGTCCGTTTGCTCCCAGATTTCCGGGCCGGTGCTTTGCTCGTGGGCAAGCGGATTGGCCGGGTTGTTGAACTGATTGATGTAGAAAGCGCCCGGTGTTTCGGCGGCGAGGCGTTCGGCAAGGTCCTGGTAATATTGCGGATGCCCCTTGGCGACATCGGACCGACTCATCACGATCGTCGCGCCCAGCGCACGCAGATGCAGAAGTTTTTCCCGGCTCATTTTGTCCGGGATGACCAGCGTGAGGCGATATCCCTTGATCGCCGCCACCAACGCCAGTCCCAGCCCCGTGTTCCCGGCCGTCGCTTCGACCAGCATCGAGCCGGGGCCGATCTTTCCTTCCGCTTCAGCCGCTTCGATCATGGACCGGCCAATGCGGTCCTTAATGGAGCCGCCCGGGTTTTGGCTCTCCAGCTTCACCAGCAATGTGCAAAGACCCGTGTCGAATGATCGGACCGGCAGCATCGGCGTGTTGCCGATTAAGCCAAGGACGTTGGACGGAAAGGACATGCGCCTCCTTGCGGGATCAGCCTGAGCGGCATTGTAACGACCGCGTCTGGCTGGATCGACTTGCTGCAGACCGAATTGTCTTCCCATATCCCCATACCCAGCCCGCCTCGCCTGCAAAACTGGCAAAATCGTCCCAAAATCTCATTTTTTTCTTTGAAAGACGGGCATTTCCGCAATATGAAGAATGGTCTTCTCATTTGGATCGAAGTGGCCGGGAAACAAATGGCCGGAGATTTGGCAATTAACGATTCTCTCGCATTCCGCGCCAATGCGGCTGAGCCGACGGTTCGGCCCGTTGAACCGACAGGACCCACCTCGCCGATCGGCGCGCAATCCATTGAATTCCAAGATCGACCAAAGCCCGCTCAAAATCTCAAATACCTGGAAGGGCTCCGCGGCCTGGCGGCGATTGTCGTGACCCTCCAGCACGTCTACTTCCATACCCTCTGGGGGACGAATCTCACCGGCTGGCAGGCGAAATTCGTCATCGTGCTCGGCTGGCTGTTTCCGGGCCGGTCGGCTGTCGCGCTGTTCATCGTCTTGTCCGGATACTTGCTCATGCGCCCCGTGGTTCGGGAAGGCGCCGGACAAATCCCCGGCGGAACCTGGGCATACATCCGCCGCCGCGCCAAACGTATTCTGCCCCCGTATTATGCCTCGCTCGCATTTTCCATCGCCCTGATTCTTCTCATCCCTCCGCTCCGAGGACCGCTCAGCCCGGAGTGGGTGGATGCCGGACCGGCATTCGGAAACAAAAATCCGGCCCTGGGCGCACAGGATCTCGCCGCACATCTGTTGCTCGTTCACAATCTCTCCTGGAATTGGGCGTCGAAGATCGATCCGCCGATGTGGACCATCGCCACTGAATGGCAGATCTATTTCCTGTTTCCCCTGATCCTGCTGCCGGTCTGGCGGCGGCTCGGCAGCGCTGGCTGCATCGCGGTGGGGCTTGGCATCGGCTTGGGATTCTACTTCTTGACCGGCAAAGGACACGCGGCTGCGCCCTGGTTACTGGGGCTGTTCGCGATGGGCGCCGCCGCCGCCGCACCCCCACGCGATTTACCGCATCGCTCTGCGCAAATGATCGGCTGGCTGGCGGCAATCCTCCTGGCCATCTCCACCGTCATCACGTTTGAATGCGCCTTCGGCATGTTGAGATTCCTTACCGTCGATGGAATTCCCGGGCTCTGGCCCTATCTCTGGGCATTCGACATCATCGTCGGAGCGTCAAGCGCGTGCTTCTTGGTCTTCGCCGCCGCGTCAAAAGCGTCGGATCAACCGCATTTTCTGGTGCGATGGCTTTCCTCACGCTGGCTGGTTCACGTTGGCGTCGCTTCCTATTCGCTGTATCTGATTCACGATCCGATCCTGGCCGTGCTGAAGCTGGGGCTGGACCGCATGCAGTTGGGGCCGTGGACGCAGTTCGGCGCGATGTTGACGGTGGGGGGCATGATCGTCGGCGTTGCAACCTGGTTGTTCCACATCATCTTCGAGCGGCCGTTCATGACAGCCGCCCGCGTGCGCGCATCGGAAAGCTGACAACGAGATCATTGTCAGAAACAATATAGCGGCAAACAGCCGGCGGGCGTAAACTATTAGCCGCTACGCCCCCGTAGCTCAGTTGGATAGAGCGACGCTTTCCTAAAGCGTAGGTCGCAAGTTCGAGCCTTGCCGGGGGTATTTTGCAGGGTGCCGGGGGGAATTCCCTTGTTACAATCCCGGTATGGCTGCAAATCCTGACCAATTCAATCAAATCGAAGGGCAATGGGACGAACTGATCCGGCACCCCGACCAGTTCGCCGGTCGGCGGGTCCGAGTGACTGTGCTCTCCGATGAGAAGACGGTCGGTTCATCCATGCCGGCGGAAATCCGCCGCTGGCTGGCCGAAGGGGATGCCTTGGAAATCGCGCCACTTGGCAATGTCGTGCCCAGCGCCTTTGGGGATGGCTTGGTTGAAAAATTCCGCAAGCAAGGATTGGTGCTGTAATGCTCGTTGACGCGGGGCCGCTCGTGTCACTTTGTGACCGCAATCAACCGACACATGCGCGATGCCAGGCGGTGCTGGAATCTTCGGCGGCTCCCATAGTTTCAACATGGGCGTGTTTCGTCGAGGCGATGTACCTCGTCGGACGCATCGGCGGATACCGGTTGCAAGATCATCTCTGGGCCTTGCTGAACCGTGGCATTGTGCGATTGCATGAGCACGGCGCCGGCGAGCCAAGGCAAATGGCGGCGTTGATGGATCGTTATCAGAATGTCCCGATGGATTTGGCGGACGCCTCACTCGTCGCCGTTGCCGAAGCGTTGGGTGACCGCACATTATTTACGCTGGACAGCGACTTCCGCATATACCGCCTCTCGGACGGCGGCACGTTCAATATCGTTCCCGCCTGATTAAGAAGAATGCGGGGGAATTTCCCTGCCCGATGCCGATATTGTGTTCACCGCAGGGCGAAATCAATCCGCTTTCCCAGGAGATGTGCAACCTTGGCCATCGTGTTCAGCGTGATCGACGTGTTGTCGGGATCGAGCAAACGATCGATGCCCGTTCGGCTGGTTTTGAGACGCTTGGCCATTTCGGCCTTGCTGATATTTTGCTGACTCATGGCTTTTTCAAGCTCATGAGCAAGTTTGAACTTGATCGCCGACGCGCGGCATTCTTCGAGAATGCCTTCCGTTTCAAGAAAATCTTCAAAATTGGAACCCAAATGCTTTTTCTTCATGACGCCGCCTACATCAATCTCCTTCTCGCTATCCGCCCTAGTGTACCAAAATTTGTACGCCTCGTCGATCCTTGCCAAGTCGAGCGCGATCACGCCTTGCAGAACCACCCAAGCTCGGTCCAGGTCTCAAACCACTCTTTTACCAACTCAGGATCGGGATTGCTGTCGAATGCCGATTTGATCGCCTTGAGAAGCGTTGCCCCTTTGCTCAGGGAGTCCAGGAGCCGATACCCGTGCTCTTCGATCCGCTTGTAATACAGCGAATTGTCATGCCGGTGCACTACCACGAAAGTCTGCTTCGGCCGCGGAATAAGCACGCGGCGCTTGGGACGACGTTCTTCGGGCGAGTCTTCTTCGATGGCGTTGCTCGCGTCGCCGCGCAGGCCGCTCTTCTTCAGCCGGATTACGTAATCGTCCACCGGATATTTCAGCTTTAACACGGAGATATGCGGCTGAATCGCCAGGCGAAGTTTCGCCGGGTCCTTGCCCAGAAGGTCATCCACCGTCAGGGCCGGACGGGCCGGGCCGTCGAACGCCTCCACCTGCGCCCATTCGAATCGCGCCATTTCCGACGCCAATTCGTATCTGGGCGCTGCAAGTTTCGGATGCTTCTGAATGAATTGGGGCAAATCCCTGCCCAGGTTGCGCATCGTGTAGCTGCGCGAAGGGTGCTCGGTCAGATAGGCGCCAGCGAGCCGATTGAATTTGAGCCGCCCCAGGACCGCGCGAAGTCCGGGAAAATCGCCGTAGAACGAATCGATCAGCCGGAACCAGTATTGCCGGTTGTAGATTTCGATCCGCTCGAAGCTGCTCAGGCGGTCGTTGGGCTTGATGAATTCGCCGGCGACGATCCGCATGTCGCGATCGTCGATCCACTTTCGCCGCATGCGCCACTGCCGCGACAGCGGACGCATGATGACGGAGCCGGTCAGGCGCTGCAGTTCCCGCAGCTCGCCGAGCGTCTGGCGGATTTTGCCCCCGGTGATGGTCCGTGTGGTGACCGTTCGTGCCATGCGATTCACGCCGTCGCCAAAACCGCGGCGGCGTCCTGCCGGTCCTTCACCGCGTTCAAAAACTTCTTCGCTTTCAACGCTTCCCGATGCACTTCCTCGAACGAGGGGATATGCGCATCCCATTCCAGCAGCGTCGAAGTCGGCCCGCATTTGCGCACGGCGTGAGCGTACATCTTCCACACCGGGTCCAGCACCGGATGATCGTGCGTGTCCAGAATGTACTTCTCATATTTGCTGTGTCCCGCGATGTGCATCTGCCCGACACGGCCGTGCGGAATGTTGTTCAGGTACTCGTAGGGATCGAAACCGTGGTTCTTGCTGGAAACGTAAATGTTGTTCACATCCAGCAGAATCCCGCAGTCAGCTCGCTCCACCACTTCGCTGAGGAATTCCCATTCCGTCATTTCCGAGACGTGGAACTCGGCATAGCTGCTGACGTTTTCGGCGATGATCGGCACTTCCAGATAGTCCATCACCTCCCGGACGCGCCGGGCCGTGTTCTTGGCCGCGGCAAAAGTGTACGGCATCGGCAGCAGATCGTGCGTGTATGTCCCATCCACGCTGCCCCAGCACAGGTGATCGGAAAGGAACGGCGTCTGGGTGCGCTTGACCAGCTCTTTCAGCCGCTTGAGTTGCTGCCGGTCCATGCGATCGGTCGAGCCGAAATAGAGCGACACACCGTGCTGAATCACCTGATACTGCTCCAGGATTTGATCCAGCACCTCCAGCGGCCGGCCCGCGTCGCACATGTAGTTCTCGGAAATGATCTCAAACCAATCGACCGTCGGCTTTTTGCTCAGGATGTGGCCGTAATGCGGAATCCGCAGGCCGATGCCGATCCCGAGGTCCGTAAATCCATTGAATCGATTGGCTGGCATGAAGAGTCTCCGCTATCGCGGCAAAAGTGAAAGAGAGACCCGGCCTGTTTGAGGCCGGACCTCTCGAAAGCCCCAACTTGCGATCAGGCCGTTAGAACGCGAGTGAAGAACCGCCGGTATTGCAGCCGCCGTTGCCCTTGCAGGTGTTCTTGCCCTTGCAGCCCTGGTCGCCGCTCTTGCAGCCGCCCTGGCCCTTGCAGTCGTTCTTGCCTTTACAGTCATGCTGCGTGGTTGCCCCGTCCAGGTAGCGGGCGTTGACCCCCGCTTTGCCGACGACCGACGCCTTGACCGAGTGAGAGATGCCGGGGGTTATGGCGGCCGAGGCATGGCTCGATGCGCCGCAGATCAATCCCGCCAGCGCCGCGGCCGCAAGCAGACCCGTCGAAGAACCCAAAACCTTTGTGCTGCGCTTCATTGTCCTGTCCTTTCTAAATGAACCGTGAGTTCTGACTTGAGAACCATCACGCTTTGGGTGAAGTAACGAATAATCCAACGATCAAAACAGCCAGGTCGAGAGGTCGATCCACCTCCTTTCTTTGCTCGCGATGCCGGTTGTTTTCAGCCGTGCCGCCGGCAAGGCGCGGGATTATAGGTACGACCGCTTTCAACAGACCACTGATAATTTCGCACAGGGTTTTATTGCGGAGCCCCCGGCTTTGGATGAGTTGGAAACCCCGATTGTCCGCGATTATCCCCGACAAAGTTTAGCCGCGACCCAAAGGGGAGCGCGTTCTATTTCCCGCCCGGCGGCAACAGGGCACGGAGTTGCTCGATCTCTTCCTGCAACTTGCGCACGTGAATCACCAAGTCAGGCAGTCGGCGCATGGCCGCCTGTTCCCGCAAACTCTGACGGTGCGGCAGGGCGGGCATGCCGCTGACGGCCGTGCCCGCGGCGACGTCATTTGCCACCGCGGCACACGCCGCCACCATCGCCCCGTCGCCCACATCCACATGGTCTCTCAGCGCCGATTGGCCTCCCAGCGTGACGCGCGTCCCCAACGAGGCGCTGCCCGCCAGGCCGGCCTGCCCCGCAATGACGCTGTGTGGACCAATGGTGACGTTGTGGGCAATCTGCACGAGGTTGTCGATCTTGGTCCCGCGGCCAATGCGCGTCACGCTGAATTTGGCGCGATCCACGCAGACGCACGAACCGATCTCCACATCGTCCTCGACGATAACCGTCCCGATCTGCGGTATCTTCACTTGTTGGGTCCCGTCCCAGTGGTAGCCGAAGCCGTCCATTCCCAAAACACTGCCGGCATGAATGACCACCCGCGAGCCGATCCGCACCCGCTCGCGGATCGTCACCTGCGGGAAAATCTCGCAGTCTTCCCCGATCTCGACCTCCTCGCCGACGTAAACCTGCGGATGAATGATCGACCCGCGGCCGATGCGAGCCCCTGGCCCGATCACGCAAAACGCGCCGATCGAAACGTCGGCTCCGATCTGCGCCGATGGATCGACCTTCGCTTGCGGGTCGTTTCCCGGCTTGGGGCGAGCGGCCGGTTGCGCGAACGACGCCAGCACCGCCGCCATCGCCAAATCGGCGTCGTCCACCGCCAGGACGATGGCGCCGGGGGTTTCGGGAATGTGCACGTTTTTCTGGACCAGCACCGCCGCCGCGCGCGTCGCCTTAAACTGCTTCACAAACGCTTCGGAGCCGAGGAAGGAAATGTCCCCAGGACCGGCATCGGCGAGGGTCGCTATCCCCGTGATCTGGACGTCCCCCGGCGGCGCCGCGCAACCCACCATCCCCGCGATCTCACGCAGCGCGATCGATCGAGAACTCTTGTCCATCGAATCGCTTCCGTCGGCTTTCAATCTCAATGGCTCGTGCTGTAGGTCTTGTCCATTGCGATGATCACCTGTTGGGTGATATCCAGCTTCGGATCATTGAACAGGCTTGTGTGAAGCAGCACGGTCTGAAAAAACGCGTTCATGTCCATCTTGTCGGAATCGGCGGGGAAATCAGGGTGCGCGCAATTCATCACGAGTGTGATCCCCTGCGCCTGCGCCACGTCGCCGATCCCCTTGAGCACCTTGTCGAACAACTGCTTGTTCGCGATCCGCTGCTTGCGCGCAAAGTTAAGCTGCATCGCCTGCATCCACGCCTGTACGTCGGCGCTGTCCTCCGTCAGTTTTTCAATTTTCTTCTCAAATTCATCCGACGTCGGCAGCAGAAGCTTGATTTCATCCTGCTCGGTTTGCAGTTGGCCCTTCTTGACCTGCACCTGGTTGTTCAGGGTATCTCCGTCCTGTTTCATTTTGGCCATCACGTCTTTGTATTCCTGCATCTGGGTCAGGATCTTGATGGGGTCGCATACCGCCAATTTGACCGCCGGCATGTCATCCGCCCGGGCGGACATTGTCCATGACAGCAACGACGCCATAGTTAGAACCACACCCGCGCCCCATGCCATTCGCGCTTTCATAAGCATTCCTCTCGATACATGAAACCTTGTGAATTCTGAAGGATCGGGCTTCGTTCATCGGCTGAAACCAAAGGAGAAGCTCAACACCTGCAGGTTATCCGTCCGACTCTGAATGATTGGGAACCCGAAGTCAAGCGCCAAGGGCTGCTTTCCCAAAAATGGCAGCACCAGCCGGAATCCGAACCCCACCGACGTGCGGATCACGCCATAGCGCCAGTCGGGTTCATAATCCGCCGTATCCACAAACAGGACGCCGCGAAGGAAATCCTCGGCCAGCGGGAATTCGTACTGCACGCCGCCGGTCATGTAATAGTCGCCGCCGACGGCATCCTCAAATGGCCCGGACCTTGGGCTGACGCCCCAATACTCGAACCCGCGCACGGTTCCGATGCCCCCGCCGTAGAACCGCTCGTAAAACGGCGCCTTGCGCGGGTCATCCCCCGTTTCCAGGTGGACATTAACGACCGAACGCCGGCCGAGCAGGTCCTCGCTCACCTGCTGGTATCCCGTCCAACCCATTTGGACCCGGTCATAATCCACCGTCCCGCCCATGGCGCCGGCATCGGTAAAGCTCACCCAGGTGTTGGTTCCCTCGTAGGTCACCGGGCCGTGATTCGTCGTGTCCCGTTGGAATTTCGCGCTGACCGTCGTCAGCGTGTGGTGCCCCGCCCCCGCGAGGATTTCCGGCGCGACCGCCGAATACGGAACTTCCAGGTTTTTTATGTCCACATCCGCCGCTCCCAAACTGACCGAAGCGGAATAAACGTAATTGAAATGATGGCCGAACTGGAACCCACCCCCGACGCGGTCGTCGTTGTAAACCGGGCGGATATACGTCTGGTAGTAAAGACTGCTTCCAAAGCTGTAAGGCTGGTCGAAAAGATACGGTTCGAAAAAGCTGATCGATGCGTCGGTCTCCTGCGTGCCCGGGTCGAAACGGATGCTGAAATCCTGCCCGGCCCCGGTGAATCCCCGGTCGCTGAAAAGCTCGTCCCAGCTCGTCGGAAAATTCGCAATGTCGAAGTTCTGCTGCTCGTAGCCCAACTGCCCGCCGAAGCCTCCGTTGCTGTTGATCCCGATGCCGGCGCTGATCTGCGCCGTTCGTTGCTCGGTCACGTCCACCAGCAGATCGCGCGTTTCCGGATCGTCGCCCACCGGCGTGATCGACACGCTCTGAAATTCCGGCAGGCCCCGCAGCCGGTCCTCCGCATCCTCGATCCCGGCCGAATCGTATCTCTGTCCCGGCCTCATGTGCAGCTCACGCAGGATCACCTTGTCCTGGGTCTTTGAGTTGCCTTTGATCAGAATGCGCCCTTGGCGGAACTGCTTGCCTTCCCTGATTTCATACACCAGACGCACCTTGCCCGGATCCTTCTCGTAATATGGCTGCGGCGTAATGCGCAGGTACTCGGGGTTGGGCTCGATCCCCGGCTGCTCCTCGTAAATGTATCCACCGGCGGCGCTATAAGCCTTGACGATCTCACGCACGTCGCGATCGATGCCGTCCTTGTCATAAGGAACGCCCTCCACCGACTTCAGCGGCTTCCGCAGCGTTCCTTCCGAAACCGCCAGATTTCCCTCGAACAATACCTGATCGATGACATAACGCACGCCCTCGTCGATCACAAAGGTGATCTGCATTTGCTTCATGTCCGATGAGCGCGAAAGCTTCCGTCCGACCCGGATGTCGAAAAACCCCTTGTCCCGGTAAAACCGTGTCAGGCTTGAGACGTCCTCATCCACCAGGTCCGGATCGTATAGACCGGGGTTGAAGATGAAGATGTAGCTGCCGGTCTTGATCTGGTCTTTCAGCTTCCAGGCGCTGAAGCTGTTGTTGCCGATGAAATCGACCTTGCGCACCCGCACCTGCGGGCCCTCGACAATGTTGAAGACCAGCACGCCGCTCTTCTGGAGGTCGCTCGGCGACCAGCTCGCGTGCGCAAATGGGTAATTCTTGTCCCGGTAGAGTTTCTCGATGGATTGCTGCGCCAGATTGACCCGGAATTGATCGATCGCCTCATCCGGTTTCAGGTCCGCCACTTCCTCCAACTCGTGCGTCGTCAGGCTCACGTTCCCATGGTAGCGAATTTCCTTGATCTGCTTTTGCTCGGTCACCACGAAGATCACGATCACGCCGCTCGCCGTCGGCTGAACCCGCGCCTCCACGTCCGCGAACCGCTTCATCTTGTCGTAGATTCGCTGGTAATCCCCGACGACCGTGGCTGGATCAAACTTCTCCCCTTCGCGCGTGCGCACCAATTGCAGAATCACCGACGTGCTGACCCGCGTGTTTCCGATGACCCGGACGGATTCCACGGTGCGGCCCGCATATTGCCCCGCCGCCGCGGCGTCACGATCCGAGCCGGCCGGTGGGGCATCCCCTTGGGCGACGGACGACCCCATCCAACCGGCTATTACCATGCCCAGCAACAGCCAGCTTAGTCGCCTTCCCATCAGATGAATTCCCACGCGCCGCTCTATCGCCAGTTGCCTTGCTGCCGCGCCTCCCCCACCAGCGATGGCAGTTCACCCGAGTGTAACGGTGATCGATCCGATGTCAAAAGCCTTGGAGACGCTCGCGAGGGTTGCCTGCCTGGATCGGCCGCAAAGGCCCCTCACCTCACGCCGCCAATGGTGCGTGACGCAATCGGCGGGAACGAGGGCAAATCAATCAAGAAGATGATCGGTTGCGATGCTCGCGACGGCCGAAGACGTCGGCTCGAATGCAACAGGCGCTGCCGCCGCGGACGCCGTCGGCTGGCCTGACCATGTTCCAGCAGGCCTTTTCGAGGCGAAAGCATCAGGCCGCCTCCGGCGGCAAATGCTGAGGACTTTCGAGCTTACGCTCGACCTCAACCGTCCTTCACAACCCTACTTGAAGATGTAAGAAGTTCGGGGCCGGGTTTGATACTCTGTCTCCCAACACCAATGGCGCATTCAGCCGGGAGAGCCTTATGCAGCGAATGCATTTCATCGCATTGGACGTTCACAGCAGCTTCTGCCAAGGAGGCTACACGGACGAATCAGGCCACGAAAAGCTGGAGTGGTGCAAGCCGACCAGCATTCCCGAACTCCTGGAGGTGATCGAAAAGGTCCCTCGACCCCGAAAGCTGGTGATCGAAGAAGGACCCCTGGCAGACTGGCTCCACCGGCATCTCTGTGCTCACGTGGACGACATGGTGGTTTGCGATCCGCACCGCAACGCCCTGATCGCCCGGGAGGGGGAGAAGTCGGATCAACTCGATTGGAGAAAGCTCGCCGGGCTGTACCGCGGCGGCTACGTGAAGCCGGTCCATCATCCCGCCTCGTTGCAGCGCAGCCTCTTCAAGCAGCACGTGCAGCTCTACCACGAACGGGTCGCTCACCGCGTCCGCGAAGCGCTCAAGATCATCTGGCGGGTGCGCGGTCTGGGCGTTTTCATCCACGAAAAGGATCTCACGGATCCCGAGCCTCGAAAACAGATGCTCCGGAAGCTGCCGAACGATGAGATTTTGCGTCAGGACATCGAGCTGCTCCTGGAGGGATATGATCTGGCTGCCAAGCAGGTGCATCAGTTCAGGCGGGATCTCATCCAGCAGGCCCGGAAGCACTCGATCATTGGGGCTTTGCGCGATCTCCCCGGAATCGATTGGATTCGGGCGGCGACGTTCTTCGTGTTCGTCGATACGCCCTTCCGTTTCAAAAGCAAAGAGAAGCTCTGGAAGTACATGGGCATCGGCCTGGAGCGGCGACAAAGCGGCGAAGGATATGTGCGACTGCAAACGCCCAGGCGGTGCAGTTATCCCTTGAAAAACGTCATCCTCGGCGCGGCCAGGTCGGCGATCGCGTCGAAGGAAAATGTCTTCGCCGACCAATACCAAAGGTGGCTGAATGAAGGACTTTCGCCCGGCATGGCCCGTCGCAATGTGGCTCGAAGCCTCGCGACGGTGATGTGGGGCATGTGGAAGAGCGGCAGTGTATTTGACCCCAGCGAGGTGTCCAAAACACTGGCTTTGGCGCATTGACTGAATCCCGCGGAGATCGTCACAATGGCTCATGCGGGCGAGAGAGTTCCCCGGTCGGACATGAACGCCTTGAGAGATCGAGGCAGTTCCACCACTTGAATGAACCTCTCGTCCCGTTTTATTGCTACGCCCCAAAATCTTCATGAACCCCGAGGGCCAGCAGTGGCCAGGGAGTTCCCGATAGGTGTCTCGGCGACGCCTCGCGCGATCGCCTGGCGAAATAAAGATTACGTGGCGAGCCATCCGCGGGCAATCATCAACCGGCGCAGGCAAGTGCAAGGCAATCAAAGCTGACGGAGCGGCAAAGGCGACTGCGAGAAGACAAGCCCCCGAACCGCCAGAGGAAAGCACCGGCGCCGGGAGCGCGGAGGAATTGTCTTGACAGTTCGCTTCTTATAGGTGTCCGACCTCCTGTTGTTTGTCCAGGGAACCGGAACCTACCGATCCAATCTGAATGGCCTGCCGAGCGGCCACGGGTTTCGCCAGAAAGGTCGGCCATCGCCCCTGAATGCTCAACCGGGTCTTCCAAGGGAGGTCGGACAAGTCGGCGTGACGGACGGTTGAGGTCGCGCTTGAGCGCGAAACTCCTTGGCATTAGCCGCCAAAGGCGGCGATCCCACACGTCCGCCTCGAAAAGGCCTGCTGGAACATTGTCAGGCCAGCCAGCGGCATCCGCGGCGGCAGCGCCTTATCCTATTCGAGTGAGCGCCGCCGATCGTCACGGAGAATTCAACCGACCATCTTCTTGCATCTTCTTAATTGATTTGCGCTCATTCCCGCCGGTGGCGTCACGCACCCCCGCCAATTGCATTCCAACCTACGGGTTTTGCCTTCGCCGGGCAACCGCTATCATGGATGCAAGTTCTTGGCATTCGAGGCATCGCATGCGCTTGCTGGTCGTCGAGGATTTTCAGCCCCTTCGCGAATCCCTCACTCAGGGCTTTCGTGAGGCCGGCTATGCCGTCGATGAAGCTTCAGACGGGCAAGCCGCGCTCTGGCATGCCCGAGCGGGCGAGCACGATGTCATCATCCTCGACATCATGCTTCCTAAAATCGACGGGCTTTCTGTCCTGCGCCAGCTTCGCCAGCAAAGTTCCCCTTCCCTGGTCCTCCTGCTTACCGCCAAGGACACCGCCGAGGACAAAATCAATGGCCTCGAACTTGGCGCGGATGACTATCTGGTCAAGCCGTTTCTTTTTGCCGAGCTGCTGGCGCGCGTCAAGGCGCTCGTCCGCCGAAAATACGAAACCAAATCCACCATCCTCCGCATCGCCGACCTGGAGGTGGACACTTCCCGCCGTTGCGTGCGGCGGGGCGGCAAGCCCATCGACCTCAGCGGCCGCGAATACGCCCTCCTGGAATTCCTCGCCCACAACACCGATCGCATCGTCTCCCGAACCGATATCTGGCAACACGTCTACGATTTCAATGCTTCGCCCGAGAGCAACGTCGTCGATGTGTACATCGGCCTGTTGCGAAAGAAAATCGAGCGCCCCGGCGCGCCCCGCCTCATCCATACGCGCCGCGGCCAGGGATATCTTCTGGGGGAAATGGAGCAACGATGATCCGATCGCTCCGCATTCGCCTTTTGATTCACACGTCGCTGGCGGCGGCGGTGATCCTTGGCTTGCTCGGCGCCGCCCTCTATTTCTGCATGCGCCAATCCACCGAGTCCGATTTCAACCTGGCGCTCCTTGCCAAGGGTCGCGCCGTCGCCTCCACCGCCGAGCAACACGGCCAGCAGATTATCTTCGACTACGCTCCCGAGCAGATGCCTCAGTTCGTCACGTCCGATCATCCCGACTACTTTCAAGCATGGATCGATCCGGATGTGGTGATCCGCTCCCCTTCGCTGAAGCAAAACGACCTTCCCCGCCCCCCAAATAACAGCCAGCTCACTTACGCAGACCTGGTTCTTCCCGATGGCCGCTCCGGCCGCGCCGTCAGCATGTCCTTTGTCACGACCATCGAGCCCCTCGCCGAAGGAAATAGTCCGGGAACGGAAAATGCCCGAACCATCGTCCTCAGCGTCGCCACCGAAACCATCGGCCTTCATCGGACCCTGCAAAACCTCGGTTGGCTTCTGGTGGGATTGTGCTCCTTTGCCGTCGTCGTATCGGGGATTGTTTTGCTCTGGATTGTCGGCCGGGCGGTGCGGCCGGTCGAGCGGATCGCGCGCGACATCGACCAGTTGCGGGAAAACGATCTTTCCACTCGCCTGCGGTCCAGTGACGTCCCGCTGGAACTGCAAGGCGTTGTCGAGAAGCTCAATGGCCTGCTATCGCGGCTGGAAGCCGCCTTCTCGCGCGAAAAGGCCTTCACCGCCGATGTCGCCCACGAACTTCGCACGCCGCTGACCGCCTTGCTGACCACCTTCGAGGTTTGCCGCTCGCGACCGCGCGACGAGGCCGCTTACCTCGCCGCCATCGACAAGTGCCGCAACGTCGCCCAGCTCATGCAGGCGATGGTCGAGATGCTCCTCTTGCTCGCCCGCGCCGAAGCCGGACAGCTTTCCCTGAAACTTCAATCCACCGACGCCGCCGATTTGATCGATGATTGTTGGGCACTGTTCAGCGGCCGCGCTGAAGCTCGCCGGCTGAACGTGCAATGGCAAGCCGTTGGCCCGATTCCCATCGAAACCGACCCGGAAAAACTGCGAATCATCCTGCACAATCTTTTCGACAACGCCGTGTCATACGCCGATGAGGCCGGCGCCCTGCGGGTTTCCGCCACGCTCAGCGCCGACGTATTTCGCGTTGAAGTCGCCAACACCGCCAGCCGCCTCGGCCCCGAGCAGTCGAGTCATTTTTTCGATCGGTTTTGGCGAGGCGATCAGGCCCGTACCGACGTGGGCATCCATTGCGGCTTGGGGCTGCCGCTCTGCCAGCGCCTCTCTCGGCTATTGAAGGGCGAGATTGAAATCCAAACCACCGAGCGGGGTTGGTTTATTGCCCGGCTCACTCTGCCCGCCGGCCGCCTCGAGGAGCCGGCGGCGTCAGACGAAATCCCGGTCATTTCCTCCGCCGTCTGAAGCAAAACCGATGAAAAGTTTAGCCGCGACCCGCAGGGGAGCGCGTTTTTTTGACGTTCGAGAAATCGAACCTATTCCGGCGTAGCTGTTGCCACCGGTTTCCCGGGATTCGAATGCGAGATCGGCCGATTCCTGGGCCGGGCCGCCGCGATGCCGAGAATCTCCTGCGAATAACAGCGAAGCACTTCCGCGACCGACAAGGCCGACGCGATCGCTCCCCGCGCCGTATGCGGGGCGTCGCCGTCGCAAAATTCACAGAGTTGGCCAAGCCCGTCACTCGATAGATATTTAAGGCACGGTTCCAGCCATTGGCTGATTTTCGAAATGGAATCGTCGCTTCGCCCGAACGTCCTCAAATAAGCGATCGCCAGCGGCCCCAGCAGCCACGGATAAACCGTCCCCTGATGCTGCGCCCGGTCGCGCGAAACCACATTCCCCACGTAGTGACCCACGTAGGCCGGATCGCCCCGCGAAAGGCTCCGCACTCCCATCGGCGTCAGCAGTTCATCAAGCACCAACTGCACCACATGCTTGCAACGATCCGGCGAAAGCACCGGGTAGGGCAGGCTGATCGCCAGAATCTGGTTCGGTCGGATCGACGCGTCCAAGGCGGCGTCTTCCACCACGTCGTAGCAGCAATTCAGCTTGGGGTTCCAGAACCTCCGGTTGAATGACGCCTGGACCTTCTGAGCCAAAGCCTCCCATTCATGCGCCGGGGCGATCTTGCCCAATCGTGTCGCCAGCGCGCTTCCCGTTCGCAGGGCATTGAACCACAGGGCGTTCAATTCAACCGTTCGCCCCGATCGGGGCGTGACCACCCAATCGCCCACCTTCGCATCCATCCATGATGTTGCAGTACCCGGCGCACGCGAGCCGACCAATCCATCGCCATCGCAGAAGATTCCCAGCCCCGTTCCTTCCCGATACGCCTTGATGATCTTCTCCACCGCCGCAAACAGGGTGCGAAGCGCCGGCTCGTCATCGCTGAACTGCGCGTATTCGCCCACGGCCTTGATGAACCACAGCGACGTGTCGGCCCCGTTGTAACGCGGCGCCTCCCCGGATTCGGGAAAATCCGTCGGAACCAGCCCGTCCCGAATTTGTCCGGCCAGCGATAGCAGCAGAGATCGTCCCTCGTTCACCCGTCCCGTCACCAGGAACAGGCCGCCGAATCCCGCGAGCGCCGTGTGCCCGTTCGGGGCTGACCAGGGATATTGCGAGATCACCTGCACCGGCCGTTCCGCCGCCGGCTCGGCAGGCGAACTCACCACGAATGCGGTCGCCGCCTTGAGCAATGTTTCCAGTTGATCCTCGGCCCCAGACCGCACGATCGCCGTTTGCCGATCGAAATCCTCCCTCGCCCGTTCCAGCTCGGCGCAAATCTTCTCAGGTTCCACCGGCTCCGTCGAGCACGCCAGGTGAACCGTCTGCCCCGGTACCAGCGTCCAGCGGAACGAGCCCGGCTTCCAAAGGTCTTCCAAGCCGCTGTACCCGCGTTCATCCTCCCGGCGATAAATCGTGTTCAGATACCAACGCGGGTCCGCCCGGAATTCCCCGTCACCGGCCAGAAAAACCTCCGGCGTCCGCGTGCTGGCGGGAATCCGAACCACCCCCTGAGCCTTGACCTCCGGACCCAGCCGGCTGTTCCATTGGTACATCAATTCATGAATCCCGCGCATCGCCAGCAGCGCCTTGATCTCCAGCGTCACCGACTTTTCGCCCGTCAGCAGGGAATATGAAAGGCAAACCGTGTTCTGCCCCTGCAACAGGTGCAGCGACTTTTCAATCGTGAACCCATCGCCCTGATAGGCCCATCGCGGAAAGGGATCGACGTTGAATGCCCGCAAATGCTGAAATCCCCGCGGGAAAATCGTCCCCGGATATTCATTGCACGACAGGGCAAATTCCCCACGCGAGGTCCAGACCGTCTCCTCGACGTGCGACAGCAGCACCATCCGCCGCACCGGCGGAGCCATCGCCGCCACCAGCAATCCATGATATTTCCGCGTGTTCAGACCGCACAGCGTCGAGCAGGCATACCCTCCTATGCCGTTGGTGGCCAGCCATTCGCGCTCGATCAGCCCGTCAAAGCTCATATCCGAGATATTCTGGGAAGACATTGGACTTCCTCCGTGAATTCCCTCCGCCGCATTCATTATTGCAAGCCGCAACGCAACTGGCAACACACTAAAGTAATTCTAACGCGACAATCGCCGCCGAAATCCGCAGAATCCGGCCCCGCAATTTCGAGCCGAACCACCGCCAAAGCGCGTAAAACCGCCCGGGTCCGGCCGAGACGCCCCCGGCTCCGCCAGAACATTCAAACTGACCCACCGCCAGTATTAATTCGGGTAAAATCCCGCCTGATGAAACGCTTCGGCCGATGGCTGTTCAACGGGCTTGCGGCGTTGTCGCTTGTGCTATGCGTGGCGATGACGGCTCTCTGGGCGCGGAGTTATTTCGTGGTGGAGTCCGTATTTCGATCTCGCTGGGATGCTACAACGCAGCGATTCTCCAAAGTGGATATAGGTTGGGTTGACGGGGAATTCACCTTCTACTGCGAACGCATGGCCCCTCCCGCACAAGGGTTCTTTCCGCCGCTGAACCACGGCTGGCAACATTCGACTACAGGTTTTGCCTTGGCGGGCCTCGCTGGGTGGCATATCAAGCACCAGCCCCGGAGTTACTTCATTGGGGCCAACCGCACCTTGGGATGGAATGAAACCTGGACGGCTGCGTTCCGCATCTGGCCGATCGCGGCATTCGCGGCGATTCTGCCCGGTTATTGGCTCTTTGCTAAGATTCGGCAGACACGTTTCGCGCGAGCCGGTCTGTGCCACTTCTGCGGCTACGACCTCCGCGCCACGCCCGACCGATGCCCGGAATGCGGAACAATCCCGCCGAAAAAGGAAACGATTTCAACCTGACCCGCCATGGATGTCTCGAGCGGGAACCCAAGTACCCCCGGCAGGAATCGAACCTGCAACCGCGAGATTAGAAATCTCGTGCTCTGTCCAGTTGAGCTACGGGGGCTCTGTCCGACAATGTACGCCTGGCAAACGGTTTTTCAAAGATGCAATGGAATACCCATGAAATCCCCAGCACCGCCGGAACGCCAATAACCAAATAGCACACGAATTGCTCGTATTCCCCCAAACCCGCCCGGTCCAGGCCGATCTTCATCATCGCCAGAAGCGGGTCATGGACCAGATAAACGCTGTAGGAGATGGTTCCGATGCCGACCAGCCAGCGCCCTGACAGGCATTTCAGCAGCCAATGTCCGTCGGCCGCGGATGCGAAGATCAGCAGGCAAGCCGCCGCCAGCGCGATCCAGGAATCGAAAAACCAGTGCACGGTGATGCCTTCCCAACCATTGGGGGTGAGAAATCGAAATTGCCCGTACGAAAACGCCAATGTGACGGCCGCATACGCGGCGAAGAGGATCGCCGCCAGCCAGCCGTAGAACCATCGCTCGTATCCGCGCTCAGACCGTTCGCGTGCCGCCGCCGCCATGCCGAACGCGAACAGGCCCAGGAACCACGGCGCCGCGGCGTGTCCTTTGCCCGTCGCCAGAAAGAGGCCCAATCCGAGGACAAGCGCGACGATGACCGTGCTCGTCATTCCAATCCGCCGCCAAAGCGGGAGCAGCAGCACCCAAAACAGCAAATAAATCTGCCACTGCGTGGCCACGACCCAGATCGGCGGATCGGCCTTGAACGCCCAGCGGTAAGAAAAATTATGAACGAGCAATAGATGCGAGATGACCATCTTGATTGATCCCGGCCCGGAGGTCGGCAGCGCATCCTGCCACTCCACGCTCAGCCGGGATTGAAGCAAAGGCACGAATCGAATCAGCAGAAGCGACAGGGCAAACGCCGCGAAATATGCCGGCAGCAATCGCCCGGATCGGCGCCGCAGATATTCCGTCCATCCGCCCCCAAGCCGGCCGTCGCTGGCGAGCACCTGTCGCATGAGCAGGTAGCCCGAGAGCGTGATAAAAAACGCCAGGCTTGCCCGTCCGTTGCTCACCCAATTGAGCCCATCCCGCAATGTCGCTTTCCATCCCGTATATGGCCAGAAAACCAGCGTTGATCTGAACACATGATCCAGCACCACCAGCAGCACCGCGATCCCGCGCAAACCTTCCACGTATTTCAAATATCGTTTGGGAGATTCCATCAAGTGTTTAGCCGCGCCGCTTGCGACGCGCGTCCCCGCTAGTATAACCACCCCTCATCTCATGAACATTCTTGGCCTCGACATCGGCTCCTCCTCCGTCAAGGCGGGCATCGTCCGCAATGGCCGAATCATCGGCCCCCTTGCCCGCGACACCTATCCCACCCACTACGACGGTCCCAAGGTCGAAGTCGATCCGTCGAAAGTCCTCAAAGCCATCGCCCACGCCATTTCCCAACTCGGGCCGCCCGCGCGAAAGGTGGACGCCATCGGCCTATCCGTCATGGCCCCGGCTTTCCTCGCCATGGATCGCGCCGGCAAACCTCTCACCCGCCTCGTCACCCATCAGGATCGCCGCAGCGTAAAAATCGCCCACGAACTGGAAAACCGCGTCGGCATCCGGCGATTCCTGCACATCGCCGGCAATCGTCCCTTCCCCGGCGGGATCAGCATCACCACGCTGGCCTGGTTCGTAAAGCACGAGCCTCAGATCATCCGCAAGGCCGATCTGATCGGACATCTGAACACGTTTCTCCATCGCGAGCTGACCGGCCGGCGAGTGATCGACCCCTCCAATGCCTCATTCACCGGATTGTATGAAACCCTCAAGCAGGGCACATGGAGCGACGAACTTTGCAAAGCGGCCGGAATTTCCAAATCCAAATTGCCCGACATTTTCGAATCAAATCGGATTCCCGGCCGCGTCTCGCCCGCCGCCGCCCGCCGTTTCGGACTGACCGAAGGCACGCCGCTCATGGCCGGAATGATCGACACCAGCGCCGCCCTGATGCTCTTCGGCCCAAGCGTCGGCCAACTGATCAACGTCAGCGGCTCCACCGATGTCCTGTGCCTGTGCACCAACCGCCCGCGCCCCGACGAAAAACTCCTCACCCGCGCCCTGGGCATCGGCCGGCTCTGGCTTTCCGTCGGCACCCTCGCCGCCGCCGGATCGGCAATCGTCTGGGCACGCGAGCAATTCTTCCGCGATCTTTCGACTGACGATTTCTACGGACTGGTCACCAAACTCGCCCGCAAACCGGAAAAATCCGCCGATGCCTCGCCCGTGATCTTCGAGCCGTATCTCGCCGGCGAGCGCACCAGCATCGATCAGAAATACGCCTCATTCTCCAATCTCCCGTTGGCCACAACCCGGCAAGACCTGCTGGAAGCGATCGTCGATGCCCTCGCCAAAGCCAGCGGCGCCCGCCTGGGCCTGCTCAAATCCCGCGGCGTAAAAATCAAGCGAACAGTCTTCACCAGCGGCGGCGCCGCCCGCTCCCTGCATGATGTTATCTACCGCGATTGGCCCGGCCGCTGGCGATTCAAATCCGAACAGGAAGCATCCCTGCGCGGCTTGTCGCGCTTAGTTCCCGTCCCCATTTAGCGCGTTTTGCATTCACCGCACTGGGTCCGATTGATAAAACAGCGCCGGGGCGTGCCGCCCCGGTCCGGGCCGACACGGCCCGGCTCTGCCAGAGCATTCACAGCCGAACGCGAAACGCTCTATTCCTGCCCCACAATCAACTGTTGCAACTGATCCAGCGCCTTATCCGTCTGCCCCTGCCCCTTGTAAAGCTGGTACAGCGTCAGCCGAATCTCCCGCTGGACCGCTCGGCTCTTGGTGTCGTACATGGCCTTCGTGAAAAAGTCGATCGCGACCTGCGGCTCCTTGCTCTTGAGCAGATCCCTCGCCTCAAAGACCGCCTGCACTCCGCTGGCCTCCGGGTCCTTGGCCACCGCCGCCATATGTTCGACCCACCACACATGAGCATCCGCGTCGCTGAAGCTGGATCCCTGCCCAGCAACGGGCGGCGGGGCATCATCCGCCTTCAGCAATCCACACACACACGCCGCCAGCGCCACCGGCGCCGTCCACGCTAAAAGCCTGTTCATATCAGCCTCCCAAGGTAAAGAGCCAAACATCACCGACTTTCAATTCTCAACTGAATAACAACAAACCGCGAAGGCGCGAAGATCGCGAAGATAGACGCGAAGAAATGCCGCCATTTTCAACCAATGTTTGCATTCCTTCGCGGCTGTCTTCGCGAACTTCGCGTCTTCGCGGTGGTCTCTTTGCCCTGCGATCGCGGAACCGATAAACCTGATCCCGATAGCCAAGCATTGTGCCCAAGCCAACGCGACACTATGCTATCCTCCCCGCAAAGACGTTCTACAATAAGAAAGCCGATATAGAATGAATCAAGTGCTGAACAACATACGCAACGTCGCCATCATCGCCCACGTGGACCATGGCAAAACGACCCTGGTTGACGCCCTGCTGCGCCAAAGCGGCAATTTCCGCGAAAGTCAGACCCGCCAGGACACCCTTTTGGACTCCAACCCCCTCGAACGCGAGCGCGGAATCACCATCCTGGCCAAGAACGTCGCCATCCATTACACCGGCCCCGACGGCAAAACCACCAAGATCAACCTCATCGACACCCCCGGCCACGCCGATTTCGGCGGCGAAGTTGAGCGCGTCCTGGGCATGGCCGACGGCGTTTTCCTCCTCGTCGATGCCGCCGAGGGACCCATGCCCCAGACCCGCTTCGTCCTGAAGAAAGCCTTCCAGCACGAACTGAGGCCAATCGTCGTCATCAACAAGATCGACCGCCCCGACGCCCGCGCCCATCAGGTCCTCGACGAAGTGTTCGATCTTTTCGTCGAACTCGGCGCCGATGATGAAACCCTGGATTTTCCCGTCCTCTACGCCAGCGGCCGCGCCGGGACCGCTTCCTGGAGCCTGGAGGAAAAGGGAACCGACATCTCCCCCGTATTCGAAGCCCTGCTCAAGTACATCCCGGCGCCCCACGGCGATCCCGAAAAATCCCTCCAGATTCAAATCAGCAGCATCCTCTACAACGATTACGTCGGCCGGATCGGCGTCGGGCGAATCTTCAACGGCCGCATCAAAACCGGCCAGCAAGTCACCGTCTGCCGCCGCGACGAATCTCAGGTCAAGAGCAAGGTCCAGCAGGTCCAGGTTTTCGACGGCCTCGGCCGCACGGACGTTGAGGAAGCCTCCGCCGGCGACATCGTCGCTCTGGTCGGTCTGGAAACCGTCGATATCGCCGATTCCATCTGCGATGCCGCCAATCCCCAGCCGCTGATCGCCACCGAAATCGAACCGCCGACGCTCACCATGATGTTCAGCGTGAACGATTCCCCGTTCGTCGGCAAGGAAGGCAAGTACGTCACCAGCCGAAACCTCCGCGAACGCCTCTTCAAGGAATTGGAGAGCAACGTCGCCCTGAAGGTCGAGGAAACCGCCAATAAGGACGCCTTCAGGGTCTGCGGCCGCGGCCTCCTGCACCTGGGCATCCTCATCGAAAACATGCGCCGCGAGGGATTCGAACTGTCCATCAGCAAGCCGCATGTCATCCTGAAAAAAGACGACGCCGGCAACACCCTCGAGCCGATCGAATATCTGGTGATCGAGGTCCCGGAGAAAAACCTGGGCGGCGTCATGGAACTCGTCGGCAACCGTCGCGGCGAGATGGTTCGCATGGACAACCGCGAAGGACACGTCCACCTCGAATTCACGATTCCCGCGCGCGGACTGATCGGCCTGCGCACGCGGATGCTCAACGCCACCCAGGGCACGGCCGTCATGCACCACAATTTCCACGAATACGCGGCCATGCGCGGCGAAGTCCCGGAGCGCGTCAACGGCGTCATGATCTCCAACTGCGCCGCCAATGTGAACGCTTTCGCCCTTAACACCCTCCAGGACCGCGGCGTCCTGTTCGTCGATCCCTCCGAGCCGGTTTACGAAGGCCAGGTCGTCGGCGAGCATTGCCGCACCGACGATATTGTCGTCAATCCCACCAAGGCCAAGAAGCTGTCCAACATGCGAACCACCGCCAGCGATGAGAACATCATTCTCAAGCCATCGCGAAAGATGACGCTCGAGCAGGCCCTGGAATACATCGAGGAAGACGAACTGGTCGAGGTGACGCCCAAGAGCATCCGCCTCCGAAAGGATTTGCTCACCGAAAACGAGCGCAAGCGCCACAACCGCAAGCAAGCCGTGACCGTCGAAGCTTGAGGCTTTTTTCCCGTGTCTTAAGCCCGCGGCTTATGTGCCGACGCCAGCTTCCCCACAAAATCGGAATGCTCCGGCGATTCCAGTCCCTGCTTCAGTGTCGCCATCAGTTGCTGATAATTCTGCTGCAAAAGACCGTCGACATTAATCCACAGCCCCGGGAACGTGCGAATCTGGCAGACCCCGTTCCTATCCGCGGCCAAATCTTTGTTCGACCGCAAATCGAACCATCTCAGCCGGCGCTCTTTGAGCGAAAGCACCAGATATTCCAATACACCATGGCGCGCGTAAGCGTCCCGCTTAGCGTGCAGGTCCAAGGCATGGGTGCTGTGAGCGATTTCGGCAACCAATTCGGGAGCGCCTTCGACGTAATCCTCCTTTGTGGTATTCGATTGTCCGCCGAATTGAGGCAGAATCCTCAAGTATAAATCCGGCTGTGGTTCGGCATCGTTCGCCAGAATCACAGTGGCGTTATCCGCGGCATCAACGCCAGGGGTGCTGGCTTCGTAAGCACAAAATACGGTCCCGAGCAAAAGATGATGCTTCCCATGACGGCGTCTTGTTGGCGATGCCACGTAAACAATCCCTCCAATCAATTCAGCCTTAAAATCTTGCGGCATCTGCTCATAAATGCGATGAAATTCCTCACGAGTCATCCGGTCTCCCGAATGCAACTCATCCACCTCTCCCCGAACCGCTCGACTCGTCCGCAACTGCGCCATATTGGCCTCACCTTCATTATAGCATATCCTTTCAGGCCATGATCCGACCCCTCATCGGCATCACCATCGACACCCACGACGACGGCGACAAATACGAATCGCCCTTCGCCTATGCCAAGGCCGTCGAACGCGCCGGCGGCCTGCCGCTTCTGATTCCCTATCAAACCGATCTCGCCCTGATCCCCCAAATCGTGGACATATTCGGCGGCATCCTCTTCACCGGCGGCAACGATCTCGACCCCGACCTCTACGGCCAGCAATGGCATCCCAAAGCCGAAAAGATCGACCCCGCCCGTCAAACATTCGAGCTGGCCCTCATCGCCGAAGTCGAAACCCGCCGGCTCCCCACCCTCGGCGTCTGTCTGGGCTCGCAACTGATGAACGTCTATCGCGGCGGCAGCATCCACCAATTCCTCCCCGATTTGCCCAGCGAATCGCCCATCGAGCACCGCAAGATCGGCGACACAATCCCCCGCCATCCCGTGACCATCGACCTGTCCTCTCGCATCGGCCAATCCATCGGCAAGCCCGAGATATCCGTCAACAGCTATCACAAGCAAGCCGCCGACCGTCTGGGCCGCGGCCTGCGCGTCATCGCCACGTCTCCCGACGGCGTCATCGAAGGATTCGAAGATCCGACGTTCCCGCTATTCGCCGCCGTCCAATGGCATCCCGAGCGCCTGATCGACGAGCCGGAGCATCTCGCCCCGTTCAAGCTTCTGGTCGAGACCGCCCGGACCCATCACCGATGAATTCCAATGCTTGATTGACTTATGTGACACGCTCGCCGAATCGCACCCGGCAAGCGATCATGGCTATGGTTCATCCGGCGGCATGGGTGAGCAAGGCGTCATCATTTCGCAATCAAAAAGGCAGGTTTTTCAAATTCAAGCCGCTTGACATCCGTACCCAGGGTGAGTACATTATGTGCGCGGTCGATGCTGTGCGCCCGCCGGATACGCAGGATGCGAATCATCACAAGGAAGCGATTGGAGGAGTTCTGGTTACGCCATCCAGCAACCCAAAAAGAACTCGTTCTTTGGTACGACATGGTCGCCGGCGCCGCCTGGAAAACCACCGCGGATGTTAAAGAGGCGTTCGGACACCGGGTGGACTTTGTGAAAACTCGGAAGAACCATACGGTGACGGTTTTTGACGTTTCCAACAACCGATGCAGGCCGATTTCCGACATCCATTACAAGCAAAACTACCCCATTCGGGGTCGCGTCTATGTCCTGCGAGTGCTCACGCACAAGGAATATGATTCAGAGCGCTGGAAAGATGAACTATGAACCGCGTACGCACATCACATGGCGGCCTTCCGAAAACTTTTAAGGAACTGTGCGCCATCCATCTGCCTCGCACGATCCGCGACGAGGTTGACTACGATAACACCGCGGAAATCGTGGATCGCCTCGCCGTGTTGGATCGGCGCTCCAGAGGGCAGGAAGAATACCTTGAAACGCTGACGGAACTCATTGAAGCGTATGACAACGAAAATTTGCAAGTCGCGGCGGCATCCGATCCGCGGGACGCAATTCGATTTTTGATGAATGCCCACGGGCTCAGTGCCTCCGGTATTGGCCGCATTCTCGGAAGCCGGTCGCTTGGAGCGGCCATTTTGCGCGGGGATCGGCAAATCAGCAAAGAGAACGCGCTGAGACTTGCGGCACATTTCAAGCTGAGTCCCGGCCTGTTCATTGGCAGGTAACTTCTTCGACTCAGAAACCTGTGGTGGCCATCCACTACTTTTGGGGATATCTCCGGTATAATTCCGCACAGGTGAAATCCATGACCGTACAGACAGTCAAGCTGGGCCGTGAACGATTCGTGCTGCTCAAAGAGAAGGATTACCAACAATTGAAGGCGAAAGCCGCCCGCCAGGATGCCCCACGGCCCTCGCGCCGACTGACCGCACAGGACCGGGGCGACATCGCCGAAGCACGTCGCCGCCGCAATGAACCGGCCCATCCCTACTCGCAATTACGCAAAGAACTTGGGCTGAAATGAACGTGGCACACCGGCGGGAAGTCTACCGGGGGTTGTGAGGAAAATGACGCTTGCGACGATGCCCTCAACCGATACAATCACCGCGGTCGCATGAACTTGCACCCGATGTCATTAGCCGGCGTTGGAATCTCCGATAAGCGCTTTTCGGAAGTGAAATCACGGCCGAGTACCCAAGTGGACTAAGGGGACGGATTGCAAATCCGTTATTCGTCGGTTCGAATCCGACCTCGGCCTTTCATTATTCCCACCGGGAAAACCAGTGTTTTCCGCTGTTTCTCCAGTCGATTCGTCGCTCGCCGCTTTCCCCGATTCGTTCGCGCTCCATTGCGCCGAATTGCGCTGATTTTCACCATTTGGTGACGAGCTGGGCGGCAATCCATGCCGTGCGGGCGGCGGCAAGATCATTGCGGAGCATATCGACCAAATGACCCCGCTTTGGCATCGCAAAGGCAAACGCTGTCGGCATTTTTCCCGGCCCGGCGCAGGGCGTGAAGGTGCGAAATGCCGATGGAGAGCCGGTGGCAAACGCAAACGGCATCCAGCAGGATCGCATCGTCGGGGATGGAAGAGGGTCGAGACAGAGCACTTATGACCCCTTTTTTGTCCCCTGTGCGATAGCCAGAGGCGTCCGTCCGGCTCATTCACAGTTGATACAACGCTTCGAAGAACTGGGTCTGCACGGCGCATTGTTGCTGGAAGATTCGGCGCCATTCCTTACCAACGGGATAGTCGCCTTCGCTGATCACGATATGGTCCTCCGGATTCGTCCAGGTTTTCCATTGTTTGAAATAAAAATACCGGGTTGTCAGGCGACCGATTTCCTGAAAATAATAGGCAATCGCCTTGGGCTTCATTTCGTGAAATGAAGAGATGTTGATGAACAAATCGCAGGTCTTGTCCGGCAGCAGTTCAAGCTGGTTGGGAAGAAGGAAGATGAGCTCGGCCCTTTCGATTTCGTCCTTCACTTGGGCATAGTTGGAAAAGGGGCGGTATCGGAACACTTTTCGGCCGGCAAACTGGCTGCTCAAGTATCGCTCGCTGATGTAGAGGGCGGGCGGAATATCGACGATGAAATATCGCACGGCTGGCATAAGGGTGAGAAAAACGAACGCCGTTCGGCCATATCCGGAGCCAAGCTCCATGATGGTGCCAGCACGGCTTAAATCCGCCCGGGATGCGATGGCGTGGTATTCGAGATAAGACTGGGCCAGGTCCTGGGAGATGAGGCGCGAGCCTCGATAAACGGGTGGCGGATTGCCCTCGCGCGGTTCGTGAAGCTTGGCCAGATCGCCGCGCTGATCCAGCCGCCGCACATGGGCCCAAAGCAAAAAAGTCAACAGGTTGTAAAAGAAGGAATTGCGCCAGCGACCGAAATATTTGTGGCGCTTGGAACAAAGCGCCCGGATCACGCAGGCGAGCCCCTCAATCTTGGGCAAAATCTCCATCAGCGCGTACGTCTGGGGGTCTTTGCGCGGAGAGATGACCCAGGTGTAGTAGTTGCAGGCGACCGTCTGCTTAAAGTTCTCGTAACCGGGACCGGATTCGAGCTGGCTGATGTTCTTCTTGTTCAGACTCGTCCAGAAAATTGACGGCAAAACCTCTTCCCGCGCCCCGGCCAGGCCATCAATCATTTGTTGAATTCTATCGGCGCCGATGGAATCTGCGGCAATGTGCTGTTGCTCGCCATCGGCCATTCTGGGCAATATATGGGACGAAGAGATGTGGTCAAGCGATGCGGTTATTGTACTGCTTGCCTCCGACGAACCGGTTTCTCGCATCCGTTACCATGGCCACAACAGCGTCCGGGTTCTCCAATTGCAGCGCCCGGGCGGCCTCGATGGCTTCGATCAGTTCATCGCGATTCCACAAGTATCGTCCGTCCGCAACTTCGCTGAAGGATTTGTTCCGCGCAATTCCCGGTTGGTCCAATGTCCGTTTAAGCAATCCGCGTCGGTTCCTCAGGTTGCAATTCCTCCTCTGCTCGGTTGCCCCCCCTGCGCTCGTCGAAGGGCACGGCGTGGAATTTCCCATCCCCCGTTCCCCCAAAGCCCCAGGATGTTCATCCTGGGGTTATTCGATCGCCAAAGCCATGGTCCCAAAATAGGCTCCGGGAATTGCTTGCACCTACGGTTCTAACCTTAAGAAGTTCCGCCAACCGGTCGAATACTACATATGTGGAACACCGCAACCCGTCCGAAGAGCGCCGCCTTGCCGCGCTCCGCCATCTCAACATCCTCGACACGCCTCGCGAGAAGGCATTTGATGATGTGGCCAAACTGGCCGCCCAGCTCCTGGCGGCTCCTATCGCGCTGGTGTCTTTGATCGAACGCGACCGCCAATGGTTCAAAGCCTGCGTCGGTCTCAATGCCAGCGAGACATCCCGGGAAGTGTCATTCTGCTCACATGCGATCGCCCAGGAAAACCTCGACGCCGTTTTCGTTGTCCCCGACGCCGCCCAGGATCCGCGATTTTGCGACAATCCTCTGGTCACCGGTCCGCCCTGCATCCGCCTCTACGCCGGCGCTCCGCTGGTGACATCGGATGGACAGCCCGTCGGCTCCCTGTGCGTGATCGATATCAAACCAGGCCAACCCACGCAGAATCAACTCGAGGCCCTGCGAGTTCTGGCCCACAGCGTCATGGCTCAGATGGAATTGCGGCAAAGCGCCGAGGACCTGCGCGAGAGCGAAGAACTCAACCGCCTCATCGTCAACACCGCCCTGGATGCCGTCATTACCGTCAACGCCGAACGACATGTCATGGCCTGGAATCCCCAGGCCCAGGTGATCTTCGGTGTGTCCCAAGCCCAGGCCCTCGGCCAGCCGCTGGAGCAACTGATCGTCCCACGAAATTCTCCCGGCAACGACATCGCCTCCTTCTCCAGCTTGTTCGCCGTCGACCATGACGCCCATCTCAACCACTACATCGAGATATCGCTCAAGAGACACGACGATTCCGCGTTTCCCGCCGAACTGTGCATATCACCATTGCGCACGCGCGAGGGTTGGATGTTCTCGATCTTTGTGCGCGACATTGCCCAGCGCAAACGCGAGGAATCGCAGCGCCTCGAGGCCGAAACGCGCGACGTGGTTATCTTCGCGATGGCCCGGCTCGCCGAATCCCGCGATCCCGAAACCGGCGCCCACATCGAACGAGTTCAAAGTTACTGCCAGGCCCTTTCCGAACAGCTTGCCGCCGCCGGCAAGTACCAGAGCCTGGTCGATCCCGAATTCATCCAGTTGATGTACAGGGCCAGCCCGCTGCATGACATCGGCAAGGTTGGCATTCCCGATGACGTATTGCTCAAGCCCGGCCGATTGAGCAACCGGGAATTCGAGATCATGAAGACGCATACCTCCATCGGGGCGGAAACGCTCGAAGCGGCGATGGAGCGATTCGCCAATACCCGGTTCCTGCGCATGGCCCGCAACATTGCCGCCACCCATCACGAGCGCTTCGACGGGACCGGCTATCCAAACGGATTGAAGGGCGAGGACATTCCGCTCTGCGGCCGGATCGTCGCCCTGTCCGACGTGTACGATGCTCTGACCAGCCGCCGCATCTACAAGCCCGCCTTCACCCACGATGTAGCCAGAGGGATCATCGTCAGGGAATCCGGCAAGCAATTCGATCCGGTGATCGTAGACGCATTCCTAGCCACCGAGAACAAATTCGAGGCGATCTACAAGCACTATGCCGAAACGTCCTCCGTCGCGGCGTAGAGCGGCTCTGTTATCATTCCGCAACGTGGTCGGACGGCCATTGAAGTCACAACTCACCGCCGCGCGGCGATCGTTTCACCTCCCCCGAAAAGGCCGATACCCATCCTGGGGCCTCTCCGTGCGCCACAAATGTTTAGCCGCGACCCGAAGGGGAGCGCGTTGCGTTACACCCGCCCCACAATCCGTTATCCTAGCGCCCATTCAGGCTGGGGCGGACCCTTTCACAAGCCGGGACCGCGCCAAGGCGCGATTTTGAAGGCATTTCATGGCGAGGCAAGTTGCTTCAAGCGAGTCGGCCATTGGCGGTGACGAAACTTCCGCCAACCCGGACCATCGAATCATCGAGGAATATCTTTCTGAATTGAAGGCAATCCGCGCCTCGGGTGCGGGGGTCGCGGAAACGTCCTACTACCCAGCCCTGTCCGGTCTCTTCAATGCCGTGGGCCGCACCCTCAAACCCAAGGTTCGCTGCATTATCAGTATCAACAACCAGGGCGCTGGCCTCCCCGATGGCGGATTGTTCGCTCTCGATCAATTCCAACGTCAATCTGACGGCGAGCCCAAAACGGGAATATTGCCAGCGCGCGGAGCCATCGAGGTCAAGGGAACAAAACCCGATATCAAAGCCATCGCCTTCAGCACACAAGTAAAAGACTATCTGGCCAAGTACGGCATCGTTGTCGCAACCAATTTGCGCGACTTTATGATCGTTACCCGCGGCCCAAGCGGCGCACCTGAGCCGATGGAGGCCTTTTCGCTGGCCGACAACGAGCAGGATTTTTGGAGCCGCGTGGCAGCGCACCCGCGCGGAACCGCGCAACGCAAGGGCGACCAGTTTATTGAATTCATCCGCCGTGCCTGTCTCCACAACGCACCACTGGCCAACCCCAGGGACGTGGCGTGGTTCTTGGCATCCTACGCCCGCGACGCGCTCTTTCGAGTTGAGCAGAAAAAGGAATTGCCGGCCCTGCAAACCGTCCGATCCGCCCTGGAAGAAGCGCTGGGGATGAAGTTCACCGGCGACAAGGGCGAGCATTTCTTCCGGTCAACGCTGGTGCAAACGCTCTTCTACGGCGTGTTTTCGGCCTGGGTCCGCTGGCACAAAGACAATCCAGGCCCGAAGGCAAAATTTGATTGGCGGACGGCCGAATGGTCCTTGCATGTCCCCTTCATCCGAACTTTGTATGAGGAAGTCGCCAAGCCGAGCCGGCTAGGGCCGCTGGGATTGGTCGAAGTGTTGGATTGGACCGCTGGTGTGCTGAATCGTGTAGACCGGGCCCAATTCTTCAGTAGTTTCGAGGATGAACACGCCGTTCAGTATTTCTACGAGCCATTCCTGGAGGCCTATGACCCGGAGCTGCGCAAGGAATTGGGCGTCTGGTACACCCCGCGCGAAATCGTCAAGTATCAGGTTGCCCGCGTGGATACGGTCCTGCGGGAAGAACTGAACCTGCCCGATGGCCTGGCCGATGCGAACGTTATCGTACTGGATCCTTGTTGTGGCACGGGCGCGTATTTGGTGGAGGTGCTGCACAGGATCGCTTCCACGCTCCGCGATAAAGGTGGCGACGCGCTGGTAGCATCGGACCTGAAGCAAGCGGCGATGGACCGGGTGTTCGGCTTCGAGATTCTGCCAGCGCCGTTTGTGGTGTCGCACCTGCAATTGGGGCTGATGCTCCAAACCGAAGGCGCGCCCCTGTCACAAAAAAAGGGCGAGCGTGTTGGCGTGTACCTGACGAATGCCTTGACCGGCTGGGAGCCGCCAAAAGGTGCCAAGCAACACGTCATGTCATGGGCCGAGCTTCAAGAGGAACGAGACGCGGCCGAACACGTCAAACGTGACAAAAAGATACTGGTGGTATTAGGGAATCCACCCTACAACGCCTTCTCTGGCGTTAGCCCGCAAGAGGAACAAGGGTTAGTGGAGCCATACAAGAAAGATTTGAACAAGCCCGCCAGCGCCGGTGGCTGGGGCATCAAGAAATTTAATCTGGACGATCTTTATATCCGCTTTTTCCGTTTGGCCGAGCGGCGCATTGCGGAAATGAGCGGCAAGGGCGTGGTTTCGTTCATCTCCAATTTCTCCTACCTTGGCGATCCTTCTTTCGTAGTGATGCGCCAACGCTTTCTTTCCGAGTTCGACACGATGTGGCTGGACTGCATGAACGGCGACAGCCGCGAAACTGGCAAATTGACGCCCGAAGGCAAACCCGATCCGTCTGTCTTCTCCACCGACTACAACCGTGAAGGAATCCGAGTAGGCACCGCGGTTTGTGTCATCGTTCGCAAGTCCACTCGAGAGAAGAAGCCCGCCGTTCGCTTTCGCCACTTTTGGGGCGCGACGAAGCGCGCGGACCTATTGGACAGCCTAAGCGACAAAGGCATTGACGCGGCCTATACGCTGGCCGACCCGCGCCGGGAGAATCGCTTTTCATTCCATCCCGAACACGTAGCTGCGCACTACACCGCATGGCCGAAGATGGTGGACCTGTGCGAGGTTCCGCCGTCGAATGGGCTGATGGAAAAACGTGGCGGGGCGCTAATCGATATTGACCGCGCAACTCTGGAAGCCCGGATGCGTGATTACTTCGACGCCAGCCTATCGTGGGACGAATACAAGGCCCGACAGGCCGCACTTACCGAAGATGCGGCTGGTTTTTCACCGCAAGACGCGAGGGCGAAGGCAGTCGCGGTAGAATCTTTCGATGAGGACAGGCTACGCCGCTACGCGCTGCGGCCCTTTGAGACGCGCTGGTGCTACTACACGTCCGTAAACCCCCTATGGAACCGCGCCCGCCCGACACTGTGGCGTCAATGTTTTGATGGAAATGCGTTTGTCTTGAGTCGAATGAATCCCGCAAAAGATCCCGAAGGCGCACCCATATATTTCTGCCGGGGGTTGTCGGATGACCATCTGCTTGCACCCGACGCGGCCTGCTTTGCCTTGCGACTGCCGGTGGATTCAAATGAGGACGGGAAAGCATTGTTCAGCGGCAACGCCCACGCAAATCTGTCAAAGCCCGTGCGCGCGTATCTCTCTGAACTAGGAATCGCAGACCCGGACGCGGATGTTAAGACGGCGGGGTTGATCTGGATGCATGCGCTGGCCATCGGCTACAGCCCGGCATATCTGTCCGAAAACGCCGACGGCATTCGGCGTGATTGGCCGCGCATTCCCCAGCCTGCGGATCGCAAGGCGCTAGAAGCGTCGGCGGCGCTTGGCGAACAAGTTGCGGCGCTATTGGATACCGAAGCCGACGTGCCCGGTGTGACGGCTGGGAAGATTGGCCCGATCTTCAAGACAATTGGCTTGATAACCAAGATCGGCGGCGGACAGCTTGACGAGACTGGCGGCGACCTGACGGTAACGGCCGGTTGGGGAATCTTTCAGCCCAAAGCAGGCGCTGTTATGCCGGGATCGGGCAGGCGCACCGAACGCCAGTACGATGAAGACGAGGCCAAGGCCATCGACGCCGAAGCAACCGCGCGGGGCGTGTCGGCCAAGGATGCGCGGCGACTTTTGGGCGAAAAGACCTGCGACGTATACCTGAACGGGGCAGCCTATTGGCGCAACATTCCCTTGAACGTCTGGGAGTATTACATCGGCGGATATCAGGTCATCAAGAAATGGCTGAGCTACCGGGAAGATAAAATCCTCGGGCGCCCCTTGAAGCCGGAAGAGGCCCGCGATGTGATGAACATTGCCCGGCGGATCACGGCCATCATCCTTCTGCAGCCCAAGTTGGATGAGAATTACCGCAAAGTGAAAGCGGCGACGTTTGATTGGCCCCAAGAATCAAGCCCACAATCATGAACTATTGGTTTGCGGCAAGTTCACCAGCCATATCCTCAGCCGCCGATCAAGCAGATGCGAGCGATCCTGCCAATATGGCAACTGCCCCAATGAGTTGTCGCGGCGACGACAAGTTCCCCGCAATCCCTCCCCTCGTCAGGCTCGGGCAGCGCCTTCAAAGCCCCAAAAGTGTTCAAAATTCAACAAACAAAGCTAGTGAACACTAACTAAAACCTCGAAAAGTGTTCAGAAGTGTTCAGTTCTGGGTAATTATATACTTGACTCCGGAAGCAGCTAAAGGTAGCGTTTTGGTTGATGCGGGGCTGTCGGCTTATTTCTTTCGCCCGTTGGATCGCCGATGCGATTGCTGGCGCGGGACCGCCGACTTGGGAAGGGCCGCTATGTGAGCGACGGCGGCGCGAAAGCGTGCCGCTGCCGCTGGGCCTTCGTTGAAGTCTTCCGGCCCGAGGTGCGGCTTGCCGAGCGATGAGGATGATTTTGGGGGCATGACAGCATTATACCAGAAAGTGAGTTTCCGGTGCGTAAAATCGACTTTACGGAATATATGATTGATCGGATGCTCCCAGCGCCCCACGGGACTCCAAAGAAATCTCCCGACGCCCTTATTGGTGCAACGATTGTTGCGTTCGGAGTCGCCGACCTTGATGAAAACCATCTATTTATCGACTTCATCCCGAGGGGCAGCGTAGAGAGAATGCGTTGTGTTTTGGAGTTTGATGACACGATTATGGAGGTGGTTTACTTAGGAACTTCGCCCAATCGGGACGAATCTTCATTATCAAGTGGCGCGTCCCCAGGATTATGTGTTGTACCATGAGCTCGAACGTCTCATAGGTTCCTGCCTTTTTGTCCGTCAGCATCGGTCCCTCGAAAATATATCGGTAGTATTCAAAGGCTCGATCGCTTGCTTCGAGACACCCAATTGTTGTGCGATATTCCGGGTTCTGAATGCGAAGGGACTTTAACTCATCATCGGTCTGCGCATAATATTCGGCGTACTGGTCAATTTCCTTTTGGCGACCTGGTGAAAGATTTTGACTGTACAGCGTCAAAAGTTTGTGGCCGCTGATGGGGGCATTGTTATCCAGGAAATAAATGCATTTGAAGAAAAGTTCGAGGGAAAACGCCGCATTCGTGACATACGGGGCAAGAACGTCGTATGGAATTCTATGGGGCTGTCCGGGGATGATCGGGAAGCGACTGAGCAATAGCATCGCGGTCGAGTAAAAAGATTCAGCACATTGGAAAATGTGTCTCGCGTCAATTGTCGGTTGTGGTTGCGCCTTCATGGCCGTTATCTAGGAACAATCGGAGTTGGTTATGATAAGATCAAACCGAGCGCGCCCCGCCCAAAAAAACAAGGGTAGCGGACGAGTGAGAAGCGGTCGCCCTAATCCTTCTTCGCAGAATCGGGAGCTTCGCCAGATAGATGTGTGTCTTCAGGAATTGCTTCGGAAATCTCTCCAAGCAAATTCAAAGCGATCTTGGCTATGCTCTTAATGCGTAATTCCATCGCCTTTTGAAACTCCCCCGAATTGCGTATAGGGTCAAGCGTTGCAGTCGTGGCGGGATGAATATCACGATACACGCGATAGGCCACATCAAGCGCAGACGCGGCAAACGGACCATTAATCGAAATCTTGGGCTTCATGACGAATCTCCTTAATTCCGGCGGGCGTAGTCACCACAACGGCGCTCGCCGGATCGAACTATTCTACTTCGGTGGGGGTGAAAGGCTATGGCATCAATTGGGCAGTTCGGCGTTTCCCGCGCCTTTGTCGCTTCCGGGGGATAACTCCGATGCGCCGATGAGCGCCTTATAAGTCAATCGCTTTCCCGAAACGCCTTGCATGGCCAGCATAAACCGATCCGCGTCTTTGACTTCGCGGTTGTTGAACCGGAAGGCTTCCGAGTCAACGTAGCGGAAAAGATGGAACGGCTCGATTGAAATGTGCGTACCCTTGATGCACCTCTTGAACAGCGCCCAGAAGTTTTCAAGGCCGTTTGTGTGAACCACTTTGTCTTTGACGTAGGCATTGGCGTGGTCAACAAAATCGTGCATGAACGTCGGCGTCAGCCCCCGGTATCCGGCCAAGGAATCCGTGTAAAGTTGCGTTCCCGGCTCAACGTTTCGGTGGATGATCGGGTGTAGCGATTCGCTCTTGCGATTCGGCACCACTTCGGCGCGAACGATGCTGTGTTTCTTGCCGTCATGCCGTTCCAGTAAACCCATGACGGCCGTCTTGCCGGCAACACCGTTGCTGGTGATCCGCTTTGCCCGTTGCGCCTTGTGCATGTTCTGGGAAAGGCCGCCGACGTATGTCTCATCGACCTCGACGACGCCTTGAAGTTTCGTATCGAACGATCCGACGTGCAGGGCATGGCGGATACGGTGAAGTAAAAACCACCCGGTTTTTTGCGTGACGCCCAGAGCGCGGGCAATCTCGCAACTGCTGATGGAATTCTTGGCGTTGACTTCAAGCCAGATCGCGATAAGGCATTTGTCGATGGACAGTCGGCATTCCTCAAAGATAGTGCCGATCTTCACGCTGAACTGGTTTCGGCTGTGATTCTCCCGGCATTGCCACAATCGGCGATGGGGGAGATAATCAACCTTCATTGATCCGCAATGTGGGCAGCAGACGCCGGACGGCCAGCGGATCGCGGCGAAAAACATGGTTGCATAATCAAGGTCGGAAAACTGGCGGATGGCCTCGATCAACGTCTTTTGGGTTTTGTTGTTGTTCGTGCTCATGCCGGAATGGTAGCAGAAGTCGTCACCGGAGTCAAGTATATAATTACCCAGTTCTGTTCAGTTGCTCAGCCAAAAACGGAGTCTATTGGACAATATTCGAACCTTTTTCAAGGACAACCCGACGTGGAAATGACGACCTTCGGGTATCCCCTAGGGTATCCCTTGCAGGCGATACCCTCACTCGTCATTCCACCTTGTCTCCACAACGATTTACGCTCCGTCGCGGGGTTACTCGACCCCCGACTTCCTTGCGGTTCGTGCCGCCTCCGTAGTACCTCCGGCGGCACTCGGCTCGGCTATCGCCTCGCCCGGCCCTCACGGGCCGACAACGGGGGGTGGTGGGTGAAATCCTAACACGAAATGTCCGTTAGAACGATGGGTGATGTCCTTTAGAAAGGACATGCACGGGCGGGGCTGGCGCCCACTCAGGGGACGCAGTTGCAACCCCGAAGGTTGCGACGTTGGTCATAGTCGGCTTACTGGCGGTGGCCGCCGTGGCCTCACGGCCACAGACACCCCCTGGTTGTTTGTGGTATTGCGGGCATCGTTTTCCGGGTGTCTTTCGCCCGGCGTGGCGGGCGAGGCGGCCTTAACCCAGCGTCAGAATGGGAATTTGACCCTGGCCAAGATCAGGCCTAGCATTTTCTGGCGCTAGGCCATCTTCTGTTCTTTGACAAGTGAGGGCTTCCGAGGCCGAGACCGGGGTGGAACCCCGCAGCTTCCGAGCCGGACTCCAGCGTACTTCTTTCCCTTCTTCCGCGAGGAGACCTTTCTCCTTGCTCACACCTCTAGATTCTGGAGTACACCATGTACCAGTCGGACGCACCCGATTGTGTGTCTTGTGTTTTGGAGATTGACTGCTGGGACTCGCTTCATCAAATCCGCAATAAATTGCGGATTTTCGAGAGCGGTTCTGTTGAATTTTTTGCTGGGCAGTATTTCCAGTATCAAGACGACACGGTTCATCTGAGTGAAAGTTTTAATTCCGTGGAAGAATTCAAAGAGTGTTACCACTTGTGGAGCCAGATTTTCATCCCGCCCGATTCCGACATTTTCTTGGCTCACTTTTCTAAGCTAATTGCAGATATTGGATGAAAATCATCAGATGGACCGCCAATACGTTGGCGGTTTTTTTATTTTCCGAGGGAAGGCCAACTCATCAAAACAAAAATTGACATTAACCCCCATAGGTGTAGTGTTTCCGCAGTCATAGACACCGCAGTATTGTCGCTTTGATTTGGGTGCGTCCAAGTCTTTTGCGGCAATCTACAAGGGGGGATCGCATGACGATTCCCCCTTCGTTGTGAGTGGTTAACGCACCAGCCGGACAACGACGAGGCATGGGTTTGCGTGTGCAAAAACACTCCCGTTGCCCAAGGATTCTTTCCCTGCGACAAAACGGGCAGGCAGGTTGAACCCGTGCCTGGCTGGGGAGGTCTCTACGTCTGCGACAAGTACGGCAGGATTATCGACAGGAAGACGCTCAACGTTGTCGGCAGACGAAGCAGTTCAAAGCAGGCTGCGTAGACCGGGCAACGGGAAGACAATCGACCCCGCTCACGCGGGGTTTTCTCTTTTTGGCTGCTGGGCAACCCCACCCCCTAACCCCCGCCGGATACCTCCCCCGGGGGCAAGGAATTATTCAACGGGTTAAGGAGAGAATCACCGAGGCCGGGCATGTTTGACTTATCTACCCAAAATTGCAGTATTCTGCCATAATGATGGTCTCACCATGAACGAAACCACCATTACATGCCCGAATTGCAAGACTGAGATAAAACTCACCGAGTCATTAGCGGCCCCACTTATTCAAGCGGCGCGCCAGGAATTTGAGCGGAAGGTCGCCCAGAAGGAAGCGGATTTCCGCAAGCGAGAGACTGCCATCCAAGAACACCAGGCGGCGATCACAAAAGCTCAAGAATCCATTGATGCCCAGGTGGCGTCGAAGCTGAAGAACGAGCGAGAGAAAATCGCCGCGGAGGAGGCCAAAAAAGCCCGGCTCTTGCTCGCGAATGACATCGAACAGAAAGCCAAGGAGCTTGCCGACCTTCAGCAAGTGCTCAAAGACCGGGACACCAAATTGGCCGAGGCTCAAAAGGCTCAAGCGGAACTCATTCGCAAACAGCGCGAACTGGACGACGCTATGCGGGAGATGAACCTGACCATCGAGAAGAAGGTCCAGGAATCACTCTCGGCCGTTCGGGACAAGGCAAAACAGGAGGCCGAGGAAGGACTTAAACTCAAGGTGTTGGAGAAGGAGGAACAAATCGCCTCCATGCAACGGCAGATCGAGGAATTAAAACGCAAGGCCGAACAAGGTTCGCAACAACTTCAGGGAGAAGTCCAGGAACTTGAACTGGAATCGCTTCTCCGTGCAAAGTTTCCTCGCGATGTCATCGAGCCTGTTCCTAAAGGCGAATTTGGCGGCGATGTCCTTCACCGCGTTTTAGGCCCGCTTGGACAACCGTGCGGCACGATCCTTTGGGAAACCAAGCGGACCAAGAACTGGAGTGACGGTTGGCTTCCGAAGCTCCGCGACGATCAGCGAGCGGCAAAAGCGGAATTCGCATTGCTTGTGTCGCAGGTGCTTCCAAAGAGCACGGAGGCATTTGATTTTGTCGACGACGTTTGGGTGACTGAACCCCGGTGCGCGATTCCAGTTGCCATTATGCTCCGACAATCTTTGATCGATCTTTCAGCGGCACGCAAAGCCAGCGAGGGGCAGCAGACCAAAATGGAGATGGTCTACCAATATCTGACCGGTCCACGGTTCCGTCATCGCGTCCAAGCCATTGTAGAGAAGTTCAGCGATATGCAGGCCGACCTCGACAAGGAACGAAAGGCAACGACACGTCTTTGGGCCAAGCGCGAGGAGCAAATCCGGGGCGTTGTGGAGTCCACTGCGGGAATGTATGGCGACCTTCAAGGAATCGCTGGTAAGACGCTACAAGAGATTGAGGGGCTAGAGATTAAGTTGCTGGAGACAGACAAAGATTCCGAGTAAGCAGGGATATCGCCGAGGAAACATTTTATGCGGCTAGCAAGAATCACAATTCAAAACCTACGTTGTATCGAAACACTTGAGTTTTACCCAATGCGTTACACCAGCTTGATTGGTCCCAACAACGCTGGAAAATCTAGTGCTCTCCGCGCAATTGAAATCATTCTGAATCAGCAAGCACCGGAGCTAGATGAATGGCGTAGCCTATGTAGGAAAAATTCTTCATCTACGCCAGAAAATCGACGGAGTCCGAAGATCGGCAAATCCGTTCCATTGGCGACCAACTCGCCGAACTTCGAGAGGTCGCCCGCCGCGACAGCCTCACAATCCTTGATACCTTTGTCGAAAAGCAAAGTGCCAAAATTCCCGGTCGCCCCGTCTTCAATGAAATGGTTGCCCGGATCGAGGCGGGCGAGGCGACGGGCATTCTTGCTTGGCATCCAGATCGGCTGGCCCGCAATTCCGTTGACGGCGGCCGGATCGTCTATCTCGTCGATACCGGCAAAATCAAAGAACTCAAATTCCCGACGTTTTGGTTTGAGCCGACGCCCCAGGGCAAATTCATGCTCTCGATCATGTTCGGCCAATCGAAATACTACGTCGATTCGCTGTCGGAGAATATCCGGCGTGGTCATCGGCAGAAGTTGAAAAACGGCATCATGCCGGGAGCGACACCGACCGGATATCTCAACGATCGGACGGCCAGGACGGTCGTCATCGATCCGGTGCGAGCGCCGCTTGTCCGCAAAGCCTTTGAACTATATGCCACCGGCGACTACACACTCGACCGGATTACGGAGTCGGTCAACAATCTTGGCCTCACGAGTCGGCAAAACGGGCCGTTGTCACGGGCACAATGTCATCGGATGTTCCGAAATCCGATGTATTACGGCGTCATCGAGTATTGCGGTGAGCTTTACGAGGGCAAGCATCCAGCCATCGTTACCAAAGACCTTTTCGACAAAGTTCAAAACGCGAGGCGGCGGAAATCGAAGCCCAAGACGCCGACACTGAAACCCTATCTGTATCGCGGCTTTCTTCGGTGCGGTGAATGCGGTTGCTGGATTACCACCGAGACGCAGAAGGGAAACAATTACCTTCGGTGCACCAAACGGGTGAAAAAGGATTGCTCGCAACGATACGTGCGGGAGGATGCCTTTGCCCTCCAGCTTGACGCATATCTCCGCCGTCTGACGCTTCCCCCAGGCGACGCCGACTGGATACGTGGCGAACTCGAAAAGGAACGCGAGGAAGATACGTCAGCCGGTTCAGCCGCGACAGAGGCGATTCGCCTCCATATCAAGGATGACGAGGAGCGGATGGAACGGCTCATGCAAGGATACATCGACAATGCCCTGTCGCTGGAGGAATACCGAAAAGCAAAAGCCAGGATCATCAACGAGAAGAAACAGAAGGAAGAAAACCTGGCGGAATTGGAGCGTCACCGCTCCGGTTGGTTCGAACCGGCCATTCGCTTCGCAAATGACCTTAAAACAGCGGAAATCGTGGCAGCGTCTCACGACCCTGCCGAAAAACTCAAATTCGCCAAAACCACTGGTTCGAACTTCCGTCTGGTCAATCGGGAACTCGTCTCTCTCCCACGCGATGCGTGGCAACTCGTTGTAGATCAAGGTTCTTTTGCCCAATCAAATATCGCGCCCGCAATCGCGGGCGCGATATTCGCTGGTGAAAATCGCCATGACTCCCTCAAGCGGAGGAGGTGAGATTCGAACTCACGAGACCCTCACGGGCCTACCGGTTTTCAAGACCGGCGCATTCGACCACTCTGCCACTCCTCCAATTGCAAAACTCCGCCAAAGTCTATTCGCCGGCTGATTCTTGGTCAAAATCAACTCCTCCAAAATGACGGCAGACCGGTCGCCGTGAAATGTGCCGCGGCCTTCAACCGGCCCAGCGTGCGCGCGGACCTCTCGCCGCGGGCCGTCAGACTCTGCATCGCAAATTGAATCGCCAGCAGAGTGACGCGAATCGGCATGTCCAACGTCACCAGTGTTTTGTACAGCAACGCCGCTCCTTGGCCGTGGTGTTTGGAGAGGTATCTCGCCCAGCCGCATTCGTAATTGCGGTAGACGAACCCCCGGTTGGCGTGGGAGCTGACGCGGCCGAGATGCTCGATCTCGGCTGTCGGGAGATAATAGATGCTGCCGAGGCCTTGGAGCCGGCGGCAGAGATCGACGTCCTCGACGCCGAAGGCGAAACCCTCGTCAAATCCGCCGAGGCGCTCGAAGCAATCGCGGCGGATGACCAGGGCGGCGGCGGCGAGTTGGGCCACGGTCCCCGCCGTTTCCGGGTCAAATCCCTCGCGGCGATATTGGCGGTACGCCGGGCGGAACATGCCGGTCCATCTCAGGAATTGTATGGAATTGAGCAGGGCGGCAACGGTCGGCAGGTTCCGGCCGGATCGCTGCGGTTTGCCATCGGCGCCGATCAGCCTGGGGCCGGCCGCGACGACATTCGGGTGTTCGTTCATGTATTGAACGAGCTTCTGCAATGCGCCCGCGCGGACGACTGTGTCGTTGTTCAGCAAGAGAAGCAGTGGGGCGGCAGCGGAGCGCGCGGCTTGGTTGTTCCCGCGGGCAAAACCAACGTTTTGCGGATTCCGCTGCAAAATCACCCAGGGAAACTCGGCCGCAACCAAATCCGCCGAGCCGTCCGCCGATGCGTTATCGACGACGATGGTTTGAACCAGCAGGCTGTCCCGCGTTGATTCGATGGAAGCCAGCAGGTTCCGGAGAATCTCCTGGCCGTTCCAGTTGACGATGAGGATGGAAAGCTGGGGAGGCTGGCTCATGGCAGTTTTATTCGGAAATGCCGAGCGAGATTCGGATTGTAATACGGATCGCGGGGGAAGCGCTCGGCCCAGAAATCTTTGAAGGCCGTCGCTTCGCCGGGCCGCTTCTGGGGCCGGCTGACCGATTCGTGGTGATAGAGTTTGGCGTGGGGGGTGTAGACGATTCGCTTGCCGATGGCTTGGACTTTCAGGCAGTAATCCACGTCGTTGTAGTTAAGGGGGAATCGTTCGCTATATCCGCCGACGGCTTTGAATATTTCCCTTCGCGTCATGGCGCAGGCGCCGGTGACGGCGGACCAGTTGCGATGGACCTGCGACGAATGGAAATAGCCGGGATGGTCGGCCGGACAGCGGTAAAAGAAATGTCGCGGATTGCAATCGAGCAGGACCACGCCGGTGTGCTGCTGGGTGTCGTCGGGGAAAAGGAGTTTTACGCCGACGACCCCAATTTGATCCTGCTGGGAGAATTCCAGCATCGATTCGATCCAGTCGGGGGTGATGACTTCGACGTCGTCATTGAGGAGGATGAGGTGCTCGCCGGCGGCTGAGAATCCGCCGAGGTTCATTTTCCGGGCCAGATTGAAGGGCTCGGTGAACGGGATTCGGCGGATGTCCAGCGGCGCCAGGGCGGCGGCCAAATCGGTTGGTATGTCATTGTTGTCCAGGACGATGATTTCGATGTTGCGATAAGTGCTCAATCGCCGAATGCTGGCGATGCATTCCAGAGCGAACCAGGTGGATCGATGGCCGACGGTGATTGGCCTGCAGGCGCTGGGGATGACGATCGAAACCTTTGGCTGGGCGGAAATCGCAGTGCGGATGCGATGGAGGCCGGGGGCGGCGCCGGGTTCAACCCTGCCGGGAAGATGAACGGCATCGAGGAAAGATTCCAGAGCGCGTTTAGCGGCATCCTCGGTCGGCGACGACGCGGTGGTTTGACGGCGATGGTAAAGGATGTCGGGAATGTGTTGGATGTTCGCGCCGGCGGCAAAGAGGCGGAGCACCAGATCGTATTCGTGGGCGCCGTCGAATTCGCCGCGCCACCCCAGTTGCCGCACCAATTCCGTACGAAAGACGGCCAACTGTCCGGTGTACATCCAGGCCAAAAAGTATTCCGGGGACCAATCGGGTTTGAAAAATGGCGTCGCGTGCTCGCCGGTGGGAGTCAGCGCGTCCTCATCCGTGTAAACCATGTCGATCGACCCATCGCGGACGATCGCTTGCGCGATTTGGAAGAGGGCATGATCCGGCAGCTCGTCGCTGGGGTGCAGAAGACAAACGTATTCACCGCTCGCCGCGGCGAGCGCTGAATTCAAGGCCGCGGGCGCACCCGCCGCGGCTGGAGCGATTCGGATTGGCGCGTCGGCGGGCAGATCATATTGGGCGGCAGGAACGGACGGATCGGCCGAGCCGATGACCAGTTCCCAATTCGGGTAAACTTGGCGCAGCACGGAGTCGATGCTTGGACGCATCGAGGACTTTGCCGCGCTGTCGGCCAGAAGAATAACGGAGATTTTCGGAGGCGTTGGCCAGGCGCGGATTTGAGCTTGCATCCGCCGGCGATCCTGGGCGCTGAGCCGATGGAGTTCTCGCCAGCGATCGTAATCGGATGGATAGCCTCGCCGGCCGACGGCCGCCAGCAATTCTTGTCCGAGGGCGGGCCAGTTCCCCTTGCCGAGGAACCTCAATGCCAAGCGCAAGCTTGGGCGTTTGGCAAGTTCGCCGGTCCGTGGCGAATGAGAGGACGAAATCGTCATGCCTCGCGGTTGATGCGGCGCACTTTTAGCTGTTTTCCGGGCAAAAACAAGAGGTGCATCCACCGAGAGAATGGGAATATCCAATGCGGTCTGCCTCGGGATTCCCGATAAATTCGGGTAAACTCTTCTGCGCGTGCAACGGCGAATACTCCTGCTGGTTACGGATTTGCAGATCGGCGGAACCCCCACGGTGGTCCGCGAATTGGCCCTTCGCCTTTCCGGGGATGAGGGAGCGTACGTCCACGTTGCATGCCTCGATCGCTGGGGGCCGGTGGCGGAGCAATTGCGGGCGCGGGGGATCGCCGTCACGGCCTTGGCCGCCTGCAGCCGGCTGGATGCCGGGGTCATATTCCGACTGATTCGGCTCATTCGCCGGGAACACATCGACACCGTTTTCAGCTTCCTCATTCATGCCAATGCCGCCGCCGCGTTGGCGTCGCTCCTGACCCGTCAGGTTCGGTTCCTTCAGTCGATACAGACCACGCAGCCGCATCCGCGCTGGCACTGGATGCTCCAGCGCATTGTTCGGCACGCGGCGGAAGAAATCGTCGTCCCATCGCCATCCGTTGCCCAGGCAGCCCGGAAATGGGCGGGCATCCCGGCCGAAAGAATCGTCGTCATCCCCAACGCCGTTGAGGTCGGCGAATTCTCCCTCCCGCGCCGAGATGTCCCCGGCAAGCGCGTCGGATTCATCGGGCGGCTCGATCCAATCAAGCGGATCGACGATGCTGTCGCCGCCATCTCCCGGCTGGGCGAGGATGTCACTCTGGACATTTACGGCGAAGGCCGCCAGCGCGGGCAAATCGAATCGATGGTCCAGAGGCTCGGCCTGGGCCGGCGGGTGACGTTACATGGAACGGTTCCGGGATCGGCGGAGGCGCTGTCCGGCATCGACGTGCTCGTGTTGCCCTCGGATGCCGAGGGATTCGGGCTGGTTCTCATCGAAGCGATGGCGGCCGGCGTGCCGGTCATCGGAACCAATGTGCCGGGGATTCGGGATGTGATTCGGGACGGCGGCAACGGCATTCTTACCCCGCCGCGCAATCCGAAGGCCTTGGCCGATTCCATCGAACGGGTCTTGTCCGATGCGGCGCTGAGGAATACCCTGGTGGCTGGGGGGACCGCCAGAGTGCAAAGTCAATTCGCCTGGCCGATCGTTTATCCGCAATATCGGGCGATGCTATTGGGCGAGGGGTAAAAGGCCATCTTCACGCGGCATTACAGCGTCCGGCGAAAGAGCAATGTGGCTGCGCCCAGGGTCAGCACGCTAAAACCGACAAGGAAAGCAAGGTCGAATCTGATGGCCATGAGGCCCGTGTTCTTCAAAACGAGTTCCTTGAACCCATGCACGGCATAAGTGAATGGGTCAACCACCGTGATGGCTCTCATCCAGGCCGGAAACGATTCCGTGGGATAGACCGCGCCGCTGGGAAAATACAACACGGTGTTCAACATTCCAAAAATAGCGCGCGGCACCAGCGGGTCGCTCACGCGCACCATGATTAAAAACATCATGCTGATCAATGCCACCGAGGTCGCCACCACCAAGAGCAACATCCTCGCCATTCGCAGGGGATTCAACGGATCGGGAATTCCCGCTATCAGCGATCCAACGGTGATTAAAACCACTCCGGCGATGATGGCCTTGGCCGCGCCCGCGAGAGTGAATCCCAAAATCAATTCGAATTTGCTGATAGGCGTGACGAGATAGCCTTCGTGCAGGCCGCGCGCCTTGTCGTCTATGAAAATGATGCCGCCGCCAATCATGGCCGAAACGAATATCGACAGCGTGATCGTGCCGGGCAGCAGGAACTGGATGTAGGGCACGTAGGGATAGATCTCGACGACGGACAGGTTCACGTCGGCCGTCATGCGCGGCTGAACGGATGGCCCGTTGTAAGCCGCGAGCATGACGTCGAGACTGCCTTGGAGCGCGGAGGCGGAGAATTGATCCGTATTGTCCTCCACCAGCGCAATGCGCGGATTCGCCCCGGCCAGGACTTTGCGCGAGAATTGCGGCGGAATGTTCAGCACCCCGTTGAGTTTCCCGTTGCGCAAATCGCGCAGCACCGCCGCCTTGTCGCTGTAGGAAATCGTCTCGAACGTGGAGGCGTTGGCGGCGACGGCCTGGCACATTTCCCTCAATTTGATTGCCTGCACGCCGTGGTCTTCGTCCACGACCCCCACCCGAAGATGTTTGATTATTCCACCGAACGCATAGCCGAGCACGACCAGTTGCACCAGCGGCATGATCATGGAAACGATCATCAAAACCGGGCTGCGGCGAAACCGCCGCAAATCGCGTTCAATGATGGCCCAGACCCGGTGCATATCTTCCCTTTCTATTTTCGCTGGAGCAGGAAGGGGCTGTTTATTCCCGTTGGAGCTTGCAGCGTGTCGCGCAATTGGTGGCCGGTATAGTGCACGAAAACGTCGTCGAGGGTCGTGCTCTGCACGGAGAGCGAATTCATCGTCGCGTTGGCGTTGCGCGCGGCTTCCATCAGTGCCACCGTCGTGCGCGGGCCGTTGTCCGATGAGATTCGGAAAACATGCTCATCCGCCTTGACCTCGGCCACGTCGGGCAGGGACTGCAACGTCTCCATCCAATTCTGTGGAGCGCCTGAAAAGCTCACTTCCAGGATGTTTTTGCCGGGGATGGAAGCCTTCAATTTCAGCGGCGAGTCCAGCGCGACGAGTTTTCCGTGATCCACGATGGCGACGCGGTCGCAGAGCTTGTCGGCCTCGTCCATGTAGTGAGTGGTGACCAGGATGGTCAGGTCGCGTTCCTGTTTCAGCCGCGTGAGCATTTCCCAGACGGCGACGCGCGAAACGGGGTCCAGGCCGGTCGTGGGTTCGTCGAGAAAAAACAGCTTCGGTTCGTGCACGAGCCCTCGCGCGATTTCCAGCCGGCGCCGCATGCCGCCGGAAAACATTTTCACTGGCTTATCCGCCCATTTGTCGAGATCGACATCCTCGAGCAGTTGTTTGATCATCCGCAGTCGCCTTTCACGCGGTATGCCATAGAGCTTGGCGAAAATGCTCATGTTCTCTTCCGCGCTCAAGTCAAGGTCGGAGGTCATCGCCTGGGGAATGACGCCGATGGACCGGCGCACGGCGTTGGCCGCGCGGACGATGTCGAAGCCGTTGACGCGCCCCGTGCCGGAGGTCGGCGGCACCAGCGTCGTCAACATGCGAATGAGCGTGGATTTGCCGGCGCCGTTCGGCCCCAGCAAGCCGAATACCTCGCCGTGCTCGACGGAAAAAGTCAGCGCGTCCACGGCCGTAAAATCGCCGAAACGTTTGGTCAGGTTTTCAACTTCGATGTCCAGCATGAATCACGGATTTTCAAGCGGCAACGTCACGTAAGCCGTCATCCCGACCGCGAGGCGGCGGTCCCGATTATCACATCGCAAGCGGATTTCAAACGTCCTTATGTCGCGTTTGGTGCGGCTCACATCGCGCTGCGTGGCGTAATCCGCGTCAACGCTCCGATAAAATACGACGCCTTCCCGCACCGCCCCGGACGGTAACTTTACCCGCAATTTGTCGCCGAGACGGATGCGGTCAATGTAAGTCTCCTCGACATCGGCGCGCACCCACAGATCATCCAGGTTGATGAGCGTGACGATCGCTTGGCCGGGATTCACGACTTCGCCCTGCAAAGCGGCGCGCGTATCCACGATGCCGTCGAGCGGCGCGAAAATCCGGGTGTAACCCAGTTGCACCATCGCCTTTTCCCTTTGCGCCGCGGCGCCTTCGGTTTGTTTCTTCAGTGATTCGACGCGCGCTTTGGCGGAATCGTAGGCGGTTCTCGCCTGGTCATATTCCTGCGCCGAAACGGCATGTTGTTTGTATAAGGGCTCGTCGCGTTGGTAAGTCAGGCCGGCGTATTCCAAATCGGCTTCCGCCTGCGTGACTTGAGCGGCAAACTGTTGATCGTTGCTTGCGTAATAGGCCACGTCGGCCAGTTGTTCCTGCGGTTGAATGAGGCCGAGCAATTCACCCTTGGTAACCGCGTCGCCTTCCTTGACGAGCAGTTGCTGCAACCGGCCTTGAATTTCCGGGCCGACGATCACTTCATCCGTCGTCACAATGCCGGTCAAAACGATGTCGCCGGACTGCCGCGCGATGCCGTAATAAATGCCGCCGGCGATGACCGCCAGAACTAAAATCAAAATGGGAATCGTACGCTTCATCATGAACGCTCAATCGTACCTCAGCGGCTGCTCGCCCTTGGGCCGGGTCTTCCATCGACGGTGAGCCCACAAGTATTGGCTCGGATCGTCGGAAATGAACTGTTCAATCGCCTTGGTATAACGCTGCGTGATATAGCGCAGGGGATCGGCCTTGTCCTTCCAGTCCTTCGGCCAGATGATGTCCTGCGTCCCCAGTGCGAACCGGAACTTGCCGTCGATCCGCCGCGCATATCCGATGACCACCGGCACGTCATACTGCATCGCCAGCAGTCCGATGGATTTATAGGTGCTGGCTTTTCGTCCGAAGAAATCGACGAAGACTCCCTTGCTGCCGGCGTTCTGGTCGGCGACGAATCCAATGACCCCGCCGTCGGCGAGCAACTGGGAGATTTCCGCCGTCATCCCCTTTTTGCCGACGACTTTCTGCCCCTGCCGCTCGCGCACGCCGAACATCCATTCGTTGATGTAGGGGTTATCCAGCGGCCGGGCGACGGCCGTGCTTTCAAATCCCAGTGTTGCCAGAACGTAGCCGAGGATTTCCCAATTGCCGTAGTGGCCGGTGAGCATGATGGCGCCCTGGTTGCGGGTCATGAGCAGCTTCAGCGACTCTCTGAAGTTGCCGAGATCGACATATTTTCGCCAGGTGTCGATGCGGACGAGGCGGGTCGTATGCAAAACCTCGACGCCGAGCATGAACATGTTCTGGAGGCCTTTTTCCGCGGTGCGATCGCACTGCGCTTCGGTGAACTGGGGGAAGCTGCGATGGATGTTGGCCATGGCGCGAGCCCGGTGTGGGCGATCGAGACGATACCAGACCGTGCCGATCAGCCGGGCGGTCCTCAGGTTCACGTCAACCGGAAACCAGTGCATCGCCATCGAGATGATGCGAAGCCCCAGGTACATCAGGCGATCGAAAAGATCGTGTCGCGGCTTGTTGGCCATTGAGAAGGATTGTCATTTGTCATTGGTCATTTGTCACTTGCCGGGGGAATCTTGCCAATGACGAATGACAAATGACGAATGACAAGTGACTTCCTATCCACCAATCCTGCTCATCTGCTTTCCGCCGTGGGCCGAATGCACTCCGGGCTTGAGCCGAACGCATTCGGCCATGGCGTGGGCGAGGGCGTCCAGGCGGCCATTATCGCTGCGCAGGACGGTTTTGACATCGATTTCGCCGCCGTCGAAAAGACAGGATCGCAGCAGTCCGTCCGCCGTGAGGCGCAGGCGATTGCAGGTGGCGCAAAATGGAGCGGACATGGCGCTGATGAAACCGATGCGGCCGAGCGGCCGCCCCGGGGCGAGCCGCCAGACGCTCGCGGGACCGACGCCCGCTTCTGATTGGCGATCCACCGGCAGCAGGGGGCCAAGCTCGCGCTCAATGATTTCACGCGCCTTCCATTCCGGGAGGAGCACATCATCGCCGCGGTTTTGGCCGTCGCAGCCTGCCGATGGGCCCGGACGGGGATCGTCATCCGCCTGGTCCAACAGAGCGGCATCGCCCAGCGGCATATATTCGATGAAGCGCACGGTGACTTTCCGCCGTAGCGTCAGACGGGCGAAATCAACCAGTTCGTCGTCGTTGACGCCGCGCATGGTGACGCAATTGATCTTGATGGAACTGAATCCCGCCTCCTCCGCCCGATCCAGGCCGGTGAGCACCGCCGCCAGATCGCCGGTCCGGGTGATCCGGCGGAACTTGTCGGGATTAAGGCTGTCGATGCTCACCGTGAGGCGATCGAGGCCGGCGTCGCGGAGCGGCCGAGCCAGCTCCGCCAGTCGCTGTCCGTTGGTCGTGAGGGAAAGGTCCTCCACGCCGTCGATGCGCTTGAGCATGGCCACCAGATCGACCAGCCCATTGCGGACGGTCGGCTCGCCGCCGGTCAGTTTGAATCGGCCGATGCCGTGGATTTGCGTCGCGGCCCGCACGACCTGGGCGATTTCTTCAAAGGTGAGTATTTCGCTCTTGGGCAGCCAGGGCACGCCGTCCGCGGGCATGCAATACACGCAGCGATAATTGCACCGATCGGTGATGCTGATGCGAAGGACGCGGACGGAAGAAATGCTGGCCGGCCCGGTGGCGATCTCGCTGAATCGCGGTCGCGAAATGTCAATAATTGGCAAAAGCAACGCCAAACTCCTTCGGCGGCATTATAGGGCGCGCTTCGCGAGAGAGTAGAACAGCTGACAGGTGAGCAGTCGAAAGACGAAGCCGGGTAAATGTCACAGTCTATCTCAGAATATCCCATTTAGGGGGGGAGGGGGGGCGCTTCGCGAGGGAATGTGATTTGTCATTGGTCCTTTGTCATTTGTCCATGGCAAGCAGAAGCGGGAGTCGGCGGACATAGGGAGTCTCTCCTTGGGTTGAACGAGAGTGCGAACCCGACGCGGGTGCGAACATTACCCTAACAGCGATTCTATTTCAAGTGGGAAAATTCGATTTTTTTTGGAGCAAGCCGGGATCATTGAGTGGGATGGCGCTAAGGGTCATTTTCCCGGGGTTCAAGTTATTCTTGTGACTCGGGGGCCGATTGAAGTCAAATCTCACGCGGAGACGCGGAGCACGCGGAGAAAAAGGCGCCGGGTTTTTCCCCGCGTCTTCGCGTGAGATTCTTCTCCGGTATTGATGCCAATGCGATTTGGGCGGACCGCAATTGAGTGCTACACTCCGGCGGGAAGCGGTCCCTGGGTGCAACGGATGGCCAGAACGTTGGGCCTGGACCATAGGCTCGGCCCGCGTGCCCGGCCAAGGAATCGAAATGATAGAAACGAATCGCGTCCTCTTTAGTTCCTTTCCAGATGGAAAATATTTTGACGAGAATTTTCCAGGAAAACCAGGCAGATCGTGACTGACAAAATCGTAAGCTTTCTTTTATCGCGGGGCTTCAAAAGAAAAGCAGCGGAAGCCGGCGTTGAAGGATTTTTGAAAGGTTGGAGGGCTACCGTCAGAATGCTATCGCAAAAGGAAAGCAACTGGATAATACATGACTTCTGGTATAATTTGAATCGCCGATCCATGCTCGACGAGTTAATCCCCTTGCTTTCTGAAGTCGAGCGGTCAAGGGTAACAGAAGAATTAACGCAGCTTGATCAGGAATTCAAAAAAAATACATGGCCCACTCTGCACAACCTAAATAAGGCCAGTCGGGCGACAGGTGAAAACGTTTGGCGGGATTACAGACTTCCGAAAAATATTAAGCTAGATGAAGATTTGCATGCATTCATAGATGAAGCAAAAGAGCTAGCAAAGTCAGAATCCGAGGATTCGTGAGTCCGTCGCAATTAATTACTTCGAACGAGAAATGAAATAAAATGAAATAAAGAGGGCGCGATTCGTTTTGACTTTTACCGCGGGGGATAGGGGACATTCAGGATAGGGGACATTCATAATTTGTAAGGATAATTCGACCCCGAATCGACCAATCCCCCGACAAAAAGTTCTATTGGCGTTCCGTCACCCCGAATGATCATTTCAACCGCACGGCCGGCAGCCGTTTGAGGCGCTGGTTTTGCGGATCGACTTCGATGCCGACCGATTCCAGCGCGGTGACGCCCAGAATGTGGAGTCAGAAGTACCACTTGGCGATCAACTGCACATACGGGCTGGCATCAAAGTAGATGCTGTGATGATCGATGCGGTCGTACTCGATGTTTCGGCCAAAGGAGCAGCCGGCTTCGGCGCTGAGGGAAAGACCGGGATTGAATTGATAGCGCAAGCCGCCGCCGCCGTGAAAATCCTCGTAGGTGCCGAGGCCATTGTTAAAACTTGGCACGCCGAGCTGGTTTCCGAGATGGGTGTTGGCGCGGAAGACTTCGTAGTCGGTATTCTCATCGATGAAGAAACCGAGCTTGTCGTCAACAAGGTAATCCGCTTCGAGCCGGGTGGTCCTGAGATCGAGGAGAATGTGATCGTTCACGTTCCATTTCATGCCAGCCACCGGAAGCACCGGATATTTGCCGTCCATTTCATAATCGGCGCCAAGGTAGAATTCGAGCTTGGGATTGGCCTGATAGGTGAGGCGCAGTTCGCCGGCGATTCCGAGGTCTTCGATGCTGAGATCATCGAATCGATAGATCGCCGGGCCGGCCGTGAGGGCCAGGCTCCACTGACTGTCGAATTGGTATGCCAGGCCCGCGGTAAGATGCACCGTGTCGATGTTTTCCGGTATCGCGATGCCGGCAACCGAACCGAAGAAAATATTAGCCGACTGAAAGTCCATGGGAACGGACCATCGGTCGTTGATTGGGATTTCCGTTTCAATTTCCAGGTTGATGGTCTGTGCGCCGGAACTTCCCTTGGCGGGGCCATCGGCGAAATTGCTCCGGTCGACGAAGGAATAATCGGGTGTCACGCTCACGATAATTGGATTCTCGGCGGGTGCGCTCAACGCGGTTGTGGCCCCGGCGTTCTCCTGGGCCAAAGCGGAACGGCAATAAATGCTCGAGGTGAGAACGAGCATTCCCAAAAGGCAGCGGCGGTGAAGAATGAGCATGGTGGTGCGAATCTCGCACATTCAGCCAACGCTGCATAGGGCAAAAATCCCGCGGGCCGTGTCTGGACGGGATTCCGGAAACTGGGACGGGATTGGGGACATCCCTGATTTGTAAGGATATTTCAACCTCCAATCGACGAATCCGCCAAGCGAAAAGTTCCTATGGGCGTTCTATCACCCCGATTTGAACGCTTCGAATTCATCGAAGAGTTCCCTCCTGCAGCGATTGTTCCCACGCCGGGCGCGAAACGGCGTGGCGTTGCGCACCGGGCATTTGCCGGAAGACATGAGATTGATGCGACGATTCAGCGGTCGCGAACAGGCTCGTATCGCAGGATAACCCCGCCGGATGCCAATTGGCGCACGTCGAGCAGTTTCAGCTTCTGTCGAGGCAAGCCGCGGCCGAACAGCGATTGTCCACTGCCCAGGATGACCGGGGTGACCAGGAGCCGATACTCGTCGAAGAGACCCTCAGCCATTAAGGTCTCCGAGAGGTTGTCGCTGCCAAAGACGTAGGAGTTTCTGTCGCCTGCGCGCTTCAGCTTCGGCACTTCGGCTACCGCATCGTTTCTTACCAATGTTGTGTTGGCCCACTGGGGTTGCGGCAGTGTGCGGGAGAAAACGGGTCATCCTGTAATGCCACGAAGTTAGTTCATAAGTCCGCGCCACTGCGCGCCTTGTGATCGCTCGCGCCAGCCATGGCCTTCTGCGAGAATGGTGTTGTTCAACGACATCACTCATCAACA